>AUXO015534031.1_pt1 | contig 11587 bp, 9 predicted proteins | sample 768731 | NCBI WGS metagenome assembly AUXO01 (sample SAMN02715735, study PRJNA202380) | gut metagenome | biome: sheep rumen | host: Ovis aries | place: New Zealand: Palmerston North | reverse complement strand
GCATCACAGTCATTGCCACCGGGCTTGAGGATCCGAACTCAGACCAGCCGCAGCCGATCTTCTCTTCGCGCAAGGCGGGATCTGATTTCCGTTTCCCGAAGACAGACTCCAGGCCTTCAGGCGGATTCTCGTTCTCAAACCGTGCCTCGCAGAGCGCTAAGGACAGCACACCGGCCTCACCTGTGCTGACGAACGTACAGGTGCGCATGCCTCAGAGCAAGGTGGCAGAGAGAGATATCCAGATACCGGATTTCCTCAAGAGAAACTGATGCATCAGGCCAATGTCATTGATCCTGTGGACGGCAGGGCTTTGGCTGATTGACATTGCGCACATGACATATGCTGCTTATGTGAAGCTCTGAATAGTTGTTTTGGCGATAGCGGACTGCCGTTTTAAACAGAAGATGCATATCAAACAGTTCCAGGGCGTCTGATGTTTAAAACAGCAGTCTTTTTGTCTCATATGAGACGGAGATGATCAGGAGACACCATGTACGGGATAACGGGACATACGAGATTCGGAGGACTGCTCGGCAGTCCGGTTGCGCACAGCCTCTCGCCTGCCATGCACAATCTTTCATTCAGAACGCTTGGGATCGACTATGTATACCTGGCGTTCGATGTCGGGGAGGAGAAGCTGAAGGAGACGGTATCTGTGTTCCGGGATCTCAACACCTATGGTTTCAACCTTACCATGCCTGACAAGAAGAGGATAATTGAATATATTGATTCGATGTCTGAGGCGGCGGAACTGACGGGGGCTGTCAATACTGTCGTCAATGAGAACGGCACACTGGTAGGACATAACACCGACGGGATCGGATATACAGAGTCTGTCAGGGAACAGGGATTTGAGCCTTCCGGAAAGGAAGTGACGCTGCTCGGCGCCGGCGGCGCGGGCTGCGCGGCGGCTGTTCAGCTGGCCCTTGACGGAGTGAAGAAGCTGCATATCGTCAACAGGAGATCAGGATCATGGAAAGCAGCGGGCGATCTTGCCGACAGGATCAACAAACATACATCGTGCCTCGCTGACCTTACTGACATGGATGATGAGAGGACACTTGCCGATCTGATAGGAAGAAGCGATCTTCTGACAAACGCGACCAGCGTGGGGATGGCACCCGATACGGAAGAAACTCCAATCAGGGACGCCTCGGTCCTCAGGAAGGAACTTGTCGTATCTGACATTATATACAATCCACGGGAAACTTTGCTTATGAAGCAGGCGTCGGCCGCAGGATGCAGAACGTTCAACGGGATGTACATGCTGCTGTGGCAGGGGGCTGCCGCGTTCCGCCTGTGGACCGGAGCGGACATGCCGGTGGACCTCGTCAGAAACACGTACTTCACATCCGTCGGCACATGATGATACTGAGAGCCAAATGCCTGCAATAAACAATTGCGGAGGCGTAATGGATATGCCTGCAGCGCCGGGAGCCTGCCCTGCGCGGCGGAACCGGGCGGAAACGGAACAGATATTATGAATAGAACAGTAACAGTCAGAAACCTTGTGCTTGGCGACGGAATCACTAAGATCTGCGTTCCGATAATAGCACATACATATGAAGAACTGCAGCGCTCGCTCGCCCAGGTATCAGACAGCAGCTATGATCTGGTTGAGTTCCGGGCGGACTTCTATTTTGAAGACGATGCCCCTGCCCTCTCGGCGATCAGAAGAGTGGTCGGGTCAAAACCGATACTCTACACGATCCGCACCATGGAGGAGGGAGGAGAGATAGAGATCAGCGACGACAGCTACAGAGAGCGGAATCTGAATGCTGCCGATATGGCGGACCTCATTGATATTCAATATGAAAGACTGCACAGTGGCAGCAGCAACCATCAGCTGCACAGCAACCTGGTCGGACTGCTTCAGGCCAAAGGCGTGAAGGTGGTTCTGTCATGGCATGACTTCGCCGGCACCCCGGATGTAAGAGAGATGGTTGAACGGATGAAGGCGATGCAGAGAGAGGGCTGTGACCTGACGAAGATCGCTGTCATGCCCATCTGCAGGGCGGATGTCATCAGACTCATGGAGGCGTCGGCCGAGATGCTGGAGTCTGGAGCCGACCGCCCGTTTATCACCATGTCTATGGGAAACCTGGGCCGGGTGACGAGAGTGGCAGGCTCATTTACAGGAAGCTGTATATCCTTCGGAACCGCGGGCGAGAGCTCGGCTCCCGGGCAGATCCCGTCGGGAGCCCTCAGAAGGATACTTGAAGTCATGGGGAATACAGGATTATAGAAATGCTGTAAATCACGATCATGCTGCTTTGCCGTCGGCATTGCTGTTATTCGGCATTTCTTTAAACTGAACAGGGAATACAGGAAGAAATGAAAGAGCGACACTTGGCGGCAAGTGTCGTTTTATTTTCATCAGGAGTGTGTGGTTGTATTTTGAAATCATTCTGCTCTTCCGTTACACTCGAAACGTTGTAGCCATACAGTGTGATTTGAGAGGTGAGAGTGGTTGAGTATACTGGAAAACACACTGATAGTGATCGGGTTATCCATGAATATATTTCTGATCGGACAGTATGAGGGATCCATGGTCCGCAGGATTGAATGGAAAGCTATACTTGTCATATGCCTGATTGTCGGTATATTTGAAACGCTTGCCATGCTCGCCGGTTATAAGGTGACCCGTATACCGTTTTTTTTGAAGAGCGAGTCGGTTGACCTGAGAAGCTTCTGCTATTTTGTGGCGGCGATCCTGTTTTTGCTGATAGCTTCTTATATGATATTCAAGGCGTGCAGGCATGCTCCGGTGCAGGAGAGGCTTCACGAGATAGGATACAGACGCATCATACTGGAAGTGATCCTGGTGTCTGTGTTTACATTCATGGCCGGCATAGGATGGGGATTCATCGGTGAGAATATTATCATGGCAACCTGCGTTATAGCGGGCGCAACTGTACTTGCGGCTGTCATTGGCATCTGGGTAGGGTACAGAGAGGGCTGCCGCGGGCGGTACGGAATATACTGCACGGGAGGCGCGATGCTCGCGTTTGTAGGCGCTGAGATCATGATACGGTATCTGTAGCGGTCTCTAAATATGTATTGCCAAAACTCCGGCAAACGCTTATTATAGCAACATAACATAGTATCAAAAACTACATCACAGCATATTTTGACTACTATATGCAGTCAGAACGGGAGGAATTGTAAGATGGCTGATTTTACACATAAGATGGCGAGAATTGCATTTTCGAAGGCGATCGATGTCATGCTTCACAGGATATATAAGGATCGTCAGAAAGGCATGCTGCAGCTTGTCGACATTGTCGAAAAGTATGTGGGAAACATGTTCTCCGATGAGTCTTATGCTCGCATAAGGGCCATGATGACTGACCCGAACGAGAAGTGGAACCAGTACGTGTGCCGGCTTATTGATGAGCTGGATCCGAATGTTCTGAAGATGACGCTTCTGAACCTCGGCTTCGAGGCGATGTTCCACGGAACCAAGACGATCCGCCAGAACCGTGAGAAGTATGACTGCAATATTCCGTGGCTGATCCTGATGGATCCGACAAGCGCGTGCAATCTGCACTGCGTAGGGTGCTGGGCTGCCGAATACGGCAACCGCCTGAACCTGAGCTATGAGGATATGGACAGGGTCATCACACAGGGCAAGGAGCTCGGCATATACTTCTACATGTTTACAGGCGGAGAGCCGCTTGTGCGCCGCGATGACATCCTGAAGCTGTGCCGCAAGCATCATGACTGCGCGTTCCACGCATACACAAACGGAACGCTGATTGATGATGACTTTGCCGAGCAGGTGCGCAAGGTCGGAAACCTCAGCTTCTCGATCTCGCTCGAGGGCTTCTCGCAGGTAAATGACCTGCGCAGGGGCGAGGGAGTCTTCGGACGTGTCATGCATGCCATGGATGTTCTCAGGGAACACGGATGCCTGTTCGGGACATCGATCGCCTATACCGCTGCCAATCTCGAGACGGTCACAAGCGACGAGTTCTTTGACATGGAGATTGAGAAGGGCGTGCGCTTCAGCTGGTATTTCCATCTGATGCCGGTCGGCATGGATGCTCATCCGGAATTGATGCCGAACCCGGAGCAGCGTGAGTATATTTTCCACAGGATCCGTGAGGTCCGCGCGCGCAAGGGCGGCAAGCAGATATATCTGATGGACTTCCAGAACGACGGCGAGTTTGTCGGCGGGTGCATAGCCGGAGGAAGGAACTATTTCCACATCAATCCGAACGGCGACGCCGAACCGTGTGTATTTATCCACTATTCAGGCGCGAACATCCACGACAACAGTGTGCTTGAGTGCCTGCAGCAGCCGCTGTTCCAGGAATACCGCAACCGTCAGCCGTTCAACAAGAACATGCTGCGTCCGTGCCCGATGCTGGAGAATCCCGGCATACTCGTGGACATGGTTAAGAAGTCAGGCGCGCACTCCACCGATCTGCAGAGCCCCGAGAGCGCGGAGCATCTGTGCGGCAAGTGCATACCTTACGCCAAGGCCTGGAAGCCTGTGGCCGATAAGCTCTGGGCGGAGGGCGTCCACAAGGAACACCGCTATGAGAATTACAAGGGATGGAAGCCGAAGGCGGAGCAGGAGGCTGCCTCAGCCGCAAAATAACAGCCCGGGCGGGGCAGCATGGCTGCAGTAATGGAACCTGAGCGGCGATGTTATCAATTCCGCCCCGGCGGTTTTGAGCCTGAGCGAATGGGACTGACTTATGAAAAAATTGCTGTTTATATATAATCCGTTCGCCGGAAGAGGATTGATCCGGAACAACCTCTCATACATATTGGAGGAGTTTTCATCGCACGGATATGAGGTTGCTGTTCATCCTACCACCGGTGTGAAGGATGCGTTAAGGACCGTCGAAAAAGAGGGCGCGTCCTATGACCTGATAGTGTGCAGCGGCGGAGACGGGACACTGGATGAGGTCGTGACGGGAATGCAGGCCGGGCACATCATGAAGCCGATAGGCTATATTCCCGCAGGATCAACGAATGATTACGCCTCAAGCCTGGGGATCCCGAAGCAGATGACGATGGCTGCCAGATCAGTTATGAACGGATCCGTATTTCCATGTGACATAGGACGCATGGGAGAGAGCTATTTTGTATATGTCGCGGCTTTCGGGGCGTTTGTCAATGTGTCTTATGATACCCCGCAGAACATGAAAAATCTGCTGGGACATCTGGCTTACCTGGTCAGGGGCGCGCAGAGCCTTGCCAGCCTCAAGAGCTATCATATGCATTATGAAAGCCAGGAGAATTCGGGAACCGGAGATTTCATGCTGGGCATGATTACCAATTCCAATTCTGTCGGAGGCTTTGAGGGGATCACAGGACGCGACGTCACACTCAATGACGGAGTGTTTGAGGTGACTCTGATACGTATGCCGCAGCTGCTTGCGGTTGAATGGCCGGGAATACTGACCTCGCTTATGAACGGGTCAGACAACAAGAATATCATCACCTTCAAGACGTCAAGGATCGAGATATGGTTTACAGAACCTGTCAGCTGGACGAGGGACGGAGAATTCGGGGGAGACCACAAGCACCTGGTTATAGAGAACCTGCCTGAAGCGCTTCCGATCATCATTCCCGACAAGGAGAGGGAAAATATGCTCCCTACGCAGAGGGAGCTGCCTGAACTGAACGACAGTCTGAAGAATCTCAGCATTTGAATGCCGGTACTGTCAGCATTCCCGGGAAGTATGAGACTGCCGCTGTAAAAAAGTGAAGAGCATAATAACAGCCTTCTGAAGGCTGCTATATGCTTAGGCTTTTTTGCGGCGGCAGTCTCTTTGTATGCAGGCGTTTTTCATTGCAGTGTCTTTTCGGTATAATAACGTCCCGGGCAATGTCTTGCTGAATATTTGCGAATTCTTGCGAAAATATGGTTTATTGATTGAAATGAATTCCGGTATGATTTATTATATGGGCAGTATGAGTTCTGTTTGAACAACCGGGCGCCGGCGCACGGACGCGGCGGCTGCCGGAGGCTGAGTGCATTGTGGGAGGAACAGGTATGCTTTATATCGGAATTGATCTCGGAACAAGCGCGGTTAAGCTGCTTCTGATGGAGTCAGGAGGAAAGATTGTAAAGATCGTATCGAAGGAATACGCTCTTTCATTTCCGAATCCGGGCTGGTCTGAGCAGAATCCGGAGGACTGGTATGACCAGTCTGTCGCAGGGCTGAAGGAACTTCTGGACGGACAGGATAAGAGCCAGGTGGCCGGTATATCATTCGGCGGACAGATGCATGGTCTGGTTATTCTTGATAAGGATGATCAGGTGATCCGCCCCGCTATCCTCTGGAATGACGGGCGCACTACTGCTGAGACGGACTTCCTGAACTATAATATAGGTAAGGAAGAGCTGGAGAAGTACACAGCAAATATTGCGTATGCCGGATTTACCGCTCCGAAGATTCTCTGGATCAAGGAGCATGAGCCGGAGAACTTCGCGAAGATCCGCAAGATCATGCTGCCGAAGGATTATCTCGCGTACAGGCTGAGCGGAACATTCTCCACTGATTATTCGGATGCGTCGGGCATGCTGCTGCTCGACGTCGAGAATAAGTGCTGGTCGAAGGAGATGTGCGATATCTGCGGCATTACCGAGGAGAAGCTTCCAAGGCTGTATGAGAGCTATGAGAAGATAGGTACGCTTAAGAAGGACATAGCCGCGGAGCTCGGAATTGCGAATGAGGTCGTCATCGCGGCCGGCGGAGGCGACAACGCGGCTTCAGCGGTAGGAACAGGGACTGTCGGCGAGGGAAAGTGCAATATTTCCCTGGGAACATCAGGTACACTGTTCATCTCGTCGGATCATTTCGTCCCGACCAACGGGCATACCGCGCTGCACAGCTTCGCTCATTCTGACGGTCATTACCACCTGATGGGATGCATGCTGTCGGCAGCAAGCTGCAACAAGTGGTGGAACGAGGAGATTCTTCACACCAGGGACTACTCCGCGGAGCAGTCGGATATCACGGATGAGAAGCTGGGTGAGAACCATGTATTCTATCTCCCGTATCTTATGGGAGAGCGCAGCCCTCTGAATGATCCGCTGGCAAGGGGAACCTTCGTGGGCATGACGATGGATACCACCCGGAGCGATATGACACAGGCGGTTCTTGAAGGCGTCATATTCGGCCTTAGAGATTCGCTGGAGGTCGCCAGGTCCCTCGGGATTGAGGTTGAGAAGAGCACGATCGTAGGCGGAGGAGCGAAGAGCCCGCTCTGGAGAAAGATGGCGGCAAATATTCTGAATATCAGGCTTGAGTTCCCGTCGAGCGAGGAAGGTCCGTCCATGGGCGGCGCGATGCTGGCGGCTGTGGCGTGCGGAGAATACCCTGACGTGAAGAGCGCGTGCGAGAAGATCGTTGAGATCACAGGCTGCGAGGAGCCGGATCCGGAGCTTGCCGCCAAGTATGAGAAGAGGTATCAGCAGTTCAGGAAGATCTACCCGGCACTTAAGGAAGTATTCCCGCAGATCCAGTAAGTGAAACGCTTTTCGGCGTTTGCGATGATAAAGCAACTGATGTAAGCAATAATGCATCAAACCAGAAAGAGGAGGAATTCAACATGTTCACAAACATCCCAAAGGTTAAGGTAGGTATCGTGGCTGTCAGCCGTGACTGCTTCCCGGCTTCGCTGGCGATCAACCGCAGGAAGGCTCTGATCGACGCGTACACCTCGAAGTACGGCGCGGATGATATCTATGAATGTCCTGTCTGCATCATCGAGAGCGAGATCCATATGGTCGAGGCTCTTGAGGACATCAGGAAAGCGGGATGCAACGCCCTTGTGGTCTATCTTGGAAACTTTGGCCCGGAGATCTCTGAGACACTGCTCGCGAAGCATTTTGACGGCCCGAAGATGTTCTGCGCGGCTGCCGAGGAGAGCCAGAACGATCTGTCCGACGGCAGAGGAGACGCGTACTGCGGCATGCTGAATGCCAGCTACAACCTGCGCCTGCGCAAGGTCCGCGCTTATATCCCCGAGTATCCTGTGGGAACCGCTGCCGAGTGCGCTGACATGATTCATGAGTTTGTTCCGATCGCTCGCGCGGTCTATGGACTGTCAAAACTGAAACTCATCACCTTCGGCCCGAGGCCCAACAACTTCCTCGCGTGCAACGCTCCGATACAGCAGCTCTACAACCTCGGAGTTGAGATCGAGGAGAATTCTGAACTTGATCTGTTCGAGGCCTTCAACAATCATGCCGGCGACAAGAGGATTCCTGAGGTAGTCGCGGATATGGAGAAGGAACTCGGCGCCGGCAACAAGAAGCCGGAGGTCCTTGAGAGACTTGCGCAGTACGAGCTGACCCTGCTTGACTGGATCGAGGCGCATAAGGGATACAGAGAGTATGTCTGCATCGCCGGAAAGTGCTGGCCGGCTTTCCAGACACAGTTCAAGTTTGTTCCCTGCTATGTCAACAGCCGCCTGACGGGAAGAGGCATCCCGGTATCCTGCGAGGTCGACGTATACGGCGCCCTGTCCGAGTTTATCGGCACCTGTGTCAGCGGAGAGTCCGTAACGCTCCTTGATATCAACAACTCCGTACCGGATGATATGTATGAGGAGTCCATCAAGGGCAAGTTCGATTACACTCATAAGGACACCTTCATGGGCTTCCACTGCGGCAATACCTGCTCCACCAGACTGGTGAAGAACTTCGAGATGAAGTATCAGAAGATCATGGCGCGCAACCTGCCGATCGAGGTTACGAACGGAACCCTCGAGGGCGACATCGCTCCGGGCGAGATCACATTCTATCGTCTGCAGAGCACTTCCGACAACATTCTCCGCGCTTATGTGGCGCAGGGAGAGGTCCTTCCGGTCGCGACGAGATCCTTCGGAGGCATCGGCGTGTTCGCCATCAAGGAGATGGGACGCTTCTATCGCCACGTGCTGATCGAAAAGGGCTATCCGCATCACGGCGCGGTCGCCTTCGGACACTTCGGAAAGGCTCTGTTCGAGGTATTCAAGTATATCGGAGTCGAGCAGGACGAGATCGGCTGGAACCAGCCGGCATCGCTTCCGTACAAGAGCGAGAACCCGTTCAAGTGATTACAAGCGAAAGAACCCTCTCCGCTGCGTGGCGGAGAGGATAAATATGGGAGATATACTATGTCTGTGACGAAGGAACCCTTTGGAAGCGGGTATACACTGTATACCATTACTAATAAAAACGGCACTCAGGCGAAGGTTACCGATCTTGGCGGCACGCTTGTATCGCTGCTGTTCCAGGATAAGAATGAAATCATGCGTGATGTTGTACTCGGATATGACACTCCGGAAGAGTACATGGACAACGGCTTCTTCTTCGGCGCCTGGGTAGGCAGGTCAGGAAACCGCATCGACAAGGCGAGGTTTGAGATTGACGGGAAGCCCTACAGTCTGACTGTAAATGACAATGAGAACAACCTTCACAGCGGAATGGACTACTTCCATCTGCGCAGGGCACAGGTTACGGCCTGCACAGAAGACTCAGTGACCTTTGAGATCGTGGACAAGGATCTTCAGCAGGGGTATCCCGGGAACTTCACCGCTCAGCTGACCTATACGCTGACTGATGAGAATGTCCTGAAGCTGAAGTACAGTGCTGTCAGCGATAAGGACACTGTCTGCAACATGACCAATCATTCATATTTTAATCTGGGCGGCCATGACAGCGGAAGCATTCTGGATACACAGCTCAGACTTGACTGCAGGGCCTATACGCCGGTTATCGACAGCCAGGCCATCCCGACAGGAGAGCTTCGCCCGGTAGAGGGAACCGCGTTTGATTTCACAGTGATGAAGGCTATCGGGAGAGACATAGATGCTGATGACGAGCAGCTTAAGTTTGTCGGCGGTTATGATCACAACTATGTTATCTCTGAGGACAAGGGCAGCACGGTGAAGTTTGCCGAGGCATATCAGCCGAAGACCGGGATCTGCATGGAGTGCTATTCGGATCTTCCGGGCGTTCAGCTGTATGTAGGAAACTTCATTACCAGGCACTCCGGTAAGGGAGGCGCTGAGTATGATTACAGAGGAGGCTTCTGCCTGGAGACACAGTTCTACCCGAACTCCGTAAACCAGGCCGGTTTTGCGAAGCCTGTACTGAAGGCAGGGGAGACTTTCGAGTCTGTCACCAGCTATAAGTTCTCGGTCAGATAATCAGGGCGGGCGCAGCGCCGGGGTGATACTGCCCTGCGCCGTTATATGAGCCGTCATATGATGTCAATAGTATTATTTTGCTGATATAGGAAAGATTTGGTTGAAATTGTGCTAAACGCGGCACCGCATTAACGCGGTGCCGTTAAAAATGGGCTAAAAATGCTTAAAACATTCCATTTCACCGTCATTTTGACTGTGATATAGTGTGAACAGTAACAGGGACGTGAGATGTCCCAGGTGATTATTCATTATTATTCTAATGGAGGTTAGCATCATGAAGAAGTTTTTGGCACTTACACTGTCAACAGCAATGGTAGCTGGCATGATGGCTCCGGCAGCTTTCGCTGACGAGACCGAGGCTATGGATATCCTTCCGGGCGACGGACAGAAGATCGGCGTTTCCATGCCGACGAAGGATCTGCAGAGATGGAATCAGGACGGCGAGAACATGCAGACCCTGCTTGAGACAGCCGGATATGAAGTAGATCTTCAGTACGCTTCCAACGATCCTCAGACACAGCTCTCCCAGGTTGAGAATATGATCTCCTCCGGAGCTGAGGTTCTGGTTATCGCCGCTATCGAGGGCTCTTCTCTCGGCGAGGCTCTTGACATGGCGAAGGAGAACGATATCCCGGTTATCGCTTATGACCGTCTGCTGATGGACAACGACGGCGTTTCCTACTATGCTACATTCGACAACTACATGGTCGGTACCGTTCAGGGTCAGTACATCATCGACACCCTGGATCTTGAAAACGAAGACGGACCGTTCAACCTTGAGATCACCGCAGGTGACCCGGGCGACAACAACGCAGGATTCTTCTTCAACGGCGCTATGGATCTTCTGAAGCCGTACATCGAAGAGGGCAAGCTGGTTGTCCAGTCCGGACAGACCGAGTTCGAAGAGTGCGCGACCGCTCAGTGGAAGACCGAGACCGCTCAGTCCAGAGCCGAGAACATCATCGCTTCCAACTATGCTGACGGCACCAACATCGACGCATGGCTGTGCTCCAACGACTCCACCGCTCTTGGTGTTGAGAACGCTCTGGCTGCAAACTACACCGGTGAGTATCCGATCGTTACCGGTCAGGACTGCGACAAAGAGAACGTCAAGAACATGATCGCCGGCAAGCAGTCCATGTCAGTCTTCAAGGATACCCGTACTCTGGCACTGCAGGTTGTCAAGATGATCGGCCAGATCCTCAACGGTGAGGAAGTCGATGTCAACGACGAAGAGACCTACAACAACAACGTAATCACAGTTCCGTCCTATCTGTGCGAACCGGTATTCGCGGATGTGAACAACTACGAAGAGCTCCTTCTTGATTCCGGATACTACACCGAGGATGACCTCAAGTAATTCGGTTGAGAAGAGGTTCCTGAGAAGTTCTAACTGAACAGCAATCAGGTATATAGGCGGGTGATG
>AUXO011225015.1_pt1 | contig 11587 bp, 11 predicted proteins | sample 768731 | NCBI WGS metagenome assembly AUXO01 (sample SAMN02715735, study PRJNA202380) | gut metagenome | biome: sheep rumen | host: Ovis aries | place: New Zealand: Palmerston North | reverse complement strand
CTTCCCTCGCTGTCGCTACAGCCAGAGTCTTCTCCCCCGTCGCTTTCGTCTTCATCGGAAGTTGCTGGAGTTGTAGGAGGGGGGAGCCAATAGGGCGGGCGTTTCCCTCCCCCTTTCCGACAAGCTTCGAGAGCGCTATACTCTCTGTTCGACAAAGAGGTTGCTGGACTTTGAGTTTTGTTTCGAACCCTGGAATCTCGGTGTACTCTTCCTTCATCTGAGATCCTTCGGGAATTTCGTCCTCGTCCTCCACTTCCAACATTGGCGTCGCTGCTACCTTTGGAGTCTGCAGCTCCGGTGAGAGACGAAGTTTCTTGGTTACTGGCTTTAACGAACACATCACTTCCTGAAACGTTGATTGTAATATAGACAACTGTAGGTTTTGTCTTTTCACTTGTCATGAAAAAAATCGCAAGATAAAAAAATCACCACTTTAAAAAATTTTTTGCAAACGCTTAAAAATCTATAGAAGCAGTTAGTGTCTTTACCATAGAAGCTTTGAGCTTCCATTGCTTCCATTGCTTCCATTTATAATTTAAAGATTTACTATTATAATAAATATATTTTCCTTGAAAAATTGTAAAAGATCTTGAAATCTATTTTAGAAGCAGCTTCCATGATAGAAGCTTCGATAGATGTGTGCATTTAAACAACCGGTGAAAAATTAATTGTGATTTTTTTCTTGTCAAAAAAATGTTGGGAGCTCTTTTAGCGGTGCAACTACCCTCATCATATGAGGATGATACTCCAAAAGCTTTTACAATCGATTCTCTTGAGGTTCTGAATTCTGAAAAAACGAAAGTCAGAATATATCTTGATGGTCCTATCCAAGAGGTACCTTGCCCCTTAAGAAACTGCCGGGTGAATCTTATAGTTTCTCTTCCATCAGATCCGCATCAAGCCCAACTCCGTGAACTAAGGGATATTGTTGAGTGTGACTTTGAACGGAGGGTGTTTGATCTCACCCTCACTGGTCCACTCATTTGGTAGTAATCACTTGTTCCTTTTTTCTTCCACTTTATTTTCTTTCTTTATCATTCTTTATGAAGGACTGAAAGATCGGAAAAAATGACGTCATTATGGTCTTCCACACAAACAGCGGTTAACACTGGTTATGGCGCGTTCGATGCAAAAACACCCATTAAGGTTGAACCTGTTGTCAATGCACCCACAAATCCATATTTCACTTCAAGGAATCCAATAAGAGAAACTGATTATCATAATATGTTTGTTTATGGACAAAACACTTTAAAAACACTTGGGAATAATAAAAAGGATGCTTTTGCTGCTGCAACTCGAGGGTATCGTAATCCTTTCATCGCACGCGATTTTAGAACAACCACTCTTGGCAAGTTCTGAGAGAACTTTGTAGGGCGGACTGACTCTCTTTTTTTTCTTCCGAGCAAAAAAAGATGGCGAATGTTGATCTTTGTTTCCGCACAAGATTTTGTTTGGTGAGGATTCCTGGAACTAACGAAGATAATGATCTACGTCTGTTTAGTCAACGTCATAGAGCGCTTTGTGAGCGGTTTCTAAATCAGTTTACTGATATTCTCCGTCGACACAATTTCCTTGTTGCAAACAACAGAGTTGAAATCACAGAGTTGCCATACGAAATTGGTGTTACATACATTTTTCGGATTCATGATCCCGCTAATGGGTATACTAATCCTGCTGAGGACTTTCTACGATTTGTAGAAAATGCAGGTGACTTTCATCAAAACGCTTCAATCTCTATATCTTTCGAACAATCATATTCTTTTCAAGAAGGCACTGACAATGATTAAAAATTTAAAAATATTTTTCATGGTAAAAAACAACTGAAAGAATGAACGAGCGAGAATATATCAAGTTTAATACTTCTATTCAAACAGCTTCAAACTCCAGATACCTACAGAAAGATGCAGAAGGTAATGTGGAGGCAACTATTGAACTTAGGTTGCCAGACAATATCTTCCAGTCGTCAAATGGCAAAATCATTGATAGTGTTGATATGCAAACCGCAAAAATGCGTCTTTCACTTGAAAACACTCCGTTGGCTGAAATCCCTTTAGATACTACCCTTACTACAAGTGATACTTTGGTATCAACTTGTAAACTAGGTGTATATCCTTTTTGTCTTCTGGATAATAATCAGATCACACCAGATGATGTTAGTCAAACCGCTTTTCCCCATTACTGTTCTAGTACTTCATCACCAATGGTACTTGAAGTGCATCTGGTTACTGATTTAAGTAACATTGAAAGTGGGGAGGTATTAGAGATCCCATTCGATAATATAACAAGTAGCATCGACAACCGTCCATTCTATGCCCTAATCCATCATCCTGATTGTCCGCAAACATTTGTCAATACAACATGTTTTAATCTGATTGCGAAATCTAACCATGAACAACAGGTTATTGTTGGAGACAAGTTGCTGATTAAATCGCAGGGAGCATTAGAACAAATTTTCCAAGATGCTTTAGAAAATGCAATAACTGTAGCTTCGTGTAAAACAAAAAAATTAGTCAAGTTGTATATGGTTCTAGCAACACTTGACTTCACCGGGGTTAGTCCAGCCCCATCTACTGATCTACAGTTGCTTTATTCCACCGCCGACCAGAATTTTTATTATTGGTACTTTGACCAAAACATAGGATCTGCTTTTGAATCAGATCTCGAAAGTCAGGTTAAGCCTCGATTTATCTTTAACGAACAATCCCTAACTATTTCATATGATACAGCTCCATTCAAGAGTGATAAAATTCCTGTGCTCTGGAATACAGCATATGTTGACACATTTGAACACCCTGATCAATTTACCTTATCCGGTCTCCGTGAAACAGCAGAAAACCAACCCTTTGCAAAACGCGTCTACAAACCAACACCTGAAATTACTTCTAACGCGCCGAATGGGTACGATGAATATAACTTGGCCACTGTACCCACTGACTATGATTGTAAAGCGTTCAATATTATTGCGAACCAGACAACAAAAGAAACTTTCTCTTTTTTACCATGGGTGCCAGTAGATATTCGAAAACTACAACCTCAACATTATCCACAGTTTGATTTGGGGGAGAATGAATCATTCTTTTATATTTTAGATGGTACTTCGACAAGGGTAAATGTAGGACAAAACGAGATCATGAAAATTCCCCCTCTTCTCGCAATCCAGGAAACAACATGGATAACAAACTCAACTTTACGGCGAACCAGTTCAAAGTTTGAAGCAGTTGATGATACATCACCCGATAAAGGAATAAACGCAGTTGCACCAGCAGTAAAATCGGAAAGAACCCCTGGAAGTGCTGTAAGAAGTTACTTTTGTAAAGAAGAAGGTGCTGGAGGACTTTGGAACTTTCGTAATCTGCCAGACATTTACCAGAGTGGAATAGGAAAATATTTCACGATTACTGTTTCTACCTTTAAAAACGAGAGTACAGTAAGACAGTGGTCTATATCATGGAATAATTACGCTTCGGTGGGATATGAAGGTGGCTATTTCTCTTCATCAGATGTCAGCTATGACTTCTTCGCAGAACCAGACATAACAACTGTTTCTGAAGAACATACTACAGAAACAAGAACGTTCTATGCAAGTGATCACCCATCTGAAACTGCTACAAATATGCCTAATGGATTTGAAAATCGTGCGTGTATAACTCTCCTTGAGTCAGGTGATATGGCAAGAGCACAAAAACCTGCACTCGCGTATTCCTACGCAACGGTCCAAAATGATGTTTTTATAAACGATCCTGAAAATCCAGATAACTATAGAGAACTACCACTTTTACCTACTGGCAATTTTGGTAGCGAACTTACAGCGTTCCCCATTTCTTCACGGAGCGGTGGTAATTCACCTCTTGTAAAACGATTTGCCCCCACTCTTTCCTTAAACGTTGATAATTACATTTCTATTTTACGAAATGCCGCTTTCTTTTATGAAGTAAAAGAAGAAGGAGCGTATACAAGATATATTTATTATTTTCAAGCAACAAAGGTTCTCGGTGAAACAAGGACGTTGGCTGATAACAGTTATACGCTTTTAGCAGAAAACCTAGTCGCCCTCAACCAGTACACCGATGAGAAGAAAGATATTGTTAAAGCTATAACTTATGAAACTCAAGAAGTTTTAACAGAAGGAGGATACAAGGGTAACGTTAATTTGTCCTTCACATGGGACAATTTACCAATGGTCGTGCTCTCACCTATTCAATCAATTGTTCTAACTGTACGAGGTATGCAGGTTAACCAAGAAATCCAACCCATCAATATGACGGATCCAACTGGTTCATCCCTTGTTTCCTCAATCCCCGTCATTGAGAACTTTTACAGTTTGGCTCAAAGTCTGCGTGATCTTCATGATGAATTGGTCGTCGTCAAAGATACCTTTGATGATACTCCTACTTACAAAGTGCCTATCCGTGCAGGCTGTGAACGTACTATCACTCTAAGTGCTCAATACATAGACAAAAATGGTGGACTACATCAAATTTACATTCCTAAAAATGGGGTGTTTTCACTTCAATTGGTGTTTGGTGTATCTTTCTATATTGGTTCTTAAGGAGACCATCTATAAATGCGCAGCCCTTCTGAATTATATATGGGTTCGTCCCAGTCATCATCATCGCTGTCGCTATCTTCTTCACACTCTTCCTCCTCTATCTCAATTGGAACTTCTCCTTCACTTTCCTCATCCTCCTCTTCACTTTCTTCTTCTTCGCTTTCTTCTATCTCCTCTGTCTCCTCTTTCGGTGAGAAAAGTTTTTTTGTTTCACCTAAATTGTAAACTTCTTTTCCTTCTTCATCTTGGACATTTATCACATGTATCATGTGCTCCCTGAAATGATCTAACATATTCTTAAACTTCTGTCGATTGTCTTCATCCTCTCCAACTGGTAAATCCTCAACTTGTAGAAGTTCACCTTGATCCAAGTTCCCTACAGCTCTGATTGCAAAAGGAATACGATACCATCCCTCCGCAACTTCTCGCACAAAATCTGGCTTCCACACAGGTGAATAAACTGAAAATTTCCAAACCTTTACCACAGAGTCACTCATTCTTTCTCGCTACCAAAACTTGAAATTGAAAAAATGTTTTTTGAAGGAAGGGGAAAGATAAAACTTGAAAATGTGTTGTTGGAAAGAATTTTGAGATCATTGTTGCTTTTCTGGATCATATAGATCCTTGCTCGTCTCCGGATCCCATTCCACCGGTTGTTCTGGTCTCTCCCCCGCCAATATGCTGGCTAGGTCTGTGTAGGTGCATTTCCCAATTACTCTAATCCCGAGACGGTTGAGATGATATAACAGAACATAGTAAAATGACCATTCCTTGTGAATTGGTTGAACCGCTTCCACTAAATAGTAGGTACTGCGCGGTATCGCATTCAAAAAGGCTTCACAATGTGAAAAAAGCGATGCATACGATTTCACAACACAGTTGTACTGACAACATTCATCGAAAACTCGCTGCACGTTCCCCATGGTCACCTTGAAGTAACCTATGCTCAGAAAATAGTAGTGGCGATGACAATGCAGCATGTGCGTTTGATCCTTGCCATCATGATCAACAACACCGAACGGCTCATACCCTGCATCTGACATCCTTTCCATTGCGTCAGTAAACCATTTCACCTTTGACAAATCACCGAAGGATGGCAGTTCCGTAACAAATCCTTTTTTCATAAAATCACTTATGTCTATCCTTTCATCCCCCATCCTTTTCAAAAGTTCACTTTCTCTCTCAAACGACATCTCCCGCACATAAACAGCAACAGGCGCATAAATGCTTTCAACCTCTTTGCTTAATGCAGCAAACGGTATATACATTTTCCTTGGGGATCTTTTGCACCAATACACACTCGTCAGTTTCAGATCACTAATCACACTGAAACCAGGCAACTCCTCTCCTCCCTCATTCGCGGGAGAATTCATTTCACATGAAGTCATATCACTCTCAGCACTCATCCTTTTTCCGATTTTCTTGGAAAGAAAAAAACAAACATTAAAAAAATTCACAACTAAATTTCATCGCGGATTTAAAAATCTAACTTTTTCTGAATTCTTAAAAAGAAGTACGTGTTGTGGAAGAATTACGTCATATAGAAGCTTCCATTATAGAAGAATTACGTCATATCGAAGCTTCCATCATAGAATGATTACGTCATATAGAAGCTTCTATCATAGAAGAATGACGTCATCACAGAATGTATTTCCATTGTTTGCGCGGTAATAGAAGACGTCTCAATAAGGGGTTGCCCCCGGCAATCCGTCCCATTCCGGTTAAATCTTCATCCCAGTCATCAGTCTCCTCATCATCAGAACCTAAGTACTTCACCCGGTTATTTAATCCCTTCTTCAGTGCATCATCTAAATCATCCGTCTCTTCCTTCGGTTTTTCGGGAAGTGCTCGTTCACTGGCCTTCTTCAACTTCGCTCTCTTATTCCTAATATCAGACATCAAATCACCATGTTCTCCATATGAAGGGGGATATTCTTCCGGTTCTTTAGGCTCTGCACGTCTCAATTTTTCTCGCTGTCTCTGTAAATTTGCGGGAGAAAGCATATCCTCTCTCACTTTCTCAATTGTATCAACATCTACAGGTTCACCATCTGCCAACATCCTCTTTACTTCTTCAGGAGGTAAAGGAGCCTTTATAGCCTCATCACTCACACTGCTCCTATCATAATCCCTCCTAGGAATTGGAGGAGGGGTATCACGAGGTGGAAGAGGTGGGGGTGTTTCCTCTTCTTGGGCAGCAGCTAAAGCTTGTGCTCGTTTTTGTAAAGCCCCTTGTATTTTCCCTGTAAAATCCTTCAACGCCTGCTCAAAAGACTTATGGTTCTTTCCAGTAGACATAACAGGTTGTATTATCTCCGCTAAAACCACTTTTTTCCCTTCGCCATTTGAAAAATCCACTCCTGTAGCTTTTCCAAGTTCATCTAAATAATCCTTCAATACCTTCTTGTTCTTACTTAGTTCCATCATACCAGTAAGAACATTGACCTTTTTACCCTTACCTTTTGGCAAAAGACTAGTAAAAGCCTTCGAAATACCCTTTGCAATTCCTTTCACCACTTTACTTTTACCGATCTTTGGTAAAACTTTCTGTAATTTCTGGGAAATACCTGTCACCATTTGCATAACCTCTCCCGGAACACCTAGGCTCTCTCCAAGTTCCGACGCAAATGCTTGCGGATTAGATGAAACATTCTGTGCTAAATCACTGAAAAAATCACCACCCCTTATCCGTTTTCCTCCACGTGCTCTTTTTTTGTTACGCCTCAAAGTGCGCAAATATCCCATATATTCGCGTGCTTCTTTGCTACCTTTTACTAGACGCATTCAGTCTTTCACTTTTTCCATCACCTCATAGTTAATCGTAGGATACATTTTTCCGTTCCCTCAAATCATAACTTCGAGCAGTTGGATTAGCTCCCCTGGTTCTTCTTTTTCTTGGTGGGGCAGCAGAAGGTGGCGTTCCAGCTCTCTTCTTTCCTCGTCCCTCTTCTGTTGGTGGTACTGCCGGTGAACTAGTTTCTTCTGCGGGTGGCGGTGGTAGAGCATCACTTGTGGGAACTGATTTCTTCTTTCTCGGTGTAACTCTTTTCTTATTTCCCGGACTAGCACTTTTCTTTCCTCGTACTTTAGGTGCCGGTGGTGATACTGCCACAGGTAGTGTATCACTTGTGGAAGCTGGATTCTTATTCCTTGTTCCTTTCTTTGTAGGTGTTGTCCTGGCACCATTAGCAGGAAGTTCGGGTGTGCTTGTGGAAGGCGATTTAGCTCCTTTCTTTCTTGATGTTTTAGTTGTTTTACTACCAAGCGCTGCGCTTCCGACCTTCGGCCTAGATTTCGTCCCAGTAGTACTAGAAGCTACCCTTTTCGTTGCTGCACTACCTTTTTTAGTTTTTCGTGTAGTAGCTTTCTCCGATGCAGGTTCCTCTCCATCAGTAGTTTCCTCATTCTTCGCAAATCCCTTAATCTTAACTTTAAGATTTTTTATTTCCTTTGTTTTTGCTGCTCCCTCGTTCTTCTCAAATCCCTTAATCTTAACTTTTATTTCCTTTGGTTTTGCTGCTTCCGCTGCCTTCTCCCTTATTTTTTCCTTTAACTTCAATTTTTCTTCAACATCAGCCGCTGTATACTTTACTGGTTCACGAGTCCCTCTTAGAGGATAACGCAATCTCTTTATAAATGTTTCTGGTTTTCCCCGCTGTCCAATAACAACATGCCAAAAAATCCTTGCAGTCTTTATATCCACATCCTGAAGGATCTTTGTTAATAAATGATTTTTCAATAAACCTACCACGCCTTTTTCTATTGCGGGATAAGCTTTACCTCGTGGACTATTAAGCCCTTCCTCTTTCACTGCATTACGGAACTCATTCAATGTGTGAGTACTATTAGCCCAGTTGCCAGGTATGCTATTTCTCTCAGTTGTGTAAAAGTCTTGAGACAATTTCGACACTGTTTTATCTTCATACTCAATACTCTTTTCTTCCAACTTAGCAATAATTGAATTAATCTCATCAGCAATTTTTTTTTCTTTTTTATCCGCTGCAGCTAACGCTTCTTCTTTCGCTGCTGTTGCTGCCGCTGCTGCTTCTGCTGCTTCTGCTGCCGCTGCTGCTTGTGCCGCTGCTGCTGCTTTTGATGGTGATAAAGTCACTCTTCTTTTAATTTCATCTTTCACCTGGTTTAATATTTTTTCTCGATTAATAGGTTTGTCACTTATTCCCTTTTCTTCCTGCTCCTGCCTTGCTTGTTCCATCTTAACCTTTGTTCCCGATATAACCTGCCTTGTCCAATTTGCAGCATGTGGATAATAATATCTTTTCAAAAAATCATTCAATGCTGCCTCACCAAACCACTTATCACTAACTACCATTTCATTATTTGGGAAAGTTACATATCCTTCCTTATTAAGATACTCGCCTAGGAGAGAAGCAGTAGCGCGGAAGTAAGGATAACGCATTAAACGCTCCAAAGGTCTAGGAATTTCATCCACAGAAAGAACCTGCTCCTTCGTCATCTTAGGGAAAAAGTAAGCACGGGTGGGTAAATCAAGATAATACAAATAACTCGCTTTTCTCTTTTCCCAATCCGTATCCCACTTTTCCTGCTCCTTATCATTTTCGGGCATCTTTGCAGGATAAAAACCCGCAAATGCTGCACTTTCCCCCTGAATCAGTTTTTCAGCATTAGGATCCTTTGGATCTCTATTTTTCATTTTGTCGGCTAAAGTTCTAAAATATTCTTGATTCGCTAATAATTCCTTTATATACTCTGCCCTATCACCTGCGCTAGCAGGAAAATAGCGTCCACCGCTTAAATAACTACTCCGTACAGGTTTCCCAATCAAACGGCTATTCAATGCCTGATAGTCTGTTCCGCCACTATACCCTTCTTCTCTTTGTCCCACCTCATCATCTTCATATTTAGGAGTATATTCCCTCGCATTTAAATAACTACTCAAAACAGGTTTCCCAATTAAGCGACTATTTATCGCTTGATAGTCTGGTTCACCTCCAATTTCTTCTGAATTTCGCATGTTTTCATTCCTTCACTAAAAAAGAATATATAAAAAATTTAAAGCCATCATGTTCTATGAGCGATTGACGTTCATTTTTTTCTTATGTTCAAAAAATGGAAACAAAAGAGAGAAGAAGAAAAGCGTCGTAAACGCAGAGCAAGCATCAAAATTGTTGACTCGCTCACAAAGGAAAAATCTCCTTTACGCATCTTTATCAGACGAGTGATTGACGCTTTACTTCAGAAACTGACAATCAAGTAAGTAAATGCCGAAATTCAAGAAAGGATCGCCGGAAGCAAAGGCCTTTATGGCCAAGTTGCGTGCAATGCGTGGTAAAAAATCAGGTAAAACTACAGGCGGTTCGTACAACTCAGCAGCTTTAGATGGCTTTGGGAAACGCTGTAGAGGAGGATCATATAATACTGCCGCAATGGACGGTTATGGTCTTCCGAAGAAAGTTCTACGACTGCGAGGAAAAGGTTTGTTATGAATAAACTTTTTTGTCAAATGAATTTTGTAAAATAATACAAATTTGAATAGGAAAGTAATAACACGTAAGATACCCAGTAGCACATTTATAGGGAGAATGGAAGGAGCAGGGAAAATCTATAAAAAACACATGATGCCTCATGGAGGATTGGGAAATGGATATGATGATTATATTTTTGCAGCTGCACTAGCTGAGATGCCGAGAACACAAAGAAATAAGTTGTTGAAAGGAGGATTTAATTTTGGTTCGTTCTTGAAAAAAGTGGGAAAGCATGCAGGCAAAATAGCAAAAGTGGCAGCTCCTTTGGTTAAACCAGCTTTAAGCGCTGTAGGCGTGGATCCTGATGTAGCGGACTTTGCTTCTTCTTTAGTGAAGAAAGCGGGGAACAATGAATTGGAGGCGAAAGATTTAGGGAACTTACTCTCCTTCATCTAAATCCTCCCGTTCCACTTTTTCTTCTTCACCCATTCTTCTCGACTCATCCCTGTACATTTTTGCAGGGACATCCAAATCCACAATCGCTTCACCCATCGCTTCAAAATCATCCCTATACTTAATTAAGTATCCCTCACTCTTTGGACCAAAACCTTTTTCTGAAGCCGTTTTAGACCCTCCAGCCCTTGCATCGTGAGCAATAATGGGCCATTGCGAAAACAAGAAGTCAAAACGCGCGGCTGTCTCACGATAGTGGAACAAGGCATTCTTTTCCTTTGTAAGCTCTCTCTCAGCTTGTTCCGCTTCTTGCACTTTCTTAATATATCTCTCATGGGCAGCAAGACCATTTTCGAGCCCAAGACGAAGACGTGCAGTCATCCCCTCTTCAATACGCCTCATTTCAAGCATCTTTCCATTGTACACTTGGCCAACTCTATACACTACACTCTCCTGCGCCTTTACCCTGTCGTTGATACGACGTGTAGCATCTTTCAGTACGCGGTAGATACCACCTAACGCATACATCTCGCGGGCAAAGAACGATCTCCTCACCTTTTGTCTCAATGCTATCATACGTTCCTCACGATTCAACAAAGCAGAATTCATTTTTTCTTTGTAAGTTAAAATCTCACGAAGAAAAAAAGAAAGTAAAAAAAATTCACAATGAAATTTTCAAGCAACACTTAAAAGTTCGTTTAAAGCAGTAATTGTCTTTACAACAGAGAAAAAATGTAAATAGAAGCTTCTATCGCTAAAATGGAAGCTTCTATAAAAACACTTGACGCAAAAACTTGTGACGTCAACTTATGACGTCATATGACTCGCAAGTACGGAAAAAAAAGTATAACTTGCAAGTACGAAAAAGATGACTATTATGACTTACAACTACGAATCCATAAATATATTTCATCATGCCCATTGGCAAACCTGCAAGCCCACATCCCTCCAGTACATCGATGATCGTAAGTCCGTAGGGGGTACAAAAAATTCATGACGTCATAATTTATGACGTCATCAGTGCGCGTTTACCATTTATCGTAACTAAATAATGACGTCATTTAATTGACGTCATAATTTGACGTCATTTACCATACCACTCTCGCTACAATTTGTCCCGAAAGTTTAACCGACTGTTCAC
>AUXO012972658.1_pt1 | contig 11589 bp, 9 predicted proteins | sample 768731 | NCBI WGS metagenome assembly AUXO01 (sample SAMN02715735, study PRJNA202380) | gut metagenome | biome: sheep rumen | host: Ovis aries | place: New Zealand: Palmerston North | reverse complement strand
AGCCATCCAGATTGGCCACGCCGTATGGATTAAGGATAATTGCGTGGTGCTGACCGATCATGTCAATTGCGGAAACTGCGCCCGCCACTGCCCCGCCGGAGCCATCAGCATGGAGCCCATGGAGGCGCTATGGGATGGCGTAAGCGACAATATCCCCGTGGTGCCTGTAGTAAATACAGAAAGATGCATAGGCTGTGGAGCCTGCGAGAATGTGTGTCCGTCGCGTCCGTTCTCCGCCATCTATGTGGAAGGCCATGAGCAGCACCGCGAGATATAAGTCACATAGCAGTCCAAAAGAACTAACTATAGGAACTGTATATACGATAGAGCAGAAAAGAACACACGCGATGAAAGAAAAGAAGAACAATATTTCCCGCCGCTCATTTCTCAAGAAGATGGGAGCCGGAGTGGTGGCCACCTCGGCAGTAATGACAGCCTGCAAGCCTTCGGCCAACAATCCCACTACCACCGTCGTTACACAGGAGCCACCCAAGGGAAAGATGACAATGCGCACCCTGGGCGACAAGCAGGTATCGCTGCTGGGCTATGGCATGATGCGACTGCCCACCACCGACGGCACAGCCGCACGTGAGAGCGAGGCACCCATCGACCAGGAACAGGTTAACCGCCTCGTGGACTACGCCATGGACCACGGTCTCAATATGTTTGACACTTCTCCGGCCTACTGCAAGGGCGACTCTGAGCGCGTTACCGGCATAGCCCTAAGCCGTCATCCGCGAAACAGTTTCCTTGTGAGCACCAAGCTGTCTAACTTCGCCCCTGAGACCTGGGGGCTGAAAGAGTCGAAGGAAATGTTCGAAAATTCACTTAAGCAGTTGCAGGTGGACTATGTTGACATACTCCTGCTGCACGGCATAGGCATGCCTGACGAAAATGGTGATGCCCTCGCAGCCTTCAACGGCCGATTCATGGACAATCACTTGCTTGACTGGCTGGTGGAACAACGTGCTGCCGGACGCATAAACAATCTGGGATTCTCCTACCACGGCGACATCAAGATATTCGACATGCTACTGCAGTGGCATGATGAAGGTCGCTACCATTGGGATATCGTGCTCATCGAACTCAATTACCTTGACTGGCACTATGCCAATGAAATCAACGAGTTCAACACCGATGCCGAGTATCTGTACGAAGAACTGCACAAGCGCAACATCCCCGCCCTAATAATGGAGCCCCTGCTGGGCGGCCGACTCAGCAATGTGCCACAGCCTGTGGCAGTGGAACTCAAGCGCAAAGATCCTGACAGAAGCGTGGCCTCATGGGCTTTCCGCTATGCCGGCACTCGCGAGGGAGTGGCAAGCGTGCTGAGCGGCATGACCTATATGGAGCATCTCAAGGATAACCTGCTATCTTACTGTCCGCTGGAGCCCCTTGACGAAGAGGAGATGGAGTTTCTCCATACCAACATAGCAGAGGAGATAGTGGGATTTGAGACCATCCCCTGTAATGACTGCAAATACTGTATGCCATGTCCCTACGGCATCAACATCCCTGCCGTATTTGTTCACTACAACAAATGCAAGAACGAGGGACGCCTGCCCATGCCCGGCAGCGAGGACTATGCCCAGCTGCGCCGCGAATTTCTTATTGGCTACGACCGCAGCGTGCCGCGCCTGAGACAGGCAAATCACTGCATAGGGTGTGGCCGATGCGTTAGCCATTGTCCGCAGGGCATCGATATCCCGCAGGAGATGATAAAGATAGACAAATACGTAGAGCAACTTAAACAAAGCGAATAACCACCTCCAATGAAAAGAACCTTTATTTCACTTCTTCTGACAATCACGCTGCAGGCGTGGGCGCAGGACAGCATAGAGGTAGTCAACATTGAAAATCCTGCTGTGCAAGCCTACATGGCAGACAGCACATATTATTATAATGACGATTGCGACTTGACGGTCATCACCAAGTATACCAACTGCGATCTCTATGGAGAAAGGCTGGACCGTCCTGCAGGCAAAAGCATCAGCTGGACACCTACCGTTGCTTCCGACAACATCGCAGAGATTCGCATAACCCTTAGCGAGCATAGCGATTACTCAGACTCGCTCACCCACTCGCCCACCTCCACGAAGGCCACCTCATACCTCATCACCAACCTTCTGCCTAACCGCATATACTACTACAAAGCCGAGGAGGTTCATACCGACAGTACCGTGGCGCTACTGGACGAAGGCAAATTTCGCACTGTGGGACAGGTGCGCATGATTCGCGTAGCCGGCTCTAACAATGTGCGCGACATTGGCGGATGGCCTACCAGCTTTGGCGTACCCATTAGATATGGCAAACTCTTTCGCAGTGCTCACCTTGACGAAGTAACCCCCGAGGGCTATCACGACCTGGTGGAAAACCTTAATGTTACCGCTGAGTTAGACCTGCGCGGCCTCTTCCGCAGAGAGCCTCACCTCAAAGCCTCACGCATGGGCGAGAATATTGATTTCATCCGCATTGTGGCCGACAGCTATGGCCTGTCGTCCCAGCGCGAAAAATATGCCCAGGCTCTTATCTGGATTATCAGCCGCCTGCGTGAAGGTAAATCTGTTGACTGGCACTGCGGAGTAGGCTGCGACCGCTGCGGAACACTGAGCTTCCTTATAGAAGGAGTGCTTGGCATGAGCGAGGTGGACCTCTGTCGCGACTATGAACTGTCAAGCCTGAAAGGCCACAAGCGCTACCGTGGCCATGTCGGCTTCCGCAAGCTGCTGCCGTGGATGAAGAACCACTGGCCAGATACGGATCTTACTCAGTGTTTCTACAATTACTGGATAGAGAGCGGCGTCAGCGAAGCTGACATCGAATACCTGCGCTCTGTAATGCTGGAAAAATAAATAATTGATGCTGTCTCGCCGAATTGCGACCTTCCTTAATATCCCAGGTCGTAAAAATACCTCTTGTTTTCTTCCTCAGTTATTGACAACAACTGACGCAAATCATTAAGCATCTTCCTGTTTTTTACAGCAAATTTCTCACGGAATTTCACTATATTTTTTTCCCAAGTGTCGTAGCGCAGCTGCGGCCAACGCTCGCAGTTGCGCTTCATCTCGGGACGCACGGTCTTCACCAAGGCATCAAACACAGCCGTCGCATTCTTGGTACTAAATGTGTTATGCAGGTGGTGCGACAGCCTCTCCATAAACAACTGGCGGAAGTCGCGGTTAGCCAGTAGCCGGTTTATCATCCTGTTGTGTACGCTCACGTCCACCTGATTATCGCTGTTGGCGCCTACGGAGAGATAGAAAGACGCCGTAGGCTTATAGCCCACCCAGGTGGCATCAAGGTCATAAAAGACAAAATGCCACTTCTTGTCGCTGCCCTCGTCAGTAGAGCGCACATAGCGAATGTTGCCCACGTCAGTATTACTTGAGTATATCTCACCCAATTTATAGTCTATCAATCCCTGTAGGTCAACCCTATCCTTGACATATTCATAATTATCTTTTTCTGCCATACTTCGGCTGGTGATGAAATTCATCAAGCGATTATATTCCCTGTTGTTGCCCTCCTCCTGATAGCCCATCGACATGAGTATAGTTATAGAGTCGTTACTCACACCAAGTCGCTGGGCAACAAAATCACGGTCAATCTTGTCTCGCAGATAATAAAGGCCGAAGTATTCCGCATTGATATACAGAGCCACTGGACGATATGGCTGCGTAAGCAACGTAGGGCTTTGCTCAGCCATCAGGCTGGTAAAGAACTCATCGCGTACCATACAGCGGTTATAGTCCTGTGAACCAGAACGCAGCACCAGATTGCTAAGCGTCACGAGCTTACCCTGATCAAAAAAATCATAGGTCAGTTCTTTGGCACCATAAGTGTTTTTAAACTTCAGGCAGAAAGACTTCTTGGCCTCCATTCTTGAATATCCACCAAATATCTTTATGCCGCAGTCAGTGCTAAACCCTTCTCTGTCGTCAAAAAACTCCACATGGGCATTCTTGGTCCACGACTTCCAGAAATTGGCTCCCAAATGGGGCCACTGTGGTGAGTAGCCTGGACCCTGAGCATAAATGCCGCGGTTATAATCGTAAAGGTCGGCGCTGTTCATTGACACACACAGCACTGGCAGGCTGTGCTTCTCATTTATTAGATAGCTGGCCGTCATAATGCTACTGCGCAGAGTAGCGGAGTCGCCCTCGGCATAGGCTCGCACTACAGTGCTCTTAGTTATAATCAGCGAGTCCCTCCACACTGGCGAGCTGGCTGTAGGCTCACTGCCATCTAAGGTATAGTGCACCACACGACCGCACGAGTCAAGGCGAAGTACCAATTTCCTTACCTTATTATATATACCCGCCTCCCTATCCAACCGCGGCTGCTCGGCAATAAAACGGTGTGGCCCCGTATTCTCCATTCCGCGCGACGGTGATGCGAAAAAGAAGAAGCCTTTGCGGCCATTGGTGCGGCCTATTGATGTTCCTATAATGGTGGGCTTGGCACACACACCATCCACAAAATGTCCATCCTTAGTCAACATTACCGTCTCGGCATTGCCCATCTTTATGGTGGCATGTAAGAGGTTAAACCTGTTAGCATTGCGACCAGCCATCTGTATTACTACTGTCTGGCCTGCAGCCAACTTCTTGTCAGGCAACTGCCACTCCTTGCCCTTCTTGCTGCTAAGGGTGTACTGTGACAGATCAACCGCTGTGTCACCCACGTTCTTAAGTTCCACCCAGTTAGCCGTGTTTCTTTCTGCGCGACTCATCACCTCCCAAATTAGCAGAGGGTCTTTACGTTGGCTGTCAATCAATACATTATATTGCTCATAGCCCTCCTTCGTGTTATTAAAGCCAGGGGTCTGCATATAAGTTTTTTCATAGGACCCGTCCTCTCTGCGGCTTAGCGACTGGTCCGTAGGCATATCTGTGTACTTTACCTGGTCCATGATGTCACCATCGCGTAGCAGACGCAGATAACCTCCCTTCTTGCCCAACTTGAGTTTGGCAAAGATCATACCAGCCTTTCCCTTACCACCTTTCTTGGAGAAATAAACGAGCAGACTACCTCCGCCGGCAATTGCCGTGTCGGGCAGGGTCCACTCGCTGTCAGCATCCGAGTCGGCATGGCTTGCTACTGCCAACGTATAGTCCCTCAACTCCACCCGCGAAGCAGACAAATTCTTCAGTTCCACCCAGTTGCGCGTCTTACCATCGGGAGCCAGCAGACCAGTTCGGTTTGACAGCATCAGTTCGTTGATAACCACCGAGTCACAGGCGCGACCAAGGCCCAGGCTACCGCCCTCACCCATGCACCCAGACAGCATCAGCACTATCTGCATCAGTAGTCCTGCAAAAATAAAATTCCTTGACCTCGCAAACATGCTCTTCTTAGTTTTGCCCGCGAAGTTAGCACTTTCTTGGCACACAGGCCATTCTTCCAGACATTTTGTTTGCCATAGTTATTCTTTTCCGTGCTCCATCACTTATTGGATGGAAAATCTATATATCTCCGTGCCGCGAGAGCCCACCACCAAATGATTGTCCACCACCACAGGCGAGGACTCAAAGTTATTGACCATATGTTCTGTAAAGATTATGCGACCTGTCTTACCCTCAATGAGGTAAGCATTGCCCGAAGAGTCACCAGTGAAGATAAATGTTTGACCTTTTTCATTAAGAAAAGCCACAGGACTTGACCAGGCGAAAGCTTTGAGGACAGTACGATAAACAATCTCACCCGTCTCCTTGGAGAATGCAGTAAATTCAGCATTGCTGCTATTATCGCGCTGGCAGATATTGGCAAACAGCAGGTCTCTGCAGTCGCCCTTACCAGGCAGTGGTGTGCAATAGAGACCACCGTCAAAATGTTTGCCGCCCAAGTTGAGCTTACGACAGGCTATCTGTTGCTCCCACACAAGCTGGCCTGTCAGGCCATTAAGCTTCACCATGTGGCAGATACCGCGGTCGCCCTGCTTATCCACTTCACATCCGCCGTAGATGTAAGGCACACCGTCCACCTCCTCGCAGACTAGGCTGCCGTCTATGTCATCATGGTTATCGTAATGCCACACAGGCTTCATATTATTAAGATTGATACAGAGAATATTACCGTGGTTATCGCCAAAGTAGCCATAGTTACGGTAAACGCACAGACTGTTCTCTACGCCTGGCGCAGCACCGTGGCAACGATAGCGCAATGCCGTATGAAGAGTAATGGTGGAATCACCCACCTTATATTTATATATGGTACCATTCTCACCAGGCCAGAAGAGAAAACCGCCAACCACCACAGGCGAGGAGTCAAAAGCACCCCATCCCCTACCTGCCTTGCGGTCGGCACCGGAGGCGAACGTACGACTATGCTTCCTGAGGTCAAAAACCAACTGGCTCATAGGCGGCACCTTAGGAATTCCGTGCCCAACAAAGAGCAAGTTGCGCTTTTCCGGCTCCAAGCTACATGTTCCCTTGATTGGATTAATCACGTCAAGATAAGGGCGGCTCTCTGTTCCATCCTGAAAATTGAGGAAATAGACTCGACCGCACAGCGATGCCACAATAATCTCATCGGATTGGCGCAGGTAGAGAGGCTGACCAGTCCACCCCGTGCCGCCGCCCCATGTACCCATTGACGTCTTTGTAGCATCAAAGTAGGTATCAAACTGCCAGTCCTTGACCACTTTGGTGGGTGAGCCCGTCACCTTGCCGCCAAAGTCGGCATTGCGCAGTGTGTTTGCGCGGAATGTAAACCATCCATCTCCTCCGTCGTAAAGGCTGCGTATCGAAGCCAGCTCTCCACTCATCGAGGTATCAGTTACCTCTATGCTGTAACTCACTGTCGATGCAGAGGGCAACATCGTATCGGGTAGCATCTGAGGCTCTTGAATTTCCCCGATGGAATCATCATTTTCTGCCTTTTCAGCCCTTTGACCGCATGAAGCAATGAGCGTTACAAATGCAGCAAAGAAAAGAATTCTTTTCATTTTTCTGTCAATAGTTCTTTAAACCGTTTTACCATGGCATTGCGTTCCGCGTCTGCCATATCAGGCATGACTTCTGCCAGCAGTCGCTCCAGCGTCTTAGCAGCACGGATGCGCTCCGCAGCCTCTCCTGCTCTCACACCGCTTGCGTAACCTCCGTGGGGCAGTAGGGCTCTGTTGAAATTTCCGTCACTCACAAATACGTATTTTTTTGAAATGCAAAAATACATATTTTCACGCATCGCGCTTGTTTTTAATTAGAAAATTTTGCCATCGTAGCATATTTTCGTAATTTTGAATGCTCAAATGTATAATCATAAACTTGTTTTGCGACGAAATGAAGAAACTATTTCTATTAAGCCTGCTCATGGCCACCACCATCAGTGCACACACTACCAAGAGCAACGCCGACACTCTTACCATTGCCATGACCGGTGACATAATGATGGGCACCACATTCCCAACCGTGCAGTTGCCCGCTAACGATGGACGCGACATCTTCCGCGACACCAAGGATATTACCCGTCAAGCCTCAATTGCCGTAGGAAATCTTGAAGGCGCTATTTGCGACAGCGGACAAAGCACTAAAGGTAGCGGCCCTAACAGTTACTCCTTTCGCATGCCCACTCATTTTACGCCGCTACTCAAGGAGGCAGGTTACGATTTTCTGAGCATGGCCAATAATCATGCCCGCGACTTCGGCGACGAGGGCATAGCATCCACCGAGCGCATGCTCACCGAGCAGGGCATAGCTTTCTGCGGCATTGCCGGCCATCAAGAGAGCGTTGTGGTTGAACTTAACGGAGTGAAATACGGCATCTGCGCCTTTGGTCACAACTCCTACACTCTCAAACATTCCGACCTCGACCTAGTAAAAAGGATACTCACCGACCTGCGCCAAAAATCTAATATAGTCATTGTCTCCTTTCACGGTGGTGCCGAGGGCAAGGCCCACAATCACCTGCCCTACGGACAGGAGACCTTCCTTGGCGAGAACCGCGGCGACCTGCGCAACTTCGCCCATTTCTGCATTGACAACGGTGCCGACGTAGTCTATGGCCACGGCCCTCACGTAGTCCGCGCCATGGAGGTCTATAAAGATCGTTTCATCGCCTACAGTCTTGGCAACTTCTGTACCCCTTACGGCATGAACCTCACCGGCATCTCCGGCTACTCCCCAATCGTAAAAATCACAATCGGCACTAATGGCACCTTTCACCATGGCAAGATTTATTCCTTTATCCAGACCAAGGGCGTGGGGCCACGCATTGACCACACCTTATCTGTGGCCAAGGAAATCAAACGACTCACTGAAGAAGATATTCAAGACTCGCCCATACGTATCGACAGCGAGGGCAACATTACCCTGCAATATTAAATAATCGTTAATTTCTTTAATTATTCCACGCCTCATGGAGTCATATTGAGTTAAAAGTCGTACTTTTGCAGCCCAAACAAATAGGCAACATATATTATATAAATCTAAAAAATGGATAAAGTAAGTTATGCACTTGGCCTCGGCATAGGCCACCAGCTCAAAGCCATGGGCGGCGACAAGCTCGTCATCGATGACTTTGCCCAGGCTATCAAGGATGTTATCAGCGATGCTAAAACCCAGATGGACATGAAAGAGGCACAGATAATAGCCTCGAACTTCATGGCTGAAGTAGAAGAAGAAAACAAAAAGAAACGCGAAGAGATAGGTGCTATGCTTAGAGTGGCCGGCGAGCAGTTTCTGGCCGACAATGCCAAGAAGGAGGGTGTAACCGTGCTGGCCAGCGGCCTGCAGTATAAAATACTCACCCAGGGCAACGGCCGCAAACCCAAGGCTACCGACAGCGTAAAGTGCCACTATGAAGGCCGTCTCATCGACGGCACCGTCTTCGACTCATCCTACCGTCGCGGAACCCCTGCCGTCTTTGGTCTCAATCAAGTCATCGCTGGCTGGACTGAAGGCGTACAACTGATGGCCGAAGGCTCCAAGTACCGCTTCTTCATCCCTTATAATCTGGCCTACGGAGCCAATGGCGCAGGCGACAGCATTCCACCCTATTCCGCACTCATCTTCGACGTAGAACTCATCTCTATAGAATAACCCTATAGAAGCCACCGACACCATCAGAACTATATAAACAGAAACAATTCAACAATCTCATAAACCAACAAAAAACAATGAAAAAGATTCTTTTCATCGCAGCCGCAGCCATCGTGGCTTTCAGCGCCTGCAACAATGGCGGCATCCCCAAGGGAAGCCCCAAGACCGACCTTGACACCCTCAGCTATGAACTCGGTGTAGCCAACTCTCAGGGCGTCAAGATGTACCTCGCCAACCAGCTTGGTGTTGACACCGCCTACATGGACGAATTCTACAAAGGTTTTGCCGCCGCTGCACAGGCAGGCGACGACAAAAAGCTCGCTGCCTACTATGCCGGCATCCAAATTGGCCAGCAGATTGGCACACAGGTATTCTCCGCAGCCAATAGTGAGCTCTTCGGTCAGGACTCCACCAAGACCATCAACCTCCAGCAGTTAGTGGCCGGATTCATCGAGGGTACCAAGGGTGAACCCATCGTTCCCATTGAGACAATTCGCACTGAGCTCAACAAACGCGTCGATGCCTATAAGGACCAATACCTGAGCAAGACCTTTGGTGACAACAAGAAGAAAAGCGAAGAATTCATCGCAAAGAAAGCCAAGGAAGAAGGCATACAGAAACTGTCCGGTGGTACCCTCTACAAAGTCCTCACCGAGGGCAATGGTCCCAAGCCGGCTGCCGATGCCAAGGTACAGGTAATCTATGAAGGCAAGACCATCGACGGCACCGTCTTCGACTCATCCGAAAAGAACAATAGTGGCAAGCCCACCGAGATACTTCTCAATCAAGTAATCCCCGCATGGCAGCAGGCCCTCACCCTCATGCCCGAGGGGTCAGAGTGGGAGCTCTACGTGCCCTACGACCAGGCCTACGGAAATCGCGACATGGGCCAAATAAAGCCCTACTCTGCACTCATCTTCAAAATCAAGCTCGTCAAGGCAGCCTCAGAGGTAACCATGCAGGGCAGATAATATAGTATGTATAAAGGAGCAATAATATAAGGAAGTAAAGAAAAAGGAAGAATAAGGATAAAGGTAAAACCCATCCCTTATACTTCCCCAAAAAATAAAAAACCACAATGAAACGCATAATCATCCTTTTACTCATCGCTCTCGTTGCCAGTGGCAGCGTGAGCGCACAGAAGAAAGCCAAGAAGGCCAAGACCTCCAAACAGCCCAAGATAGAAGTTGCAGCCCCCGCTGCACCCGACACAGTCAGCGTTGACCGCTTCAGCTACGCCATCGGCTACGCCAACAGCAACGGACTTACCGGCTACCTCGCTCAGCGCATGGGCATCGACACCACCAAGTATATGGGCGACTTCATTCGCGGATTTCAGGAAATGGCTCAGCACAACGACCCCGCCCTCAAGGCCTACGCCGCCGGACTTCAGATTGGCGATCAGGTGTCCAACCAGATGCTTGAGAACATCAACAAGGAAATAACCGACGATCCCTCCGCCAACTTTGTTAATAAGAGCGAGTTTCTCCGTGGATTCCTGGCTGGCATCCAGCAGAGTGACACCACCATCACCGCCGACTCCGCCATGCATATCGCCCAGCGTCAAATGGAGTACTACCACAATGAGCTCATGGAGCGCAAGTACGGCGACAACCGCCGCGCTGGCGAAGCCTTTCTGGCCGAAAATGCCAAGAAAGACAGCGTAGTCACCCTGCCCAGTGGCCTGCAGTACAAGATTATCAAGCAGGGCAACGGCGAGGTGCCCAAGTCCAACTCCAAGGTAGAAGTCAACTATGAGGGCCGCCTCATCGACGGCACCGTCTTCGACTCCTCCTACAAGCGCAACAAACCACAAGAGTTTGGCGTCATGGGCGTCATCCCCGGCTTCAGCGAAGCCCTGCAGCTCATGCCCGCAGGCTCCGAGTGGGAGATTTACATCCCTCAAGAGCTCGGCTACGGCGATCGCGAGAACCCTAACTCGCCTATCAAGCCCTACTCCGCACTCATCTTCAAGGTTGAGCTCCTCAGCGTAAAGGCAGCACCCACGCCCAAGATACCCGCAAAGAAATAACCAATTTATGACCTACGCTGTCATCGGCACAGGAGCCATTGGCGGCTACTATGGATCTAAACTAGCTCGCTGTGGGCAGGAAGTTCACTTTCTGCTCCACAGCGACTATCGTTATGTCCTCACCCATGGCCTACAGATCAACTCCTGTGACGGCAGTTTTCATCTGCCACATCCCCTCGTCTATGAAAGCAGCAGCACCATGCCCCCTTGCGACGTAGTGCTGGTGGGTCTCAAGTCTGTCAACAACCATTTGCTCCCATCGCTGCTCACTCCCCTGCTTAAGCCCACTACACTCGTTATCCTCATCCAGAACGGCCTCGGTCTGGAGGATGACCTGCAAAGGCAAATGCCCGGCGTGGCTCTTGCTGCCGGCCTAGCCTTCATATGCAGTGCTAAGACCGAGCCTGGCATTGTCAATCATCAGTGCTATGGCAACATCAACATCGGCAACTATTCATGTTCCGACCCAACCATCATCGACCGTGTGGTAACCGACCTCCGCGCAGCTGGGGTGGATGC
>AUXO017366698.1_pt1 | contig 11590 bp, 9 predicted proteins | sample 768731 | NCBI WGS metagenome assembly AUXO01 (sample SAMN02715735, study PRJNA202380) | gut metagenome | biome: sheep rumen | host: Ovis aries | place: New Zealand: Palmerston North | reverse complement strand
TCCACATCCACCGATGAGAGATCAGTGTCACCTGACACGTCCTGTGCAGCTGAAGAATCGGATGCCGCACCTGTCGTACCCGGTTCCGGTACCTCAGTAGGCGTCGGTGATACGACCGTAACGATTTCATTTGTCGTCAGTATCACACCGGCATAGTACATGCGTTCATTGGTGCCCGTCGTCCCGCTTTTCAGGAGTGCTGCCGCATCTTTAATCGCTGTAACGCCCAGGTCTTCGGCCGGCTTTACAATCGATGCGTAAATCTTTCCGCCAAGGACTCTTGTGCTGACTTCGTCATCACCATCAAGACAGATGACGGTCAGTTCGGCTTCCGTTTCCTCCACGACATCTGTTACGGCATGAGCCTGAATGCCGTTGGCACATACCAGCGCATCAATTTCCGGTTTTTCCGCGAGCAATTGTCTGACAGTCTCCTTGATCGCTTCGAGATTGAATTCATCCGCATTTACCCGGTCGACATTGGTCATCGATCCGTAGGATGCCAGGGCCTCAGCAAATGACTCTACATCGTCGGCCATATCCTCATTATCAGCTGTATAGATAAATGCGTAATTGCTGATCTTGCCGGTCTTTTCGGCGAATAGTTCCGCAAGACGCGGAATGCATACAAATCTGTCTGTAAGGATCTGTGCCGCTGCCAGTCCGGATCCCTCGACCCCCTTGTTCATCAGAATAGTAGGAATACCTGCATCCCTGGCCTTCTGAGCACTTTCCGATGTTGCGTTCTTGTCGATGTTGTCACATATGATGACAGAAGCATTTGCTGAAATCGCGGCATCAAAAGCCTCTGTCTGTTTTGCTGTGTCATTCCCGTATGTCTTTACAACTACCTTATAACCTTCTTTTTTGGCGCCTGATATTATCTCCGCTTCCTCCTGCGCCGACAGTCCGACTTCTGTCGGAATGATCAGGTAGATGCCTCCCTCCACGGTCTCTGTGACTTCCGGGGTGGGTGTCATGGTGGCGGACTGTTCGATAGCCGGGTCCGGTCCGGACACAATCGGATCCGTACCGGTCTGTTCCGTCTTCTGCCCGCAGCCGATCATGGACAGTACCATCGTCATCGCCAGGATAAAACCCGCTGCCTTCTTTATCATACACATACCTCCTTCATATCCGATCGGGATATGGGCGTATTGTATCACAACCATCATTTGCGCACAAGCTTCGCTATTCTTTTGAGCGCCTCTTTCGTATTCTCATGTGTGCCGAATGCCGTCAGTCTGAAGTATCCTTCTCCGCTCGGACCGAAGCCGGACCCCGGTGTTCCGACCACATTGGCCTCACTGAGAAGATAGTCAAAAAATTCCCAGCTGCTCATCTCCCGGGGCGTCTTCAGCCAGATATACGGAGCATTTACTCCGCCCGATACGGAGTAACCCAGATCCGTGAGGCCCCTGCGGATCATGGCTGCGTTTTCCATATAGTAGCTCACCTGCTCCCGGATCGCTGCTTTTCCTTCCTGTGAGTAGCAGACTTCACCTGCTCTCTGTACAATATAGGGGGCACCGTTATATTTTGTCCCGTGCCTGCGGGCCCACATGTCATGAAGGCTGGCCTCCCCGCATCTGAGATCTTTCGGCACGACCGTATAGCCGAGTCTGAGTCCTGTAAAACCGGCATTCTTCGAAAAGCTTCGAATTTCGATGGCGCAGGTACGTGCATTTGCACATTCATAAACAGAATGCGGAATATCTTCCTCCGATATGTAGGCTTCATAGGCGGCATCATAGATGATGACACAGCCGTTCTCATTGGCATAATCGACCCATTTCTGAAGCCCTTCCTTCGTGATCGAGGCTCCCGTCGGATTATTCGGGAAGCACAGATAGATAAGGTCCGGTCGTTCCGATGGCAGATCGGCGGTAAATCCGTTCTCACTGGTACAGGGCATGTAGATGACATTGCTCCATGTACCTGTTTCCGGATCGTAAGTACCGGTACGCCCCGCCATTACATTGGAGTCCACGTAGACCGGATAGACCGGATCGCAGACTGCGATCTTCGTATCTTCTGCAAAAAGTTCCTGAATATTTCCGGAATCGCATTTGGCTCCGTCCGAAACAAATATCTCATCTGCATATATTTCACATCCTCTGGCCGCAAAGTCCTGCTCCGCGATTTTCTCTCTCAGAAAGCTGTATCCGAGATCGGGTGCATACCCGCGAAAACGGGCTGCATCTCCCATCTCATCCACCGCCTCATGCAGTGTTCTTATGACAGGAGCAGAGAGAGGCAGAGTAACATCTCCGATGCCCAGGCGTATAATTTCAGTATCCGGATGGCTTTCCCTGAAAGCTGCCACTTTTCCGGCTATCGTTGAAAACAGGTAACTGCCCGGAAGCTTCAGATAATTCTCATTTACTCTAAACATCTCTTTCTCCTCCATTTTTCAGATCGTAATATCTCCCTCGAAGACCTCCGTTGCAGGTCCGGTCATAAAAACAGAGCCCTCTTCCCGATCCCATTCTATGAAAAGATCTCCGCCGTTCAGATGGATCGTTACGGGACTTTCCGCAAGTCCCCCAAGAATTGCAGCGACTGCGGTCGCGCAGGCGCCCGTGCCGCAGGCCCATGTCTCCCCGCTGCCGCGCTCCCAGACACGCATACGGATATTGTGCTCATCCTGCGCATAGACGAATTCCGTGTTCACTCTGTCCGGAAACACTTCATGATTCTCAAATTTCGGTCCGATCTTCTCAATTTCCAGATTCTCCACCGCTTCAAGACTGTCCATAAAGACGATGCAATGCGGATTGCCCATGGAAACACAGGTGACGGCATATTCTTTTCCGTCCACACAGAGAGGTGCGTTGATCGCAGTCTGACCGCTCTCGTCCGCCAGACGGACCGGGATATCCTCCGGTCTCAAAATGGCATGACCCATATTTACGCGCACAAGAACGACCTTTCCGTCCTCCACCGTCAGCTTCAGGATCCTCGGTCCGGCTCCGGTCGCTATTTTCACGGTCGTCTTATCCGTCAGACCGTGATCATAAACATACTTGCCCACGCATCGGATCCCGTTCCCGCACATCTTGCCCCGACTGCCGTCCGCGTTGTACATATCCATCTCGAAATCCGCGTTCTCGGTCGGTTTGATCAGAATCAGTCCGTCCGAACCGATTCCAAAATGGCGGTCGCTCACATATTTCGCCACTGCTTCCGGGTCTCTTACCTGTTCCCTGGTACAATCAACATATACATAGTCATTACCGATTCCATGCATTTTCGTAAAGTGCATACGCAAATCCTCCTTGTAACAAAAAAGAGGGCAGATCCCCGGAAACAGACCCGAGACCTGACCCCTTTGTCAAAGTCTTCTTAACGTCAATCGTAATTATACGACGAGGGCAATCGAATGTAAAGCGCCGTATCATGCATTTAGCGGCAGCATTTTACTTTCTTCTCCCCTTGCAATAGGTAATGAACCCTCTGAGGATCTCCCTGTCCTCTCTGCTCATCCCTTTGATCCGGGACAGTCTTCTTTCTGCCCGCTCAAAACAGTTGCCGAGCATCTCCTGTGCATAAGACAGCGCGCCGGATTCCCGGAATATTCTCTGTACTTCATCAAGTTCCGCATCCGTGATACGCTTCTTGCCGTAAATTTTGAGAAGATCCTCCTCGTAGGCCGGGTTCATTGTCCGCACATACATATAAAGAATCGTCTGCTTGAATTCGGTGATATCCGATCCGACATCCTTGCCGAGCTTCTCCGGATCCGCATAAATTCCCAGAATATCATCCATGATCTGGTAGGCAATTCCAATGTCCTCTGCCACACGGTCCAGACTCTTCATCTGTTTTGCATCCGCACCTCCCAGTATCATGCCGAGATGCAGAGGCCCGATCACCGAATAACCGGCCGTCTTAAGATAATATATATCCCAGATAGATTTCTCGAGCAGCGCTTTTCGCTCCTCATCGCTATACACTTCATCCTGGATCTCATAGGGCAGGACAACATCCAGAAGCTCACCGCGGATCGTCTGGATAACAATATCGTCGAAATATCCGATCAGTTCAGCGAGGTGTTCATTTCCGGAATAATGGTCAACGATCTGCCGGTTGGCGTAATAAATACCCAGATCTCCTACGCAGATCGCGGTGGACTTGGCCAGATTTCCCGGCTTCTCTCCTGCTGCCGCCATCTGAATGTTCCGGACATTCAGACGATGTTCATATCTTCTGTGAACGGTAATTTTCCCGCGTCTCGTGCCTGCATTGTCAATGATATCGTCATGGACCAGTACGCCGGTCTGAAAGATTTCAAATGCAAGGGCCAGCATATCGCTCTCGGCGGCATTGCATGGCTCTCCTTTCATATGGACAGCGATCTGATAGCCGAGATTGACCAGCATTCCCCGCAGCATCTTTCCGCCGGAGTTCAAGTCAGCAAGATCTTCCCGAAAAGGACGAATGAGCGGATTCGGTTCTTTTCTGAGTGCTTTGTTATATATATTCACCTTCCTGGTCAGTCTGGTCAGGGAGTCCCTGTAGAACGCGGAGAACGCAGCGAGTTCGTTCGTCATTTTTTTCTTAGTCATTCTTTCCCCCTTTCTTCGAGTGACAGATTCCCCTGCTTCACTAATTATTTGCCTTTATTGATCTGAATCGTCTCGTAATAATCCAGAGCCTTCTTCATATCCTCTTTGGAGAAGTCCGGCCACAGAACATCCGTGAACCATATCTCGGAATATACCGTCTGCCATGGGAAGAAATTGGAAAGCCTCCTGTTCCCTCCCGTGCGGATGACCAGGTCAATATCAGGTACATCTTTCGTATCGAGATAGGATTCGAATGCCTTCTCCGTCAATGTCTCCGGGCTGCAGATTCCGGCTTTCACATCCGCAGCATACTTTTTCACTGCGCGAATGATCTCATCTCTTCCACCGTAGCTGATCGCGATCTGGACCAGCAGGTTCTTACAGTGAGCTGTCATCTGCTCCGCCTTATAGATGATATTTTTCGAATGTTCATCAAGTTTGGAAAGATTTCCGACTACAACGACCCGGATATCTCTCTCAATACAGGTCTGTACCTCCTCGGTAAAGAATTTCTCCATCAGCTTGAAGAGACTTGCGACCTCCTCCTGACTTCTTTCCCAGTTCTCTGTGGAAAATGCATAGACGGACAGATACGGAATATCCTCATCCTGGCACCAGGTGCACAGATCCATAAAGGTATCAACGCCCTTCTCATGCCCCCGCATGACGGAAGCCAGCATGTGCTGACGTGCCCAACGCCTGTTGCCATCCATAATTACGCCAAGGTGCTTTACTTTGTTCTCTGCCATGACTCCTCCTTCTTATATCTGTGCTTCGTTTACACTTCGTAATCAGCAAAAAATCTTTCCAGTGCCGCTCTGTATTTGTCCTGATCAAAATACCAGGACATGGCATGGGTCGCCCCATCCACGAGGCAGATCCTCTTCGGTGCCGCACAGGCCTGGTAATTCTTGATAGACATATGTACCGGAACGAAGTCATCCCCGGTACCGTGTATGAACAGGACCGGCACCTGAGCCTTCTTAAGAATCTTCGGGGCAGATTTTTCATCCATGGATACCCCTGCGAACACTCCGGCCCAGAAGTTTATGAGCGGAATCGCCAGATACGTCACCGGCCCCAGACTTTTCTTCATCACATCCTTTGCGATATCCATGGGTGTTGTAAATCCGCAGTCCGCTATAATGCCTCTGAGATTCTCCGGAAGTTCCTCGCCCTCCGCCATCAGGACCGATGCAGCTCCCATGGAGATTCCGTGGAAATAAAGCGGCAGCTCTTCTCCCAGTCTTCTCGTCATCTCGGCTCCCCAGAGAGCAATATCCTCACTTTCCCGGATGCCCATGGTTAGATACTTACCCTCGCTTCGCCTGTGGGCGCGTTCCTCGATCATGAGCAGGTTGGCTCCGTTCTCATGATAGTAGCGAAGAATACCTCCGAAATCTTTCCGCGAAGAACTGTGATATCCATGGCACAGCACAATGTTGCGGACAGCTTCCCCTTCGGCGGGAAGATAAGAGGCGTAGAGTTTCAGCCCGTCCTTCGAAATGATCGTCCAGTCCTCTACATCCAGCTCCTCGTTGTACCGGACCTCGTTAAGATATGCCTGATAGTAATCCGGTGTCGTATAATTCTCATCTGCGGGCGGATCATCTGCGTATGGTTCGTGGCGCAGCAGGAATCCGTTCATCATTCGGTAACTGATCAGGCCGGCGGTGCCTGCGACGGCAGCGGCGGCGGGAATAGCGATTTTTAAAAATGTGCTCATATAGTAATGCTCCTTATCCGGCGATCACACAGTCTTATCAGCAGCTTCGCGGCTTCTGATATCTGATATCTCCGATATCCTTTCACAACAGACTCGCGAACGCTTCGCTTTTCGCTCGTTATCTTATCATATTATACCTCAGAGACGCCGGAAACTCCATGCCGACATCTCCCGACTCTCTAAAGTAGTCACGGTATTGCACGATGAAGAATAAAAAAGGATGAGGTCCAATCTCATGATCGAACCTCACCCCATAACTTTCACAGAACTCCCCTTACATCGAGAATACACCGTAAGATATGAGCGACATGATCGTCGCCGCCAGACCAATTCCCAGAAGAATCGCAAGGGATGCCTTTTTTATATCAATTTTCAGAAGAGACGCCGCAAGCGCACCCGTCCAGCCGCCGGTCCCCGGAAGAGGAATTCCGACGAACAGCATAAGTCCCAGGAACTCCGCTCTCTGAATGCCCTCGGATTTTGACAGAGCTCTCGCCTCAAGTCTTCTCACAATTCCGCCGAAAAGCTTCGTCGGTCTCAGCCAGTTAAAAATTTTCTCGATAAAAAGAAGAATAAATGGTATCGGAATAATATTCCCGATGACCGAAAACAGAATGGCCTGCCAAAGCGGAAGCATCAGAATCCTCGCAAGCGGGATTCCGCCTCGAAGCTCTATGAGCGGCAGCATCGAACAGATGACGACCAGTGCCTGCGGCGGCAGAAAACTGAGATTTGCCTGTACCCAATCAACAACAACCTGCATAATACCTCCTGTTACCCGGTTGAATCGCAATGCCTCTGCGTGTAATCGTCCGTCCCACATACGGCATCACCTGAGAAACGTGCGTAGACGAGTATACCAATTTCAGATCCCCGTGTAAAGCAGTCATTTTCGATTCTTTATGACGTTCGTTTTTTATGCACGCTCAGCCAGGAACTCTGCCAGGGCAGTGTACAGTTTTTCCATCTCCCGGTCCGTCCCGATCGTCACGCGCAGGTAATTATCGATTCTTGGTTTATTGAACCAACGGACATAGATATGCTTCTCCCGGAGATATTCAAAAATCTCTTTTGCAGGTACACGCTCATGCGTAACGAACAGAAAATTCGAGCATGAATCTTCCAGTTCAAATCCCATTTCACGAAATCTGGCGGCAGCATTTGCACGCGTTCTTACAATTTTCGCGCAGTTATTCCGGAAGTTCTCCGTGTCACGCACCTCCGCTGCTCCCAGAACGATTCCCGGATAATTCATGGTATAAGAGTTGAAGCTGTACTTGACGTCATTTAAGTATCGGATCATTTTGGCGTTCGCAAATGCATATCCGACCCGAAGTCCCGCCATGCTCCTGGACTTGGAGAATGTCTGGGTAATGATGACATTATCGTAACGGTCAATCAGCGGAAGCGCGCTCTCCGCCCCAAAATCGACATAGGCCTCGTCGACTATGACCACACTGTCCGGATTGCTCTTCACGATCTCCTCAATTGCAGAGAGCGCAAGAGAAGCACCGGTCGGCGCGTTCGGATTCGGAAAAACAATACCTCCGTTTTCCTTTTTATAATCCTCCGGACAGATGTGGAAATTCTCGTCCAGCGGCTGTGTCACATACGGAATGCGCAGCATCTCTGCCCACACATCATAAAAGCTGTATGTGATATCAGGGAACAGGATCGGCCTGCCCGAGTTGAAAAAAGTCATGAAACACATGGCGAGGACATCGTCGGAGCCGATTCCCACGAAGACTTCCTCGTCCTTTCGACCGTATACTTCGGCTATTGCGTGTACGAGTTCCTCGATCTTCGGATCCGGATAGAGCCTCATCCTGTCCAGATTCAATGATTCCAACGCCTTCTTCACATTCGGCGATGGCGGGTAGGGATTTTCGTTGGTATTCAGCTTTACAATGTCCTGTGCCTTAGGCTGTTCACCCGGTGTATAAGGAACGACTTTTCTGACATTACTTTCCCAGCTCATATTATGTTCCTTCCTATTGAAGTAGTTGAAGCAGATCACATCGGATCCTGATCACAGACCGTAAGATGCCGCCACTTCCCTGAATCCCGGAAGTGAATTTTTTACGGTCTCATGCGATACGCAGTAAGCTACACGGGTCCAGCCGGCGCAGCCAAAGCTGCTTCCCGGAACGATCAGGATCTGTTTTTCCTTGCACTTTGCGACAAATGCCTTCTCATCCGGTTCCGGAGACTTCAGCCAGAGATAAAACGCCCCCTGCGGCTCGACAAATGTATAACCGGCCTCGCGCAGCCCGTCCATGAGCATCTGCCTGTTCTCGGCATAAAATTCGACATCGGTCTTCTCATTCAGGCACTTCGCGACGACTCTCTGCTGCAGGGACGGAGCGTTGACGAAACCGAGAATGCGGTTGGCGACATTTGCCGCGGAGATCATATCTTCCGCATCATCCACCTCGGAGGGAATGACCAGATAGCCGATCCGCTCCCCCGGAAGGGACAGCGATTTGCTGTAAGAGTATCCTACGACGGTGTTCCTGTAATAGTTCGGGATCCACGGCACCTTGTATTCGCCGTAGACGATCTCACGGTAAGGCTCATCGGAAAAGATAAAAATCGTTGTTCCGTACTCCTTCTGTTTCTCGTCAAGAAGTCTGGCGATCTCTTTGATGCACTCTTCAGAGTAGACAACGCCGGTCGGATTGTTCGGGGAATTCAGAATGACCGCTTTCGTCCTCGGTGTGACCACCTCCGCCAGAGCATTCGGATCCGGCTCAAACGTTACGGGATCCGTCGGGACCTCAATCAGTCTGCCGTCAAAATTCGACACATACGCACGGTACTCACCGAAGTATGGGCTGAATGTCACGACTTCGTCGCCGGGATTGAGTAATGTCTTAAAGAAAACATTCATGCCTCCGGCGGCACCGACGATCATGACCAGATTGTCAAATGTATAGGATGTACCGTAAAGACCGTTCAGGTGGGCAGCAATCGTCCCGCGGACATCGATAAAACCGGAATTGCTCATATAGCCGTGTACAAGGACAGGATCTTCGTTCGTCACGATATCGATGATTGCCTCCCTGACCGCCTCCGGAGCCGGCACGTTCGGATTGCCCAGGCTGAAATCATATACATGGTCCGCACCGTAGACGGCTGCCATCTTCTTGCCTTCCTCGAACATGGCGCGAATAACGGAACTGTTCTTTACGTAACCCTTCATCTTCTCAGAAATCATACTAGTCTCCTCTCACAAGGAAAGCGTTCTCTTACGGAAAAAGCCTTCCAATATCAAACTCATAAAAAATACTTTACTCCCTTTCGTGCTTTAAAGCAACACAAAAAAGGATGATAAGACACCTCTCATCATCCCTCTGTGCTTTCTTTATTCTACGACGAGCTTCTTGAAATTTTTCTTGCCCCGCTGGATCACCGTCTCACTGCCGGCAATGTCATCCTTCTTCAGCATCGCGAAGACGTCTCCGACTTTCCCGCCGTTGACCTTGACACCGCCCTGCTGGATCGCACGGCGGGCTTCACCGTTGGATGTGACCAGACCGGCCTTTACAAGTGCCTGAATGACACCGATCTCTCCATCCGTAAAGTCTTCGTCGTGAAGTACGGTCGTCGGAATATCCGCCTTGGCACCGCCGCCAAAGAGTGCCTTCGCGGCATCCTGTGCTTTTCCGGCTTCCTCTTCACCGTGAACAAGACTCGTCAGCTCATATGCCAGGATCTCCTTGGCTTTGTTCAGCTGGCTGCCTTCCCACTTGTCCATTTCATCGATCTGTTCAAGCGGCAGGAATGTCAGCATACGGATGCATTTCAGCACGTCGCTGTCCGCCACGTTCCTCCAATACTGGTAGAATTCGTACGGAGATGTCTTGTTCGGATCCAGCCATACAGCGCCGCTGGCCGTCTTGCCCATCTTCTTGCCCTCTGAGTTCAGGAGCAGTGTGATCGTCATGGCATGGGCATCTTTGCCGAGCTTACGACGGATCAGTTCCGTGCCGGCAAGCATGTTGGACCACTGGTCGTCTCCGCCGAACTGGAAATTGCAGCCGTAGTCCAGGAACAGTCTGTAGAAATCGTAGCCCTGCATGAGCATGTAGTTGAATTCAAGGAAAGTCAGACCTTTCTCCATTCTCTGCTTGTAGCACTCAGCCGCGAGCATACGGTTCACGGAGAAGTGAGCGCCGACTTCGCGCAGGAAATCCACATAATTCAGGTCAAGCAGCCAGTCTGCATTATTGACCATCAATGCCTTCCCGTCAGAAAAGTCTATAAAACGGCTCATCTGAACCTTGAAGCAATCGATATTATGCTGAATCGTCTCCTTCGTAAGGACCTTTCTCAGATCCTGACGTCCGGACGGATCTCCGATCATGCCCGTTCCTCCGCCAAGGAGTGCAATCGGCTTGTTCCCGGCCATCTGCAGTCTCTTCATAAGGCAGAGCGCCATGAAATGACCGACATGAAGGCTGTCTGCCGTCGGGTCAAAGCCGATGTAGAAAGTCGCCTTTCCATTATTCAGCATATCCCTTACCTGATCTTCGTCTGTGACCTGTGCAATCAGGCCTCTTGCTTTGAGTTCTTCATAAATTCCCATCGTTCAATCTCCTGTACACTTTTTCCAGAATGTCTGCGAACTAGTATAAGACTTTTATGTTTTAAAATCAAGTGCGTACCTGTACAAGGATCATTCGGAAATGTAGGCAAACGGATCTTCCTCCTTCATGAACCGGATAATATGATAGGCACAGGACGCCGCCACATTCTCCTCCCGGAGTATTCTGCGTACCTCCTCCCGGTCTGCCAGGACCTGAATGATCTCCTCACTCTCCTCCATATACTTTGCGGACAGCTCGCCTGTCACATATCCGAATACACATGCGCAGCTTTCATCCGTCATACCGACTGTCGTATATCTGGGTGCCTCATAAACAGGGTCCGCCTCGATCGGATGCAGGATCATGCCGGTCTCCTCGTGAACTTCCCGTATCGCCGCCTCGCGGAAATTTTCGCCCTCATCGATAAGGCCTGCTGGAAGTTCATAGACATACGCATCAATAGGGAAACGGTACTGCCTGACCAGCAGAACGCGGCTCCTGTCCTCCGTGACCGCGTAGATAATGACTCCGTCCGGTCTGTTCACGTGTGTCTCCAGCTTCAGATCCTCCGGCTTCTCAGCCCGGGATGAAACATAATATCTTCCCCGGCTCCCGTTCTTTCGTACGGTATCCAACTCATACATATTCAGGAACCTGTTCTGCGTCTGCTGTGTCACTTTCTCGATTTTTCCCATAGTTCTCTCCTT
>AUXO018021797.1_pt1 | contig 11591 bp, 6 predicted proteins | sample 768731 | NCBI WGS metagenome assembly AUXO01 (sample SAMN02715735, study PRJNA202380) | gut metagenome | biome: sheep rumen | host: Ovis aries | place: New Zealand: Palmerston North | reverse complement strand
ACCCAAGCCGCACGGCACTTGTGGTGGCCGAGCCAGCGGTCGTAATATCCCCCTCCGCGTCCCAGGCGGTTTCCATTGCGGTCCACTCCCACGGCCGGCACAATGGCCAGGTCGACAACTCCGTCGTAGGGTTCTCCCGCAGGTTCGGCGATGCCAAAAGGATTATCGGTCACCAGAATACCGTCGTAGTGCACAATCTCCATGTCGTCGCCCTTGACGCGAGGCAGAAAAATCAGTTTCGAGGCACACCAGCGCTGCAGAACATCGTGGGTGGGTAACTCATCGGGCAGGGAGTGGTAAAGCAAGATACTGTGGGCACAGGCAAACTGCGGCTGAGCCTCGATGGCGGCAAAAACTGCCTCGGCCTCGGCCTGCTTCTGCTCGGCTGTGAGCGCGGCTTTGCGTTGCCGCACCATGCGCCTGAGTGATTTCTTGTCGGCGTTAGTGTCAGTCATTGCGGATGGGGAACACTGCCTTGTGTTTGTTCAGCGCTTTCAGCGCTGCCTGAATGGTCTTGTCGTTACGGTTGAAGATAGGGTAGAAAGCCTCGTTGCCAAAAATGTCGCGGGCCACCAGCGCTTTGATGTTGGTGAGCATCACATCTCTCGACAGGTTGATGTAGTACCACCGTGGCGGCACTCCATTTTGAGCGGCGTAGTCCACAAAGTCGTTGAGCAATTCGCCATCGGCGGGTAGCATGCGCAGGAACTGCTTGTAGTCCTTCATCTTGGAGAGTGCGGTGCGATTCACGTTGGCATAGTTGAAAGCGTACTTCTGCAGCAATCCGGCGTTGGCCACGTCGATGTAGTAGGAGGTGATGCCGATGGTGTCGCGTGGCACAAAGATGTCGGGTACGATACCGCCGCCGCCGTACACGGTGCGGCCTGTTATATTGGTGCTGAAAATCTGACTCTTGTCAATCTTCATGCTGTCGCGGCTATAAAGTTCGCCATGCATGTAGCGGTCGTAGAGTTCTTTGCCGTAGTTCATGCCCTCGCCCTTGTAGTCTTTTTGGATGCAGCGGCCCGACGGAGTGTAGTAGCGGGCGATGGTGAGGCGCACGGCGCTGCTGTCGGGCAGCACAAACTGCTGTTGCACCAGCCCCTTGCCAAAAGAGCGGCATCCCACAATCAAGCCGCGGTCGTTATCCTGGATGGCGCCGGCAAAGATTTCGCTGGCACTGGCGCTGTATTCATCGATAAGTACCACCACCTCGGCATCTTGGAAGGCACCCCGTCCGTCGCTCCACACCATGCTGTCGTCGCGTTTATAGCGGCCCTTGGTGAAGACAATCAGTTGGTCGGCCGGCAGGAACTCGTTGGCCATGAGGATGGCGCGCTCCATATATCCGCCGCCGTTGCCGCGCAAGTCCACCACATAGCGTTTTGCTCCCTCTTCCTTGAGTGAGTTCAGGCCATTGATAAACTCGTCGTAGGTTTTGAATCCGAACTGATTCACCTTGATGTATCCGGTGGTCTTGTCGAGCATGTAGAAGGCGTCAACCGAGTTCACCGGTATGTCGCCGCGCGTGATGGTGAACGGCAGCAGTCGCTCCGAGTTGTTGCGCTTGATGCCCAGCTTCACCTTTGTGTCTTTGATGCCACGCAGGTGCTTCATCACATCATTGGAGGTGATTTTCGGGCCCACAAACGTGGAATCGTTGATGGTGACGATGCGGTCACCGGCCATCACACCCACTTTTTCAGATGGTCCGCCAGGAATCACCTCCACCACGCTGATGGAGTCGTTTATCAGCATGAACGAGATGCCTATGCCGCTGAACGAGCCATTCAGGTCGTCGTTGGCAGCTTTCAAATCCTCGGCGCTGAAATAGGTGGTGTGAGGGTCAAGGTTCGACAGAATCTCGGGTATCGACATCTCGATGAGCTGGTCAATGTTGGTGGTGTCAACGTAGTCATCGGCGATAAGGTTTAGAATGGTGTTGAGCTTGCGGTCGTTGTCCACAGCATATTTTTTGCTTGAGAAACGGTTGCCGATGAAAATACCCACAACGATGGCCGCCGCCAGTGCCAGCGGAAACCAGATGTGGGTGGGATTGGGTGTTGACTTCATTGTCGTCGGGTGGGGTAGGTGGGAGGATGTTTTTGTTTCCTATAATTCACGCATTTGATACTTGCCGTCGATGGCCTCAATTTGCACGCATTCCACACCGGCGCGCTTGAGCAAATCCACGCCGTCGGTGATGCGGTAAAACTCGCTGAACACCACACGCGTGATTCCCGATTGGATAATGAGCTTGGCGCACTCGATGCAGGGCGATGTGGTCACATAGAGCGTGGCCCCCTTGCTGCTGTTGTGGCTTTGTGCCACCTTGGTGATGGCGTTGGCCTCGGCATGCAGCACGTAAGCCTTGGTGTGGTCATCGTCGTCTTCGCACACATTCTCAAAGCCAACGGGTGTTCCATTGTATCCGTCGCTGATAATCATCTTGTTTTTTACAAGAAGAGCACCCACGCGACGCCGCTTGCAATAGGAATTCTCAGCCCAAATTTGCGCCATGCGCAGATAACGCACGTCGAGCAGCGATTGTTTTTCCAGATGGTCCATAACCGACTTTCTCAAATTCACTACAAATATAGGCATTTCGTATCAATTAACCCGCATCAAATGCCCAAAAAAATCACGATTGTTGAAAACTTCCCGGCCGATAATAATTTCAAGGGATTATTGATGAGGCGGTGTGATGCCGTCGCGGCGCATCAAGGCGTCGATGTGTGGCTCGCGCCCCCTGAATGCCACATAGAGTTCCATGGGGTGCCGTGTGCCGCCGCGTGAAAGGATGCACTGCCGCAGGTGCCTGGCAGTGGCTGGATTAAAAATTCCCTGCTCGCGAAACATCTCGAACGCATCGGCATCGAGCACTTCGGCCCATTTGTAACCATAGTAGCCTGCAGCGTATCCGCCTGAGAAAATGTGGGAGAAATGCGTCGATATAGCACATCCCTCCACGGGTTCGAAAACTTGCACGGGATGCAGGGCTTTTTGCTCGAACCGTGTCACACAGGTGCGCGTGGGGCGGGTGATGGTGTGCCAGGCCATGTCGAGATAGCCGAAACCGAGCTGACGGATACACGCGTAGGCCGCCTCGAACTGCGATGCGGCAATCAGGCTGTCGACCAGTTGCTGGGGAACCGGTTCGTCGGTGAGGTAATGGCGCGCAAAACTGTCGAGGAACTCGCGTTCTAAGAGGAAATTCTCGTTGAATTGCGATGGCATTTCCACGAAATCGCGGTACACGTTGGTCCCCGACAAACTTTCGTAGTGTGCCTGCGAGAGCAAACTGTGCAACCCGTGGCCGAACTCGTGCAAGAACGTACGCACTTCACTGGGCGTGAGCAGCGATGGCTGCGTGTCGGTGGGACGCGTGAAGTTCATGTTGAGCGACACCAGCGGGCGGTGGTCGTGCCCGTCGGCATCGACCCATTGCTCGGCAAAGTTGGTCATCCAGGCACCGCTTTGTTTGGTGGCGCGCGGGAAGAAATCGGTGTAGAGGGTGCCCATGTAGGTGCCATCGGCATCGGTCACATCGTAGACTTTTACCTCAGGATGATAGACGGGTGCCTCGGTGTTTTGCGTAAACTGTAAGCCGTAGAGGCGTGTGGCCAGTCCGAAAACACCCCGGGTGACGCGGCTAAGCTCGAAATAGGGCCGCAGCATCTCGTCATTGATGTTGAACAGATGGTCGCGCAGGCGGTTGGCGTAATATGAATAATCCCACGGCATGATGCGCACGTCGTGCCCTTCGACTTCGCTGGCGAAGCGCTCGAGGCGGTTCATGTCGGCTTTTTGCACAGGTTGGTAGGCTTGTCGCAGGCGTTCGAGCATGTCGTACACATGCTCTTTGTCCTGAGCCATGGTGGTGGTGAGACGATAGTCGGCAAACGTGGCATATCCAAGCAGTTGCGCGATGGCCAGCCGTGTGTTGGCGATCTGGCGGAGAATCCGTGTGTTGTCATAATCGCCTTGTGAGCACAGTGTGTCGTAGAGACGATATAGCCGCTCGCGCAAGTCGCGCCGCTGTGAATAGCGCATGAAAGGCACATAGCTGGGTGCTTGCAGTGTGATAAGATACTCACCGTCGCGTCCTTTTTCGCGTGCTTGCTGAGCAGCTGCATCGATGGCCGTGGCAGGCAATCCAGTCAGGTCATCGGTCGTGAGCCACATCTGGGCACTGGCCATCTCATGCAATAGGTTTCTGTCGTATTTAAGGGTGAGTTTGGTGAGCTTGCCGGTCAATTGCCGGTAGCGTTGGCGGTCTTCACCCTCCAAATCGGCCCCCTGACGCACGAATGCTCGATAGGTTTTGTCGAGCAGCATCCGGTCTTCATCGGATAGTGTACTGGCTTCTTCGTGGTCGTGCACAGCCTTGACGCGTCGCCACAGTGCTTGATTGAGGATAATGCTGTTTTCGTGCTCGGTGATTTGCGGTGCCATGCGATAGGCAATCTCCATCAATTCATCATCGGCATTGGCCGAGAGCATAGGGTAAAACACACCCAGCACCCGTCCCAGCATCTGCCCGGAGCGCTCGAGGGCCACAATGGTGTTCTGGAAGGTGGGGGCGTCGGTTTGCCCGGTAATTTGCTCAATTTCACAATTATGCACGTCGATTGCATCTGAGATGGCAATCTCAAAGTCCCTGACAGATATTTTGTCGAACGGTACCAACTCGTGGTCGCCGGCAAACGGTTCCAAGAAGATGTTATTCATTTGGTCAAAGTGTGAGAATAATGATTTATTTGTTGACAGCGAGAATGGCGGCATCTCGGCAAAGTTCTATTGCCTGGGTGTCAATACCTCGCTGGGCCAGCAGCGGAGCGTCGGTCTCAATCATGCGGGTGAATTCATCGATGTTGTTTTTTAGCATTTTCAGGGCAAGTGAGTACTCCTGGATACAGCTTTTTGCATCGTGAGTGGCCAGCAGCACGTGACCGTGGTTCAGATGGTCTTCGGCTGTGGGGGTGTCGTCGGTCATTACCTTATTATAATAGTTGAGACTACGGTCCATGTTGCCTACCAGAAAACTGCACCAGGCTATAGGCCTCCACGCGCGATGTTTGGCTCCTGCCATAAAGTCGGCCTTTAAATAATGTTGCATAGCTTGCTCGTAATCAGCCTTTTCGAGGTAAATGTGACCCGTGTTCAGTGCGATTGACACATTGTCGGGTGCCAATAGCTGCGCCTTTAGGCTATAGGCAATGGCGTTGTCGTAGTCGTGCATGCGCCAGTAGCATGAAATCAGATGGCGAATGGTCCACAAGTTGTTATCATCGGCCAGTTCATAGCGTTTGTACCATTCAATGGCCTCGATGCATCGCCCTGCACATTGATGGGCGAATCCCAATTTTTGATAGATGATGGGATTGACACACTCATTGAGTTGCAGCAAAGTGGTGAAAGCATCAATGGCTTCGTCATATAAATTGTTTTTCAAGTACAATTCCGCCACAAATTCTGTGTTCTCGGCATTGTGCAGCCACTGCGAAAGCAGTGGAATGGTGTCAAGGTTCATTTTGGAGTCGAATACCGGGCAAAATTCCTTGCGGCGTGAAAATAGGGTGAAGAAGCGGTACAGGTCTTGGACAAATTTATTGACAATGGCTTCTCTCAATCGCTTGTCGTCGGGTAGTTCGGCGCTTTGCATTTCTTTGATGTGTTCATGCTGAGCATCGAGCTGCTGAACCATCATGTTGCGTTGGGCCTGAGGCAGCCCGCCCATCGACAGGGTAAGTGAAAATTTGTCGCTGTTGCACAGGTAGGGGGCTCCATTCACGAGTTTGGCCAGCACAAGCTGGTGGTCGGGCAGATTGTTGATGACGGCCGTGTGGTCGTCGTGATAAGGGAGAAACCAGTTGGAAAGTGTTTGGAAGAACGGAAAGCCCTTCAGATGCGAGAATGTGGCCATGAAAACATCGTTGCCACTGCTTTGCAGCTCGTTGAATTCTTCGAGCTTCTTGGCTATGCCGCTGTCGTCGAGCCATTGTTGCCACTCAGGGTTGGCCTCAAAATCGGTGATGTCGATGTCGCCCTGCTTGTCGCTCAATTTTCCGAAAAAGTCGGGCTTCATCTTCATCAGTCCCGGGATAAGGTCGTCGGTGACGCGGCGCGTGACGGCCTCGGTGCCCAGTGAGCGGATGAGCAGTCTGTGAACCATGGTGAGGTCGGCGGCAAAACCGGCCATGTCGGCCAGGGCAGCCACATGCTGCTTCAAGGCTGTGGAGCCGTCAATGCGATGGCGGTATTGGTCCATGGCTATGACAGCGCAAGTGAGCGCGCGCATCTGGAGCTCGGGGTGCTGTGCAGTGCGATAGGTTTCGAGTAGGAGTTGCAGTTTCTCTTCATCATAGAATTTCATCAATCCCACAAACAGTGCGGCCACCACAAGGCATCGTGCATGAACCGGGATTGCCTGGTCATCGACGATTCGCTTCATGATGGCCGACTCGGCTCCCGTCAAAGGGTATGTACTCCAAATTTTGTTAAAAATTCTTGTCTCGGCACGCTCACATTCGCCCAATGTCAGCAAAACGGCATTTTTGTCACGTTGTGACTCGTCGACCGACAGCAGTAACCGATATTTGTTCAGTGCGACGAGGTAATGCTCGAGTATTTCGGTGAGCGTGGTTTGTTTCAGCTCACGGCGGCGCGCAAAAAAAACCTCGGGCGCTGCCGCCTCGCTCAACGCGACCACACAACGGTCGTTGAGTTCATAGAGTTGGGCGCAAATGCTCCGTAGCAAGTCGTTGCGGCCGGGGTCGTCGGTTCCCTGCGCAAGATAGCTCAGCATGTAATCGTAGGTGGTGGAGGTGTTATCAAGTGCTTGACGTAACTCCCAGCTGGCAGTGGCCTCGACCAGGGTGTTGAGCAGAGCCATGGCTTGAGCCAGTCGTCGATTTTTAATAAAAAGAGTGACCCGTGCACTTGTGTTATTGATTTGTCTTTGTTCCATAAAAAGCAATTTGATTTGCTGAGAGAATACGCAAAAATCATACAAAAATACAAAATTGTCGCTTCACCGGGAATTTTCTGGGCATAATAAACATGAATATGGAAAAAATTCCTTATTTTTGCGTGAAAATTTGGAAACCTTTTAAAATACCAAGAAAAAGTAATGGTTATACAACGCCTGCAAAACCTTTATTTGCTTCTTGCTGCCATCATCATGGCAGTGTTTGTCTTTGTCCCTGTGATGAATGTGACAAGTGAGGCCGGTTTGTTCACTCTTAGCGCCCTGTCGACCGGGATATCGGGCAATCCCATGCAGCCGCATTGGTTGCTGCTTTGTCTTGATGTGCTCATCGTGGTGATGCTTGTGGCCACCCTGTTCAAGTTTAAGGATTTGCGCCTGCAGATGAAATTGTGCAAAGTGAATCTCACGCTCATTGTGGCGCTGATTTTGAGCATATTCGTGATGTGGTTTCTGCAACGCGGCCACGGCATAGCCGTGATGACGCTTTGGATGATGCTGCCGTTTGCCGCCATGGTGCTTACGATGATGGCCAACGGATGCATCAAGAATGACCGAAAGCTGCTGAGCGACAGCGAGCGTCTGCGCTGAAATCGTGATTGACCGACAGACGCCATTTAAAAATAACATCAATACTATTAACTAACTTTCGTCTATTTAATTTTTTCGGGTCATGGTAACTGCAATGATTGCTATTTTTGTGCTGGGCTATTTGCTCATTGCCTGCGAGCATCCCCTCCACATTAACAAAGCCACGGTGGCGCTGATTATGTGCGGTGTGCTTTGGAGCGTCTATGCGCTCATGGCTGGCGACCACACGATGCAAGAGTCGTTGCAGATGCACCTGGGCGAGACCAGCGAAATACTGTTTTTCCTGATTGGGGCCATGACCATTGTTGAAATCATCGATCGTTACGGAGGTTTCAGCTTTATCACCGAGCATATCAAAGCTAAAAACAAAAAGCATCTGATGTGGACACTGAGCATTTTGGCATTCTTCATGAGTGCTGTGCTTGATAACATGACCACCACCATTATCATGGTGATGATGCTCCGTCGCTTGCTCAGCGACAAAAAAGAGAGATGGCTCTTTGCCAGTGTGATAGTGATTGCCGCCAATAGCGGCGGAGCCTTCTCGCCGATAGGCGATGTGACCACCATCATGCTGTGGATGGCCGACAAGGTGACCACAGCCAGCCTGATTGTGAATCTCTTGATTCCGAGTTTGGTGGCCCTGGTGATTCCTGTGTGGATTGCCACATTCTTCATCAAAGAAGGTACTATCCAGACAGTCAAAACCGAAGCCGAGAAAAATCCGCAGATAGCCACCGAGCATCCCCATCTGAGCAAAGCCATGCTGGTAATAGGAGTGTTGGGACTGCTCTTTGTTCCCGTGTTTAAAACGGTGACCCACCTGCCACCTTACATGGGCATCGTCATTTCACTGGGTGTGATTTGGTTGGTGACCGAAATCTGCATCCACAGGTTACACATCGACCCCAAGCTGGGTGGCCGGGTGACCAGTGCCATCCGCGGCATCGACATGGCCACGATTCTGTTTTTCCTGGGAATCCTGCTGGCCGTGTCGGCACTCACGCAGGCCGGTATTTTGGGGCGTCTGGCTGTTGACATGAACAACAATATCCACCAGCCCGTCATCATCGCGTCGGTGATTGGGGTACTGTCGTCGGTGGTTGACAATGTGCCCTTGGTTGCCGCCTGTATCGACATGTTCGGCGAATTGGGCAATTTGGCCGATCCGTATTATTGCACCTTTGTTGAAGACGGATTGTTCTGGCACTTGCTCACATTCTGCGCCGGTGTGGGAGGGTCGCTGCTCATCATTGGCTCGGCAGCCGGTGTGGTGGCCATGGGAATAGAGAAAATACCATTCTTCTGGTATGTGAAGCGCATCACACTCATAGCCTTCTCGGGCTATGTGGCCGGAATCATCATCATTTGGCTGGAGGACATCTGTCCATATTTCATGTAGCAGTCGCTTCGGCGAGTTTGACGGCCAGGAATCTTCCTGTGTGACTGTTGGGGCAGTGGGCGATCTGCTCGGGTGTCCCGGTCGCTACCACCATCCCGCCTTCTTGACCACCCTCTGGCCCCAGGTCGATGATGTGGTCGGCACATTTCACCACGTCCATATTATGCTCGATGATTACCACTGTGTGGCCTTGCGCCACCAGCTGGTTGAACGATTTCATGAGCGTGTTGATGTCGTGAAAATGCAGTCCGGTGGTGGGCTCGTCGAAGATGAAAAGGGTGTGGTTTAGCTGGTCGCCGCTCAAGTAATAGGCCAATTTCACACGCTGGTTCTCGCCGCCCGACAAGGTGGATGACGATTGTCCCAGTTTGATGTATCCCAGTCCTACGTCTTGCAGCGGTTTGAGGCGTTTCACAATTTTCTCCTCGTTGAATGTGTTTTCTTCACCGAAAAAATCAATGGCTTCGTTCACGGTCATGTCGAGCACATCGCTCACACTTTTGCCCCGATACAGCACATCGAGCACATTGTGGTTGTAACGTTTGCCGTGACATGCCTCGCAGGGCAGGGTGATGTCGGCCATGAACTGCATTTCAATGGTGATGGTGCCCTCGCCTTTACATTCCTCGCATCGGCCGCCGGGTGAGTTGAACGAAAAGTAACCTGCTCCGTAGCCCATCTGCTTGGCGAGCTGTTGCTCGGCAAAAAGGCGGCGAATTTCGTCAAAGGCTTTGAGATAAGTGGCGGGATTGCTGCGTGTGGATTTGCCTATGGGGTTTTGGTCGATGAGCTCCACGTTGCTGATTTGACTCAAGTCGCCTTCAATGCCGGCGTAGCTGCCCGGTGCATCGACATTGATGTCGAAATGCCGGGCCAGCGCGCGGTACAGGATGTCGGTCACCAGCGTGGATTTGCCGCTTCCGCTCACCCCTGTCACCACTGTCATCACCTCCAGAGGAAACCGTACGTCAATATTCTTCAGATTGTTTGCCGAAGCCCCCTTCACGGTGATGTATTTGTTCCACTTGCGGCGACGTTTAGGTACGGCTATGCGCATGACCCCGGCGAGATACTTGGCCGTGTAACTGTCGTTGGCGCTTGAGATTTGATCGAGAGTGCCTTGAAACACCACCCGGCCACCGCGCCGGCCTGCCTCGGGGCCGATGTCGATGATATAGTCGGCTGCGCGCATGATTTCTTCATCGTGCTCCACCACCACCACGGTGTTGCCCAGCTGTTGAAGCATGCGCAGCACATGGATAAGGCGGTCGGTATCGCGCGAATGGAGTCCGATGCTGGGCTCGTCCAGGATATAGATGCTGCCCACCAGTGAGCTGCCCAGCGATGTGGCCAGGTTGATGCGTTGGCTTTCGCCGCCCGACAACGATGACGACAGGCGGTCGAGGGTGAGGTAGGGGAGCCCCACCTCCACCAGATAGGACAACCGGTTTTCCACCTCGGTGAGCAACCGCCGGGCAATGGCTGCGTCTTGTGCATCGAGATGAAGTGATTGGAACCACTTGAGCAGGTCGGCCACGGGCATTTGCACCATTTGCCCGATGGTGAGTCCTCCCACCCGCACATAGGATGCCTCGGGCTTAAGACGTGAACCGTGGCAATGGGGACAGGTAGTCTTTCCGCGGTAGCGGGCCAGCATCACACGATACTGGATACTGTAGGATTTGCTTTTTACAAAGTCGAAGAAAGCGTCAATGCCACCGAACTGTCCGTCGCCATGCCACAGCAGGTCTTTTTGGCGGTCGGTGAGCTGATAATAGGGCTTGTGGATGGGGAAACCGTGCCGCGCTGCCACATGGATGAACTCCCGTTTCCACTCACTCATTACCTGGCCGCGCCAGCAGTACACCGCATCGTCGTAAATCGAGAGCGACTTGTTGGGGATGACCAGATTCTCGTCGATACCCATCACTTTGCCGAAACCCTCGCATTCGGGGCATGCCCCGATGGGGTTGTTGAAGTTGAACATCAGTTCGTTAGGCTCCTGAAAAGTGATGCCATCGTGCTCAAAACGAGTGGAGAAACGCTGCTCTGTGGTAGAGCCGTCGGCGTTCCATGCAATCAATATGCACTCTCCATGTCCCTCGTAGAATGCTGTGCTGAGCGAGTCGAGAATGCGCATCTCATCATCTTTCTGGTGGGTTACTACCACCCGGTCGATGAGCAGGCGGTAATCGGCAGGGTCAGCCTTGACGGCATCGGGGCTGTTCATGACATCGGTGATGCTGACAAATTGTCCGTTGTGCATCAGGCGTGAATAGCCTCCCTTGATGAGCAAGTCGAGCTGTGTCATGAACGTGCGCTCGGCAGGCATCTTCACCTCGGCGAGCAGGGCCACACGAGTCCCGTCGGGGTAGGAGTTGATGGCATCCACCACATCGTTGCTGGTGTGCTTTTTCACCAGTTCGCCCGAGACGGGTGAATACGTCTTGCCGATGCGTGCGAAAAGCAAACGCAGGTAGTCGTAGATTTCGGTGCTGGTACCCACCGTGCTCCGGCTGTTGCGCACGCTCACCCGTTGCTCGATGGCTATGGCTGGCGGCAAGCCGTAGATGAAATCACATTCTGGCTTGGCCATGCGGCCCATGAACT
>AUXO017330849.1_pt1 | contig 11591 bp, 11 predicted proteins | sample 768731 | NCBI WGS metagenome assembly AUXO01 (sample SAMN02715735, study PRJNA202380) | gut metagenome | biome: sheep rumen | host: Ovis aries | place: New Zealand: Palmerston North | reverse complement strand
ATAAAAGGATTAATCCCTTTTTGTGATGTTGAATTTATATTATTTTCGCTATTTTCGGCCATATTTTACCTATTTATCATTTTTGTTGCTTTGTTCCAGTTTTTGTTCTTCTTCTTGTATTTTTGCTTTTTGTTGTTGAACTTCTTCATCTGACATTATTCTAATTTTATTTCCAGGAATTACTCTCTGTAAACCGTCAACAACAATTTTGTCACCCTCTTTAACACCTGATTTGATTATCCAGTCTTGACCTTCCTGTCCCATAGTTTCAATCTTTTGAACTTGAGGAAGACCTTTTTCATCCAGTTTATAAACGTATTTATATTGCGGGTTTTCCATTACAGCAACTTGAGGTACAACAGGAACACTTTGTTTTTCAGATGAATAAACATATACAGAAACATAGTTGCCGTTTATAAGTTCTCCGTTAGGATTTGGAAATGTTGCTCTCATCATAATTGAACCGGTTGTTTGGTCAACATTATTATCATGAAAATCTTGAATGCCGATATAAGGATATTTTGTATTTGCTGATTGGTATAAGTCAACTTTGCGTTTTGCAAAAGGATTTTTATCAACTTTCACAAGTTCATCATAATTTTTTATATCCATAGGAAACGAAACATATATAGGATTGGTACTGTTTATTGTTGTTAAAGCTCCTGATTGAGCCGTAACATAGTTTCCTACCGTAATTTTTATCATACCTACCTGACCATCAACCGGTGCATGAACTTTTGTGTATGAATAATTTCTTAAAGCATCTTGATATGCACTGCGATTTAAATTTACCTGAGCCTTATATGAATCTCTGTGTGCAAGAGTTTCATCATATTTTGCTTTTGCAATGTAATCGTGTTTTACGAGTTCTTTTGCACGGATAAGTTGTTTTTCATAAAATGTAAGCTGTGCTATTGAATTATCTAAATTAGCTTTTGCCTTATCAGCAGCAAGCTTGTATTCTTGAGGTTCAATTTCGAAAAGAACCTGACCTTTTTTTACATAGTCACCTTCTTTAAAATATGATTTTGTCAAATATCCGCTAATACGTGCAACAACATCAATTCTTGAAACAGAAACTATTCTGCCAGGTGCTTCAAATTTTCTTATAACCTCTTTTGTTCCTACTTCTTGTACAACAACGGCAGGTGCTGCAGCATTTTTACGTTTTTCTGATTCTTTCCAACCATCATATTGGTAATATAAAAATCTTCCCAGTACTGCAATTGCAAGAATACTTATTGTAATTATTATAATTTTTTTCATTATATTCCCCTAGTTAACACACATTCCGTATTTTATAGTATCAAATGGTAAATTCTTTTTCAAGTGTGTTTGTTACATTTGTTACAGTTTTTGTTTTATTGTTATATAAATCAAAATCGTTAAAATATATTAAAGATTTTAAAATAAAATGTATTTGATATATACTAAGAATGTACACAATTTATTGGGATAGTTGCAGTGGAAAAAGAGAAATATCATTTTATTGCTATTGGTGGAATTGGAATGAGCGGACTTGCAAAATATCTTTTGCAAGAAGGTTTTGAAGTTTCAGGTTCAGATATAAATGACAGTAAATACTTAAATGAATTAAGAGATTTAGGTGCAAGAATATACATAGGTCACGATGAAATTAATGTGCCTGATAAGTGTACGGTTGTTGCAAGTTCCGCAATAAAAGAAAGCAATCCTGAAATTCAAAAGGCAAAAAGGCTTGGATTACCGATTTTGCATCGTTCTGATGTCTTAAAAGAGCTTTCAGAGCGTTCAAAATGCTTTATAGGTTATGCAGGAACTCATGGTAAGACAACTACAAGCGGGCTTGCTGCTTATGTGACTGATAAAGCAGGACTAAACCCTTCTTATGTTGTGGGCGGAATTATTCCTGATATTCATACTAATTCAAATTATAAAAGTAATAATTACTTTATTGCCGAGTTAGATGAAAGTGATGGAACTGTTGTAAAGTACAATCCTGATATTTTTGTTATTAATAATCTTGAGGCTGATCATTTAGATTTTTATAAAAACGGATTAGAATCACTTGTCGAAACTTTTGAAAAAGTTTTAGCCAAAATGAACGATAATCAAAAGGTTATAATAAATAATGATAGCTCAGGTAATTTAATGTTAAAAGGTCATAAATTTATAACCTATGGCTTTAATGATGCGGATTACGTGGCAAAAAATATTAATTTAACTCCGGTTGGAAGTTCATTTGATGTATATTATCAAGGAAAATTTATAGATGACTTAAATATTAAATTATTGGGAAAACATAATGTTATAAATGCGCTTGCTGTTTATGCGAGTTTACGTGAGTCAGGTGTTGATATGGCTAAATTAAAAGATTATTTTGCATCATTTACAGGCATGGGTAGGCGTTTTCAATATGTAGGAGAAGTAAAAGGTGCTGTTATATATGATGATTACGCGCACCACCCAACGGAAATAAATGCAACATTATCAGCACTGGCAGAATTTAAGGATAAAAATATTATTGCAGTCTTTCAGCCGCACAGATATACAAGATTAAAAAGTTTATGGTCAGACTTTATTAATGCCTTTGAGGGTGTTTCAAAAGTTGTAGTTACAGATGTTTTTGCGGCGTCTGAGGACAGAATTGAAGGTATTAATGGTGAAAATTTTGCAAAACAATTGAAAAATGCTGAATACATATCAGGTTCAATACAAGATGTTGCAAAAGCTATATATCCGAAATTAAAAAAAGATGATATTGTTGTAGGACTTGGCGCAGGGACAATTACTGAACTTGGAAAAGACTTATTGACTTTGGATAAAAAATAGTATGGATATTGAAGTTAGAACAAATTATAATGCAAAAAATCTGACTTCATTTAAAATTAGTGGTCAGATTGAGCGGGCATATTTTCCAAAATCAATAGAAGAATTAATTTATCTTTTGAAAACACTTGAAGCACCTATTGTTTTGGGTAACTGTTCAAATGTATTAATTTCTTCTTATGGTTATAGCGGTGATGTTATATTTACTCAAAACTGCAAAAAAGTGTTATTTAACAATACAAAAGTTAATGCAGAGTGCGGTGTAAAGATACAAATGGCTTCTAAATTAGCGTCTGAACAAAATTTAAGCGGATTTGAGTTTATGATAGGGTTTCCTGCATCTGTTGGGGGGGCTGTTTATATGAATGCATCTGCAAATGAACAGTCTATTAGTGACAGATTAATAAGTGCAACAGTGTTTGATAATGAAAATAAATCTGTGATGGTATTAACCAAAAATGACTTGCAATTTGATTATAGAAAATCTGTTTGCCAATTAAGAAATTATACTGTATTATCCGCAGAATTCGATTTAATTAAATCTGATTTTTCTAAAATACAAGAAAAGATGAAAAAAAATCTTGATTTTAGAAGAAGACATCAGCCTTCACTTGCTCTACCTAATTGTGGCAGTGTTTTTAAAAATCCGCAAAATAATTCTGCAGGAAGATTATTAGATTTATCAGGAGCAAAAGGACTATCTTATGGAGGGGCAAAGGTTTGGGAAAATCACGCTAATTTTATAATTAATTCCGATAATGCTCAATCCGATGATGTTCTAAATTTAATGTTATTGATGTACAATAAAGTTAGTGAAAATTTTGATATAAAACTAAAACCAGAAGTTATTTATATTGGTAATAATTCAAAAGAAGAGGAAGAAATATGGAAAATATTAAAGCAAAAATAGATAAAAATGCAAAAATAGGTGTTTTATGTGGTGGAATGTCATCGGAAAAAGAAGTTTCAATGCGTTCAGGAAAAAATTGCTACGAAGCATTAAAACGTTTAGGTTATATTAATGCAGAATTAATAGTTGTAGATGAAAATATTGCGTCAGTGTTAAAAGAAAAGAAGATAGAATATGCGTATAATGCACTTCACGGTAAATACGGTGAAGATGGATGTATTCAAGGTTTACTTGAAATTTTAAAAATTCCATATACAGGGTGTGGCGTAATGTCATCTGCTATATGTATGAATAAGGAATATACAAAAAGAGTTCTTGCTACTTGTGATGAAATACCTTTAATAAAGTCAGTATTCGTTAAAAAAGGTGAAGATGTGCATAAAAAGACACAAGGACTTAACTATCCCTTAATTACAAAACCTGTTTCAGAAGGCTCAAGTTTTGGTATGACAAAAGTAAATAAACCTGAAGAACTTGATAATGCATATAATGAAGCAGTAAAATATAATAATGATGTTTTGATAGAAGAATTTATAAACGGATATTTTATAACGGTTGGTGTTTTAGAAAATAATGGCAGCGTTTTTGCAACTGAAATCCTTGAAATAAGAACAAAAACTGAATGGTATGATTTTGATGCAAAATATACTAAAGGTTTATCTGAATTTATATTACCCGCAAATTTAGACGAGGAAACAACAACGTTAATAAAGAATATAGCCGTAAAAGCCCACGTAACGGCAGGATGCAGCGGTGTGTCAAGAATTGATTTTATGATGAAGGATAATAAACCATACTTTTTAGAAATTAATACAAGTCCTGGAATGACGGATACAAGCGATTTACCTGCACAATCAAATGCTATGGGTATTGATTATGATCATCTTGTATTACTAATTTTAAATAGCGCAGGATTAAATAAATAATGGACGAAAATCAAGAGCAAGAACTCGAAAATAATGAAATTGAATATGATGAAAATTATAGAAACACTCGTATTCAAAGAAATAAACAAGAACGCAGCGTACGCAAAACCAATATGTGGATGCGGCGTTTTAAGGTGTTTTTAAGTTTTTGTACAATTATTTTATTAATGCTTTTGTGCTACAAAATTATTATAATGCGTCAATGGTATATGTCGCCCAAGGCTTTTGACTCTGCGAAAAGTCCATATTTGGAAATTTTAAATAACAAAATAGTACCTGACTATTATATTTTAGCAGCATTAAGAAAAAATGAAGTTCCAAAAGTTCCAATATATATGTTTAATACTGATGAAATAAAAAAAAGTATTTTACAGTTAGAGCCTGTTGAAAATGTATATATAAGACGATTTTGGTTTCCTGCCAGATTGCAAATTATTATACGAGAAAGAACACCTATTATAACAATAGCTCCTGAAGAAGATGTTGAACCGATAGCATTTTTTACAAAAGGTGGTCAGCTGATTGGTCGTAATTTTTTACCTTTGGATAAATCCTTTAAAACCGTAAAAGTTTTAACCTACGGTACAAAAGGTGATGATTACAGACATTGGGATAAGCATAGAATTGAAACTCTGGAAAAAATTGCAAAAACCGTGAAAGCTGTTTCAAAAGAACCATTAGATTTTATTGATATTAGAAATCCAAAGGACGCTTATATCCAAATTAACGGGCTTCAAATACGTTTGGGAGAATTGGACGATACGTGTTTTGACAGAATAAAAAGATTACCTTCGATTATGCCACAGGTTAAAACATTGGATAAAAAAATAAAATATATTGATTTACGTTGGAAGAATGCGAGTTATATAAAACTTGAAGAATAATGGAGTAAATATGAAAATATCGTTAGCGCAAATAAAATATAAATATGCAAACTTTGATTTTAACTATAAAAATATTGTTAATCATAAAGATGATGAAGCTGATTTAATCATATATCCTGAAATAGACTCATACTCATTAATGTCGTTTGATAGTGGTTATCAAAAAGAAAAACTTAATTTTTACAATAAATTGTGTGAGTTTTTTGCTGATAAAACGGTTATTGTTGGGCAGAATTTGATAAATAAAGGTGAGTTGTTTAATATTTCAAATGGATTTTTTAATTTAAACGGGCAAAAAATTTTTGTTTCAGATAAATATCAAGATAATATTGATTGTGATTTATATATTCTTTCTCAAAATCGTTATTATGCAATGAATACTCAAAAAGAGTTTATTGATAATATAGTGGCAAAACAAAATTTTGTACATATAAATTCAATTATGCTTAATGAAGAAAATGTATATGCCGGCCAAAGCTTTGCAAAAAATAAAGAAAATGAGCTTGTTGCTCAATTACCAATATTAGAAGAGCAAATTGTAACTTTAGATTTTTCTAATAAAGTAGAACAACAATATGTTGAAACAGAATCAGAAATTTATAAAGTCACTACGTTTGCAATAAAAGAATATTGCGAAAATACAGGTTTTAAAAAAGTTTTATTAGGACTTTCAGGCGGAATTGATTCCGCATTGGTGGCAGTTTTGGCAAAAGAGGCTCTTGGGGCAGAAAATGTGTATGCAGTAATGCTTCCAAGCAAATATTCAAGCGAAGGTAGTATTATTGATTCTCAAAATCTTGTTAATAATATTGGAATAAATGTACAAACTATTCCTATATCACCGCTGTTTGACTGTTTTATGCAAAATATTGCAAAAGAAAATAAAATGGATTTAGCTGAAGAAAATCTACAATCAAGACTTAGAGGCTTGATTTTAATGTTTTATTCAAATCGAGAAAATTATTTATTACTTTCAACAGGAAACAAATCGGAAGTTGCTTGCGGATATGGAACTTTGTATGGCGATATGTGCGGAGGATTAAATCCTATTGCAGATTTAACAAAAACAAATGTGTATAAATTGTCGAATTGGATAAACAGAAACGGAGAAATTATTCCTGTAAAAATTATAAAAAAAGCCCCGTCTGCAGAGTTAAGACCTAATCAAAAAGACAATGATTCTTTACCGGAATATGATGTATTGGACAATATTATTGTTGATTATGTGGAAAAACAAGTATCTTATGAAAATTTAATTGAAAAGTATGACAAAAATATTGTTGATAAAACTATAAAATTAATCTACAAGGCTCAATTTAAAAGAAATCAAGCTTGTTTAGGTATTAGACTCACGGATAATGCATTTTGTTCAAATATAAAATTACCAATAATACAATCAATATACTAAACATTTCGTTAAAAAAAATTGAAATTTTAAACAAATAGTATTAAAATTATCTCACAGTAAAATTTCAAAAGGATATATATATGAAAATACACATGCAAGTCATGATTGCCGTAGGTTTAGGATTAAAAAGAAACTGGCACATATTTTTTGGGATTATAGCCGGTATATTTGCCGGAATTTTGCTAAACGGTCATCCTAATACTATTATAATAAATGCATTAACATTTGTTGGACAAGCTTTTATCAGATTAATCCAAATGGTGGTAATACCACTTGTTGTTTCATCAGTAATTATCGGTATATCAAGTATTGGAGATAATAAACAATTAAGCAAATTCGGTTCAAAAATGGTTGTTTATTATGGTATAATAACGGTTCTTGCTGTATTAATAGGGCTTTCACTTGCACTTTTAATTCAACCCGGAGTAGGTGCAGGGCAATATATTGATGCTCAGTCGGCAACGGAAACTCAACAACAGGTTGCTGCAACTATTGAAAATCAAAGAGAAAATATATTAAACATTGTTCTTGATTTTTTGCCTAAAAATATGTTCACTGCGCTAGCAATGGATAATATGGTTCAAATATTGGTATTTACACTAATATTTGCTATTGCATTTGCAAGAATTGGAGAAATAAGCCGTCCCGTAATTTCGTTTTTCGAATCAGTATTTGCTGCAACAATGAAAGTTACCGACTGGATAATGTACCTGGCAGCACCAGGAGTATTTGCTCTGACTGCAACATCTATTGCAAGTTTCGGATTGGATATTTTTTCAAGTATATCAAAATATTTAATAGTTGTTACAGCAGGACTTGCAATACAGTTTTTTGTTGTATATCCTCTATTTTTAAAGATATTTTCAAAAGTTCCCGTATTTATGTTATATGCTGCTATGACTGAAGCTATGATGGTTGCTTTCGGAACAGCAAGCTCTTCTGCGACATTGCCGTTAACTATTGCTTGCTGTGAAAAAAGAGGTATATCTCATAAAATTGCAAGTTTTGTGTTACCATTAGGTGCGACGTTAAATATGGATGGTACTGCTCTTGTTCAAATTGTAGCTGTTCTTTTCTTAGCTCAAGCTTATGGTGTTGATTTATCGCTATTTATGATATTACAAATTTGTATTTTAACAATAATTGCTTCAAGCACTTGTGCAGGTATTCCGGGAACAGGTTTGATTACAATTGTACTTGTCTTAAATGGTTTAGGTTTAACTCCTGAACAATTAATTGCAGGATTTGCGCTGTTATATACTATGGATAGAATAACAGATATGCTTAGAACTATGTTGAATGTTACATCTGATGCTGTTGTGGCAGCTGCAATTGCTGATAATGAAAATGAAATTAATTATGACTTACTAAATAACCCTGATAGCTACAATGAAGTCATTTAACACTCTAAAAGGTAGGCTTGGTGAGGATATTGCCTGCAAATATTTAGAAAAAAACGGGTATAAAGTTATTGAACGCAATAAAAATTTTTCCAGATATTGTGAAATAGATATTATTGCGCTATATAAAAGAACGTTGGTATTTGTTGAAGTTAAAACTAGAAAAAATAATGATTTTGGTACTCCGCTTGAAGCAATTACAAAGACGAAATTTAAAAATATTAAACAGGGTTTGATGATGTATTTGAATGAATGTACTGTAAATTATGAAAATTACAGAATTGATGCAATCGGAATAACTTTAGAACCTGAAATTAAAATTTCGCATTTGCAAAATATATTCTTTTGATGGCTCTTATTTATGTCTGTAATCCGTCTGATACTTTATTAAGATTATCTGTTTAAATATAAAATAATTTTGTATTTTACAATTCTGAATATTTTATTAATTTTTTACGATACTATATTTTTTTGCGTTAGAATGAAAATACAAGGTACATTAAAAAGGTAGGTGTATTATGTGGGATTATTCAGAAAAAGTTATGGATCATTACAGAAACCCTCGTAATGTTGGAAAAATTGACAATGCTGATGCAGTAGGGGAAGCAGGTTCTTTGGCTTGCGGTGATTCATTAAAATTATATTTAAAAATAGACAACGGTATTGTTACAGATGCTAAATTCCAAACTTTTGGCTGCGGTTCTGCTGTTGCAAGCTCTAGTATTTTGACAGAGATGATTATAGGAAAGCCTATTGAAGAAGTACGAAAAATAACTAACAAAGATATTGCTGACCAATTGGACGGACTACCTCCTGAAAAAATGCATTGTTCCGTTATGGGACACGAAGCATTGGAAGATGCTTTGAAAAATTATTTTAACGATGAAATGGAATTTAATATGTCTGAAACACAGGATAAATTAATATGCCAATGTTTTGACGTCCACGAAAGTCAAATTTTAGAAGCAATAGAAACAAACAAATTAAAAACTGTTGAAGATGTTACAAATTATACAAAAGCAGGCGGTGCGTGCGGTAAATGTAAATCAACAATAAAAAATATAATAGATGAATACTGGGCAAAACAAGATGAAGATAAGCCAAAATTAACTCAAACTCAAAAGATTTTAAAAATAAACAGCGTAATTGAAAATCAAATTTCACCGGAATTGCAAAAAGACGGCGGTGATATTGAACTGGTAGATATTGAAGATAATAAAGTTTATGTTAAACTTCGCGGCAAATGCTCAGGATGTAAAAATTCTCACATGACACTTAAAGTTTTTGTTGAACAAACTTTGCAAGAAGCTGTTTCAAAACAAATTGAAGTTATAGAGGTGCAATAAATGGACAAATTGATATACTTGGATAATAATGCAACTACAAAAGTTGATGAAAGAGTTTTGGAAGAAATGATTCCCTACTTAAAGGAAGAATATGCTAATCCGTCCAGTATGTATGATTTTGCAAAAAAATCATCAAATGCTCTAAAAGTTGCCAGAAAACAAGTACAAGAATTTGTTGGCGCAGATAATGAAAAAGAAATAATATTTACATCTTGCGGTTCAGAAAGTGCTAATACAGCAATAAAAGGTGTATTGGCGAACAATAAAACCAAAAGGCATATCATAACAACAGCCGTTGAACACCCCTGTGTTTTAAATTTATATCGACAATACGAAAAACAGGGGTACAAAGTTGATTATATAGGCGTTAATGCTAATGGCGAGTTGAATATTGAAGAACTTAAAGAAAAAATTACCGATGAAACAGCGTTGGTGTCTGTAATGTGGGCTAATAACGAAACTGGTATAATATTTCCTGTCGAAAAAATTGCGGAAATTGTAAAAGAAAAAAATCCTCAAACAGTTTTTTATGTTGATGCAGTGCAAGCCGCAGGAAAAATTCCTATGAATGTTAAAAATACCAAAATAGACATGATTGGAATTTCCGGACATAAATTTCATGCTCCAAAAGGGGTTGGAGCTTTATATGTAAAATCAGGCACAATAATATCTCCTTTGATTAATGGTGGTCATCAGGAACGTGGAAGACGGGCAGGTACTGAAAATGTTCCATATATAGTCGGACTGGGGAAAGCTGCTGAATTGGCTAAAGATAGTTTAGATTATGAGTCTAAAGAAGTAAAACGTTTGAGAGATAAATTAGAGCAAGGTATTATAAAAAATATATTTAATGCAAGATTAAATACCGCACCGACAAACAGAGTTCCAAATACCACAAATATTGGCTTTCAATATATTGAAGGTGAATTGATTTTGCTTCATCTCAGTGATATTGGTATTTGTGCAAGCTCCGGAAGTGCTTGTACTTCAGGCTCTTTAGAACCAAGTCATGTTCTGCGTGCAATGGGTATTCCTTTTACCGCTTTACATGGTAGTATAAGATTTTCTTTAAGTCGTTTTACGAAAGAAGAAGAAATTGACTATGTAATCGAAAAAATGCCTCAAATTATAGAAAAATTAAATAGAATTTCACCATATCAAGACGAATTGGAAGCATTAAGGAATTTGAAATAAGATTTTTTATTGAATTTTTTATAACGTGATAAAATAATGGAATTATACTTCGATATTCGAGAGATAATAAAACTACGACATATCCGAACAAATGTTTGAATGTCGTGCTGCTTGGGTAATCGAAAATGGCAATATGGACTATTTGAAAGCAGATAGTAACGGTAAATGTAAGGATAGTAATGTTACTTTAAGTGAAACTGTTACAAGCTGTAAATAAAAGCACGATAAAATCAGTATATTTTTTTTAATAAAACAAAGTCATGTATTTATCAAATCTGTATGATTGGCAAAGAAATTAGTTCAACATTGCTCTAAATCTTATTTTTAACCAATTCAGATATTTTATCAAAAGCATTTTGAGTTATTACGTGCTCTATCCTGCAAGCATTTATTTCTGCCTCATCATTGTCAATTTTTACAATTTTTACAAAAAAATCACATAAAATTCTGTGTTTGTGCATGACTTCTTTTGCAATTTCTACACCTTTTTCGGTAAGTTCAATAGGATGATTTTTTTCATATATTAAATATTCTTTTTGTGCTAATTTTTGCAAGGCTTCCGTTACAGATGCCCTTGATATGTTCATTTTTTTTGCAATGTCAACAGCCTTTATCTTATGAGTCTTTTCTAACTGCTCATATATAGTTTCCAAATAATCTTCAATGCTTGCTGTTATATTTTTACTTCTCATAAAATAATTATACATCGAAAAAA
>AUXO013988789.1_pt1 | contig 11592 bp, 11 predicted proteins | sample 768731 | NCBI WGS metagenome assembly AUXO01 (sample SAMN02715735, study PRJNA202380) | gut metagenome | biome: sheep rumen | host: Ovis aries | place: New Zealand: Palmerston North | reverse complement strand
TCTTTATCTATATCATATTTATTATTAAATTTTAGATGCATTTTATCTTTAGTTGTTATTAAAGTATTAGTGTTTAATGATTGTTCTGTAACATAGCCATATCCTTCAGTTTCATAACTTATTCCAACTAATTCTAAAAACTTTATTGCTTCACTTCGTGACCATCCTATCATTGATGGTATCTTACCTTGAGTGTCATTTGTAATTAAGAAAACTTTATCACTAGTTAAAATATCAGTACCACTAGCAGGATATTGCTTTATTATCTTTTTACCATTACCAATAACAATAGTATTTATTCCATTGTTAGATAATTCTGATTTAACTGCATCAGTATCCTTATTAATATAAGAATTTAATTTATAATTTCCTGAAGTTGATTCTTTTTTAGAATCACCAAACATATTCTTATACTTAGCTATACTTTTCATAACATCGGTAACAGCTGTATATAATCCTGCACTTTTACCATTTGTTGGTCTTCTCATGGCTGCATATATAATTATTTCAGGATTATCCTTTGGATACATACCAGAAAATGAGAATATATAATTATTTTCACCTTTTAACCATGCACCTGTTTTCTCATCATATATTTGTGAAGTACCAGTCTTACCAATAATATCAAATCCATCAATACGATATGGATAACCTGTACTACCAGGATCTTTTCCGTGAATAACATTATACATAAGTTCTTTTATTTTAGATACAGTTTCAGATTTTACAAGTTGTTCACTTTGTTCAATCTTTCTTTTATAAGTTACTTCGTTATTATTTGTATCTACCATTTTTTTAATTATATGAGGTTTTAACATTTTACCATTGTTTGAAATTATAGTTAATGCCTGTAATTGTTGAACTATTGTAGATGTGATACCTTGTCCAAATCCTGATGTAATATATTCTACATCATAACTAAATTTAGTATTACCAGTCATTTCGCGAGATAATTCTATTCCGGTTTTTTTACCAAAACCATATTTAGAAAAGCATTCTTTTAAATCTTTCTTACTTAGATAATTTTTAAGTAAATTAGCTATACCAACATTTGATGAATATTCATAACCTTTATCATAAGTTATATTTCCCCATCCAAGACCACCATTCCAATCCTGGATTACATCTTCTCCTACTTTATACTTACCTGATGTATAAGTAGCAGATGGATTATAAGTACCTTTATCTATTGCGCACATATAAGTAAATGTTTTCATAGTAGATCCAGGTTCATATACATATGTAGTTAAAGGATTTTCATAGTTAGATATATTTCTTTTATTAGGGTCAAATGATGGTGATGATGCAACTCCTAATATATCTCCGGTTTTAGCATCCATTGCGCTTATTACTAACCATTCTGGATTATATGTTTTTTCACTTTGTTTAACAGCACTTTCTAAAAATCTTTGAATGCTAGAATCTAATGTTAAATAAATATCACTACCATTTTCAGCATCTACTCTTTCTTCCTTTGTACCAGGAATCTTATAACCTTTACGATCCCTTTGATAAACTAATTTACCATCAGTTCCTTTTAATACATTATTATATTTAGCTTCTACACCTAATTCTCCTACTATATTTCCTTTATCATTTTCTTTGGCATAACCAATAATATATGATGCAAAATTACCATTAGGATAATATCTCTTATTACTTTCAATAAAATCAATACCAGGAAGTCCAAGTGCCTGTACTTCTTCTTTCTTTAATTCAGATATTCCTCTTCCTCCAGGTCCTAATTCAACTTGATATACTTTCTTAGTTAATAATTTTAATAAATAATTTTCATCCATATTAAGTACTGGTGCGAGTGCTTTGGCAGCTGCTTTTGGATCAACAACATGTTTTGGATCTTTAAAATTTTCACTTCTTCTTTTATCTAAATATGCAATTACTGTATATGAAGATACAGTTTGAGCTAAAGTATTACCTTCTGTATCTAAAATATTACCACGTTTAGCATATAAAATTTGTTTTACAGTGTCACGTTTTTTAGCAAATTCATCCATATTTATACCAAAAATTTTAGGTGATAAAGATAGATAAGCAAAAGAAATGTACAAAAAAATAATGATGATGGTAAAGACAAAGAATACTATTTGTGGAAACTTCCATTGTTTTAATTTATATTTCTTTGGTCTCACTTTCAACACCTCATCATTATTGATTGTTTATAACAACTATATTATCATTATTATACTCTAATCCCATTTCTTTGACAATATCTTTTATTTGATCATATGATGTAAGTTCACTAACCTTCATGTCTAAACTTTCATTTTTCTTTTCTTGGTTAGTTATATCATATTTTAATTTTTCTACTGTTTGATTTAAACTACCGATATTAGCCCCACAAAAAATTTGAATTATAAGTGAGCATACTAGCGCTAAAGCACCTGCAGTATACAGTAATCTTTCACCTTTAGTAATTCTGTTTCTTCTTTTTCTACGGCGCATAATATCTTCCCTTTCTAATCTTTTATTCTTTCTATAATACGTAAATGAGCACTTCTAGAACGATTATTTTCGTTAACTTCTTCATCTGATGGATTAATCATCTTAATAAGTTTAAACTTAGGTTGATATTTTTCTGGAATAACTGGAAGTTTCATCAAATCATTTGGTACACTACTTACTTCTTTAAATAGTTTCTTTACCAATTTATCTTCTAATGAATGAAATGTTATTACACATAATCTACCACCAACAGTAAGTAAATCTAGTGAGTCACGCAAAGACTTTTCACAAACATTCAATTCATCATTAACTTCAATTCTTATTGCCTGAAATACTTTACGAGCTGGATGTTTCTCTCTTTTGTATTTTTCAGGAACATTATTTTTTATTACTTCTACCAATTCTAAAGTGGTTTCAATTGGTTTTTCTTTTCTAATCTTTTCGATGCCACGAGCAATACTATTTGCGTATTTTTCTTCACCATATCTTTTAAAGATACTAACTAACTCATTATATGAATAGTTATTAACTACTTCGTAAGCACTTAAACTATTATTTTTATCCATACGCATATCTAATCTTGCATCTTGATGAAAACTAAATCCTCTATCACCTTCATCAAGTTGTGGACTAGATACACCAAGGTCATATAAAATACCATCAACTTTATTGATTCCTTCTTCATATAATTTAGATTTTATATTAACAAAGTTAGAATTAATAATAGTAAAATTATCACTTATCTTAGATAACCTTTTTCTACTATAGTTAATAGCATCTACATCTTGATCAAATGCATATAGATGACCATTAGGAATAAGTTTTAATATTTCGCTAGAATGCCCTCCATAACCTAAAGTACAATCGACGATAGTATCTCCATCTTTAATATTTAAGTTATCGATTGATTCTTTTAGTAATACACTATAATGTAACATCTAAAACCTAAATATTTATATCTGATGAAAATAAACTATCAGCTATATCAGAGAAATTATCTTCATTAGTATTCATAAAATCTTCCCAACGATCTTTACTCCATACTTCTAAATGATCATTTACTCCAATAATAATACATTCTTTAGATAAATCGGCATACTTAACTAGTGGGTTTGAAATATTAATTCTTCCTTGTTTATCAAATTCTAATTCACTAGCACCTGATAAAAAGAAACGCATAAAGTTACGAGCATCACGAGTATTAGGCAATTCTTTATACTTAGTGATTATATTTTTCCATTCATTTTCAGGATAAATAAATAAACATCCATCTAAACCACGAGTAGCGATAAACTTTTCACCTAATTCATAACGAATCTTAGATGGAATAGTAAGACGTCCTTTATCATCTATATTATGATGATACTCACCCATCAACATATAATCACCCACTTTGCTCCACTTTATTCCACTTAACACCACTGGCTATCACCATTTTACTAATTTTATTAGTATTTGTAAATAGTTTTTAACTATTTTTTATGAAAAAATAGGTTCAAGAGAATACCTTTACATATATTTACAAAAATAGAGGGTATTAATACCCTCTTAATAGTAACGAACAGCAGAACTTAAAATAATTGCAAGTAGAATATAAAGAACTACTACAATTAAAAATCCACTTCCTGTATTACTGTTGTTAGTAGTGTTACAATTAACTGATGAATTTTGAGAAGTCATACTAATATTCACCACCTTTTTTTATTAAATATAAGCCCCTAGTATGATTATTAAAAGAATAAATAAAACTAGAACAATAGCTGCTCCACTTATACCGTTATTACACATATAGCATTCCTCCTTTTTACTCTTTTCACAGTATCATATGTTTTTTTCTTTTTATTGTGATTACTTATACCTAAAAATTCTTGTTTTTTTAATATATTTTTGATAATATAATAAATGTACATAGTGAAAGGAGATTATATTATTCATGAAAAAAAAGTTATTAATAATGAGTCTATGTGGACTACTAATTGTTACTGGATGTGGTACTAGAGTTAAACTTAAAAATGGTAAAAAAGTAGTTGCTAGTGTTAAAGGATACAAGGTTACTGCTGAGGATTTATATGAGAAGTTAAGTAGTAAGAATGGTGAAACTGCTTTAATTAGTATGATTGATGAATATATTGCTAATAAAGAAGTTAAAGATAACAATTCTGCTTCAGAATATGCTGATTCTCAATTAACTCAAATAAAATCACAATACGAAAATTCTGGTTCTAGTTTTAAAGATGCTCTAGCTAATGCTGGATATAGTAGTGAAAAACAATTAAAGAATGAACTTGCTCTTGAATATAAGAAAAATGAAGTTGTTAAAAAGTATTTAAGAAGTGAACTTTCTGATAAGGAAATCAAAGATTATTATGATAATAATATTTTTGGTACTATAACTGCTAGACATATTTTAATTAAACCTAATGTTGATGATAATGCTTCAGAAGAAAAGAAAAAGGCTGCTGAAGAAAAAGCTTTAAATAAAGCTAAGAAAATCATCAAAGAATTAGATAATGGTGCTAAATTCACTGATTTAGTTAAAAAGTATTCTGATGATAAAGGTTCTAAAAATGATGGCGGATTAATTTCTAACTTCACTAAAGATAGCGTTGTTAGTGAATTCTTTGAAGCTTCTAATGAACTTAAAAATGGAGAATATACTAAGACACCTGTTAAAAGTGAATATGGATATCATGTTATTCTAAAAGTTAGTAGTACTAAAAAACCTAGTTTAAAATCATCTCTAGATGATATTAAAGATAACCTTGTTGAATCAAAAATGAAAGAAGACTCAACTATTTCAACTTCTACTTGGGTTAAAGTAAGAAAGAAATATAAATTATCTATTGCAGATGATAAAATTAATAGTGAATACAAAAAAAGTAATAAATAAAAGTCTATTTAAAAAATAGACTTTTTTATTATTCATTTTCTTCTTTCATCATATTATTTAATCCATCAAAGACAAAGTTTAATCCATCTTTTACATAATTACCAATTGTTGTTGATAGATTATAACCTAATGCACTAATCTTATTGTTATAATTATAACTCTTATCATCTAAATAATCCTCAATTTGGACATCTTTTCCTTTTTGGACATCAGATTCAAACCTCTTTATCTGTTCTTCAGTAAATACAGTTTTTTTATGTAAATTATAATCATAATATCCTGTTACATTAGAAAAATACAAAGTAAGAAATGTTACTAATAATACCCAAAAGCAAAACTTAAATATTTTTTTATATATTTTAACTTTATCTTCTTTTTTTATCATTTAGAATTAATCACTTCCTTTAGTACTTTTGATATTATATCTAACGTATTATTTATCTCATCTATTTTATTTTCATATCCTCCACATTCCATTAAAATAGCATTAGGACTTATATCTTGATTATAAACCCCATTAACACCCTTCCCCTTCTTTGTTATTACACCTCTAGTAAGAGTTGGATATTTTTCTTTAATCTTATTATTAATTTGATTAGCTAAGTTTAAATTACCTTGATAATTCTTATTTTCTAATCCTACCACAAATAATACTTTAGCTAAATTTTTACCATCTATATTTACCGTTGACATATCATGTCCAACTCCATCACGATGAATATCAATAAAATATTTTAATGAATTATTATTCTTTATGGCATTATTAATAAATAATCTACTAGCATCATAACTTTGATAATGTTTCATCTTATTTTTATTCATATAATCTACTATATTAGTAGTTTCAACCATTGATGGTACTCCTAAACTATTTAGTTTTTCTTTTAAAATATATGATGCCAAAAGAACACTTGGAGTTATATTATGAACATCTTTGTTCTCTAATGAGTAAGTTTCTAATTGATGTGTATTATATATATATACAATTGGTTTATCAATTGTTGTAGGATTAGGATCTTCTATGTAAGAAATATGTTCTTCCTTATTAATCTTTTCTTTATAATTATCATTAAACACTAATACATCATTAGAATTAGTTTTATAATTAAAGGATGATTCTAATATTTGTTTTGGTTTTTTTATATTTAATGTATCTTTTAAACTAATTATTTTTGATAATAAGCTATTTTTAGTATTAATATTTGGATTACTACTATGAAGTATTATTTCAACTAATTCATTATTTTTAATACTAGTTTTATGCTTAAATAATATTGATAATGTTAAAAAACAAGTTAACAAAACAATAAAAATATAAAAGAATAATTTAATCTTATGCTTTCTTCTTACAAATTTCTTTCTAGCAATAAATCTTTTTGACATAGTATTCCTCCTATAAAATAATTATATAGGACTATATTTAAATATTATGTCATTTTTAGTTAGTTCATTAATTTTTTATGAAGTGACTTATTTATACCTCCACTTAGGACTAAAGAAAGATCATTTATTACAAAATCTACTTCTTTAGGTGTGACCATCAAATTAGATCCTATTGGTGTCAGAACATCAAATAATAATTCTTTTATTTCATTATCAGTTAATTTTCCTATTTCACCCATCAATATATTTTTTTCTTCTTTCGTTATATTAGAATCACTATTTAAATAATTAATTCTATTTCGTGGGATTAATCGATTAGTTTTATTATCTATATTTTTAATATGATATGCAAAATGTTTTGATATATAACCTATTGTATCACTTACAATTGTTACTGCATCTACTACTGTTGGAATACCGATTGCGATTACAGGAATATTCATTGTCTCAAAACTTATTTCTTTCCTACTATTAGTAACGCCACTACCAGGATGTATTCCTGTATCAGTTAATTGAATTGTCTTATTTACACGAGATATTGAAGATGCTGCTAAAGCATCTATAGCAATTACAAAATCAGGTTTTATCCCCTCTATCAAAGATTTTATTATAGTTGAAGTTTCAATTCCTGTTGTACCCATTACTCCAGGATTTATAGCAGCAACACACCTAAATCCTTCTTCTATTCCTCCTATTTCAAACAAATGATTAGTTACTAATATATTATCAATTGTACGAGGTCCTAAACTATCTGGAGTAGATTTTTCATTACCTAAACCTACAATTAAACATTTATCATCTTCAGTTATATTATTCTTTTTTAGTAATTGTTTTAAATTAGATGCAAATATACTTTCTACTTTCTTCTTATTATCAATATCACTTACATCATCAAATTCAATAGTTATATAATTACCTTTTTTCTTATTTATTAATTTAGCTTCTTCTTCAGTAAGAGATACTTCACTAATCTTTATATTATCTACTATTTGTTCTTTATTCTTTATTTTATCTGTTGTAATAGTTTCAACAATCAAATCAGTTCTAAGCTGATAATTTTTCAAATCAATTTTATTCATATTATCACCATTAACTATTTTTCCCAAATATAGCCAAATTTATTGCTTTTTTTATTGTTTTTTGTTAAAATTATATTGTTTAGTGCCTAGGAGGTGAACTTTATATGGCAAATTTAAAAAACGCTAAAAAGAGAATTCTTGTTAATGAAAGAAAAAATAAAGTAAATAGTTTATATCGTGCTAGTATGAAAACTGCAATTAAAAATACTGAAAAAGCTATTTTAAGCGGTGATGCAAAAACTGCTAAAGATGCTCTTCAAGTAGCAATCAAAAGAATTGATAAAGCTGCAAGTAAAGGTGTTGTAACTCCAAACTTTGTTGCACGTAAAAAATCAAGATTAACTAAAAAAGTTAATGAAATGAAGTAATTTTACTTCTTTTTTTTTCGTTCATATTGTATAATAAGATTGGTGATCATATGAAAAGAATAGTTATTAACTTTATTTGTATAGTTATTATTTTAACTGGAATATTTGCTATTACTAATCAAGAGAAAGTTTTTAATATAATTGCTAGAGATTATTTATATAAGCATGATATAAAAATACCTGATAGTAATGATTATCGAAGAGATTATGACTTTGCTTATGCTAAAAAGACTAATAATTTTACTCCAAAAAATAAACAAGACATTATAAATATAATATATACTACCTTAGATAATGGTTGGTCTGAATTTTCTTTTTTCTGCGATAAGGATTATAAATCATGTACTAAGGATGTTACTAATATATTTGATGATAGCAGTATTACTTCTAATTTAAATAATATGGTTAGTCCATACAATAGTTATAGTAAACTGGGTGTTAGTATTAATTCATTTGATAAAGTAACTATTACTGTTACTAAATTATATACTGATGATGTAATAAAATTATTAAATGATAAAATGGATGAAATTGAAAAGAAAGTTATAACTGATAATATGGATACAAGATCAAAAATTACAGCTATTCATGATTATATAATTAATAATACTGTTTATGATCAAAAAAGAGCTACTGGAATACTAAATGGTAATGATCCTGATCCTTCAAGTTTCTCTCATACTGCATTTGGTGCCTTATATGATGGTAGTGCGATATGTGGTGGATACTCTGATGCTATGGCATTATTCTTAGATAGATTTGGTGTTAAAAATTATAAAATTGCTAATAATGAGCATATATGGAATGGTGTATATCTAGATAATAATTGGTATCATTTAGATTTAACTTGGGATGATCCTGTTACTAATACTGGTGAAAATATTCTTACTCATCAATTCTTATTAATCAACGATGATGAACTTGTTAAAAAAGAAGTTAATCAACATTCATATGATAAAAACGTTTATATTGAATATAAAAAATAGAGCTTAAAAAACTCTATTTTTATTATTCTTCAAACTGAGAATTATATAGTTTAGCATAAAATCCATCTTTTTTTAGTAATGTTTCATGGTTACCTTGTTCTACTATATCTCCATCATTCATAACTAATATTAAATCAGCATTCTTTATTGTTGATAATCGATGTGCGATTATAAAGCTTGTTCTTCCTTCCATAAGTTTATCCATTGCTTCTTGAATCATTATTTCAGTTCTAGTATCAACACTACTAGTAGCTTCATCTAATATTAGTATTTTAGGATTAGCTAAAATAACACGAGCAATAGTAAGTAATTGTTTTTGTCCTCCAGATATATTATCAGCTTCTTCATTTAATACCATATCATATCCATCTGGTAAAGTCTTAATAAAATGATCTACACTAGCAGTCTTACACGCTTCTTTTATATCATAATCACTAGCATCTAATTTACCATATCTTATATTTTCTTTAATAGTACCATTAAATAGCCATGTATCTTGTAATACCATTCCAAATAAAGATCTAATATCATCACGATTAAACTTAGTTATATCCTTACCATCTATTAGTATTCTTCCACTATTTAATTCATAAAATCTCATTAATAATTTTACAATAGTAGTTTTACCTGCTCCAGTTGGACCTACTATTGCAACTTTTTGACCATCCTTTATATTAGCACTAAAATCATTAATAATAGTTTTATTTTCATTATATCCAAATTTTACATGATCAAAAGTTACATTACCAGTAATATTTTTAATGCTTTGAGGATTTTTAACTTTAATAACTTCTTCTTCTAAATCTAAAAATTCAAATACTCTTTCACTAGCAGCAACTGCAGATTGAATACTATTTATAACTTGTGATAATTGTGATATTTGATTTGTAAAGTTTCTAACATATTGAGTGAATGATAGAATGTCCCCTACTTTGATTTTATCTTTAATAACCATATATCCACCAAGAATAGTAATAATAACATATCCTAAGTTACCAATAAATCCCATTATCGGATGCATAGCAGTTGAAAGAAACTGACTCTTCCAGGCACTATCATATAAAGTATCATTTAATTCATCAAACTTAGTAATTACTTTATCTTCACCATTAAAGGCTTTAACTATATCATAACCACCATAAACTTCTTCAATATGACCATTAACATGACCTAAATAGTTCTGTTGAATACTAAAGTATTTTTGACTTTTCTTAATAACTCTTCCTAAAATCATCATACAAAAAGGAACAATTAATACTGAAACTATTGTCATTGGTATATTTATAGTAAGCATCATAATAATAACACCAATTATAGTAGATACACTAGTAATAATAGTAGTAACAGATTGATTAAGAGCTTGTGATACTGTATCAATATCATTAGTAACTACTGATAGTACCTCACCATGCGTCTTAGAATCAAAATATTTCATTGGTAATCTATTAATCTTCTCACTTAATTTATTACGTAATTTATAAGAAATATCATTAGATACCTTACTCATAATTATTCCTTGAATAATCTGAAAAATAGAACTTACTATATATATAATAATTAGTATTATAGTAGTATTTCTTATTACAGTAAAATTAATACCACCAGTATTAGTTATCTTCTTAATTAAACCATTAAATATTTCTGTTGTAATATTACCAAGTATTTTAGGACCTACTATTGTAAAGATAGTAGATGCTATTGAAAATAATACTACAAAGAATAATTTAATTTTATATTCACCTAAGTAAGAAATAAGTTTTTTTAAAGTTTTACCAAAGTTCTTTGCATGTTCAACTTCAGCGTTTCCACGATTTGGTCCATGTCCCATTCTAGGCATTTTCTAACTCCTCCTTACTTAATTGTGATAAAGCAATTTCTTGATAAATTTTACAATTCTTCATTAATTCAGAATGCTTTCCTATTCCAACTATATTACCTTCATCTAACACAATAATCTTATCAGCATTCATGATAGTTGAAATTCTTTGAGCAACTATTAAAACTGTTTTATTTTTAGTTACTTTTGATAACTCTTTTCTTAGTTTTGCATCTGTTTTAAAATCAAGTGCAGAAAAAGAATCATCAAATATGTATATATCAGGATCTTTAGCTATCGCACGAGCAATTGATAATCTTTGTTTTTGCCCTCCAGATACATTAGAACCACCTTGTGATATATCATAATCTTCTTTATCTTTTAACTTAGATACAAACTCCGTTGCTTGAGCTATATCAAGTGCTTTTTTAACACTCTTATCGGTAATTTTATCATCACCATATTTAATATTATCCTTAATAGTACCAGTAAATAAGATACCCTTTTGAGGCACAAAACCAATAGTTTTTCTTAATTTTTTAGAATCAACATCCTTTATATTTACACCATTTACTAGTATTTCACCACTGGTAACATCATAAAATCT
>AUXO014168610.1_pt1 | contig 11593 bp, 9 predicted proteins | sample 768731 | NCBI WGS metagenome assembly AUXO01 (sample SAMN02715735, study PRJNA202380) | gut metagenome | biome: sheep rumen | host: Ovis aries | place: New Zealand: Palmerston North | reverse complement strand
TGGTGTTGAGGCAACAGAGTACGAGGATGCCCTCAAGGCATTCTCGACCGGCGATGACAAGAAGGACGAACTCGTCAGAAAGCAGCTCCTCATTAAGCAGGACCGTGGTGTTGCTCGTCTTCTCTCACAGTTTGAGATGACAGGTCGCATTCCTCAGATGACCATCAAGATCGAGAAGACCTCCGTTGAGGCTGGTACGCGTCGTATCGCCGCAAACTGGTCCACCGAACTTGAGCAGGATCTCAAGGCAATGAACGGCATTGATATCGACAACGAGATGACACAGAGCCTCTCCTACGAGATTCAGGCCGAGATTGACCGCGAGATGCTCACCCGTATGATCCACATCTGCGTCAAGGCTGGCTACAGCACGACCGCCAAGGGCAAGGGCATTTCCTTCTGGGATGCCGGAACCGCCGATGGTCGTTGGCTCGGCGAGCGTTGCCGCGCGTTCTACGCTCAGGTGATCGTTGAGGCTAACCGTATGGCTGTGTACAACCGCCGTGGTGCTGCCAACTTCATCGTTGCAACTCCTCGCGTTTGCGCGCTTCTCGAAATGCTTCCTGACTTCAAGGGATTCCCTGTTGGTTCGTCCGTGAACACCAATCAGACTGGTGTTGCTAAGGTCGGTGTTGTTGGTGGTCGTTTCACGGTCTACCGCGATACTCGTACCGAGGCCCAGTTCGATATGGGTGCTCGTGAGGACGCTCTCGAATACGCTCTCTTGGGTTACAAGGGTGCTGAGTACTACGACACCGGTATCGTGTTCTGCCCATACATTCCTGTTATGATGCAGCGCGTTGTCGATCCTAACACATTCGCTCCTAAGATCGGTCTCATGACCCGTTACGGCGTTGTTGACCACATCTTTGGCGCTGACATGTTCTATCACATGATCATCGTTACTGGCCTTGGTCTCAACGAGAGTGGTTTGGGTCAGATCCCGTCGTGGGCCGACACCAATGCCAAGCGCGTGTTCCTCTAATCTTCAGAGGATATTCGCTAAAATCAAAGACCTCTCCGAAAGGAGAGGTCTTTTTTTATCTATGCTGTTTACTGCTTATAACCGTTCGTGGCAAAAACCGATCTTCTACCAAGGAAGCTCGCCGAATTTAAACGTATCATCAGTGTCTGTCGATGCGTTTAATATATCAGCTGTATTAATAACATCATTGGTAACATCATTCGAAAATTCCAAATCATTTTTAATGGCGTTTAACTTGTCGGCCATAGCAGTATTGACCACACCATTATTCTTAACATCGATTTTTTGATCATCTTTTTGTGAATCCAAAGACACAGGAATTTTTGTTTTGTTTTGTTGTTTGATCGACAAATATTTTGTCCAGTTTTTTTCTCCGCGTTCAACTGCTTCAACATAGCTAATGCCAAATGCTTGGTTATTCATATAATCCATAACATTAAGCATATTAATTATCCTCGAATCTTTTAACATTTCACTTTCATTTTTTGTTGCCTTTTCTGGATAGATCTCGCCTTTTAATACCAATCTATTCTTTCCATCATCTGGATAAACATCAAGTTCGGAAAACAATGAACAAAAATCATATATTTCTTCAATTGGCGGCAAAAAACAAATCGTATTGAGGCGACCAGCGTTTTTATATAATTCAATTACTGTCGTTAATAATCGATATTGCTCTTCCGTAAAACCAAATTGCATAGTAACATCAAAATAGCCTTTATTGATTTTCGGAACCACATCTACATAAAAATTCAAATTTAATAAATCCTCTTTAGATTTATATATATCATGTTCCGCAACCGTGGTCGAAATCCAATCATCAAATCCACTTGACGTATTATCAAACAGATTAATATTGTATAATTTATACAATCTCCACATTGTTGTCATCATCGAAATCGGCGTATCATTATCAGACAGCGATACATCTAATGTGGGACGTGTTTTTATTCCTTGTGCATTTGACCAGTTTTGCTGTTTTTCAAATTTGTTGGCTTGCTCTTTTTCCGCTTTAGACAAGCGAAGATATTGTATGGCGTTTTGTGCCTTTTTTCTTTCATCGTCATTATTTTCATCCTTTGCTTTTCTAGCACGACGACGGTTATCTAAAAATTGTAATTTCTTTTGGGCGGAATCGATTTCGTTTGCTGTCACGACACTATCTCTATTTGTGCCCCATAGATTTTCCAACAATCGAAGAGCGCGCGCACCTTCTTTTGTAGTTGGATCAAGATCATCTGGTGTTATGTCGTTAATTGGTATGTTTCCAACATCCGCTTTTATTAATACATCGCACACCGCAAGAAGGCAATCAAAAGACTGCCTTACATCTTCGGCCGCCTTTTTCCTATTAAATGAAAGCGTGGCTTTTTGCTTTTTTCCGGGAGAGAATAACTTTTTATATATTTCTATATGCGTCTTTCCGTCGTCTTCAAATTTTTTCTTATCCAATTGATACTCTAACAGCCCTAAGGCTTTCATTGTACCAATAAGATAAAACAAATGAAGCTTAAGTTCATCGTTATCATATTTTTCATCGATGGCATTTTTAATCAATTGAATCTTTTCATACGAACTATTAGACTTCAATTTCTTAGCTGCCTGGACTATGCCATTACCGATTATGCCATTATGTTTACAAAATGTGTACAATAAATTTTTATATAGTTCTGTCCATTTGGCTTGATCATCAAAAATTGTTTTTTCGCTCATCGTGTTAGATCTCCATATCATTTTCATTTTGAATATCATATAATATGGCTGTCACGACAATGTATTTGGCAATGATATCAATGATATTCCTAATTCGAGAAAATTTAATGACGCTGTTTACCGATTGTGGTGTGTCTGCGGTTTCATTTACCGATTGTTTAATTAAATTGTCTATATCTGATTCTTTTATATCGGACATATTTGATATGTCGGAGAAAATATTGTTTTCTTCGATATAACGTTTCAAATCTCGATATCCTATGGAAGCTCTTTTTTCCAAGTTGGAGAATGAATTTAAAGTAAGATCGGTTGTTTTCTTGGCCGACATCATATTAAACATACAAAAAGCATAATCCGCCTGCCCAACATGATCTTGAACAAAGTCTTTATCTTCAGATTCTACTTCTATTTTTTTCGTAATCTCGTTTGGCTTTACTTTAAATTCTTTCGTTTTTTTGTCGTATATGTAATTGTAGGGAGAAGCTGTTTCTTTTATGGAAAGTACACTCGACACGATACAAAATACAATATTATCTTTATTCTTAATAGCTGTTATAATAGTATGTATTGGAGTATAGGGTATATTTGATTTGTACGGAGTTATGGCAATCGGCATTTTTTTGCTCGGAGAGAGATTTATCATCTCGCGCACCTTATCAATTAATGGTCTAAAATTCTCTCGACAATATGTTGATGTCGATATGCCAGACTTTACGTCGGCTTCTGTGGCGGTTTCCAGCGCTGTCTTTACTGCTTCCTCTACGGTGTTTTTAAGATTTGTAGAGTCGTCTATTTCGTGCAATTTTAATTTTGTGTTTATTTCCGACAGCCATGCAGGACTAAGGGTGTTCACGTTTTCTATATTTTGATATTCAAACATTCTAACCCCGTCATACGCCGTGACTTTATCTAATAATTTAATAGCATCAAACAGATATCTATAAGATTTTATTATGGATACTATTGCGTCTATATGCTGTTTTTCTTCTGTTCCGGCAAAGAAACTCGTTATCTTGATTTTACCATCGTTTATATAATCGTTGAGTTGTGAAATCAAAGAATTTCTTTCATTAATATGGACGCCTTTTCTCGTGCCTGGTATATTCAAACCGTCCATCGTGGTAGATGTTATAAGTTCAGGAATAAGCGCATCATTTGTGTCAGAAGTGTTTTGTGCGTCTTCTGCATCGTCGCCATGAAACGATTCGAAATATGACCTTATGATAGGAAACGCATCTCTGAGCAAATTATTTTCGACTATAGCATCCGATATGTTCCGTTCAAAGGAGTCAGATCCCTTGATGCTCAATATCATATCATTTTGGATTTTGGAAACCGTACCCGGTCTTCCTGCTATGGACGTGTTGAATCCCGTTTGAATGTCATTTAAAAGTTTTCTTCCTTCTTCGCTTTCATTAAATCCAATGGAATCCATTTGACGAAGAATTTGAGAATATATCTTTTGAAGAGATTTCAAATGGCTTTCAGCTACATTGAAACCAAATTTATCATATTTCAACACATATGCTATTTGAGGATTATATTTATCCATTGAGTCTATTATGGCTTTTAGACTTTTATTATCGTTCGGGTCAAGATCAATATCGTTTTCATCATCACCCTTTATGGTAATGGTGTTTCCCGCCTTTAATTCGTTAAATTGTTCCTCTGTCAAATATGCGTAAAATTCAAAAACCAAATTCACAAAAACAGTATGTAGCCAAAATACGTTTGTAATAAATTGGTTTTTCTCTTCGAAATTATTGGTAGGCCCACCAAGATCTCCTATGTGTTTCATCGCACTCAAAAACGATAAAGATCCACTTCCAACCTTTAGAAGATCCTCCGAAACAGTTGTCAATTTACTTGTGTTTTCGGTGCCGTCGAATGTTTTTTTAGTTGTTGTAACGTATGATTTTGTTCTTGGTAGATTTTCAGAACCAGGAACTTTTATACTTTTAGGCATCTGCTGTCTCCCAACTTGAGTGTCAAATACACTAGCTGGAAGAGGCATGTTATAAGTTGCTGTTACAGCATTGCAATACATCAATTTAAAGCAATATATTCTTGTGTATGTACGATTTATATAAGTGTCATTGAATTTTTCTGCTATTGCTCTTTGATCCGGTGACAGATCCATCAATTCAATTTCATACAAAAATCTTTCTTTTGATATTAAACCTTCGAAGAAATCTTTAATCAACTTTCCGTATTTTGTATCAGCGCCGTCTTTCGTGATACGAAACGTCTTTAAAAAATCTCCTCGTTCGTTACCAAATGTTGGTGGAACCCATATGTATCCCATACCGACATCCGATGTTATAACAATGATGGAATTCGGTTCGTTTCTTTCGATAATACGTTTACCTTTGGCCAATAATCCAAGTGGTCCAATGGACATGGCATCTTCATTTGTCGCGTCATCGACTTGTATTCTATTGACAAATGTATTCGCCCCTTTTCTGATTTTGTCGTTTAACGGAAGAATTCTTCCCATCAATGTTTTTATTCTCGTTAGGAATTCCTTATCGTCCGCCTTTTCGCGTTTTATTGTTTCGTCTACAAGATTATTGATGAAATTTTTATCATTTGCTTGAGGGGTTCCTTCATATTCTTCTTTTATTTTCGTAACAATTTCTTTTCTGAACCGATCGGATATCGTATTTGATTCGATGGCTCTCAATATGTTTTTATTGTCTATCAGATCAATTATTTTTTTAGCGTCTTCCGCCGAATTGATATCGTCTGGAAGCGAACCATCGTAATAACGTTTTATGACATGTAATATTTTCGCAGGCTCAATTGAATTCAGAATATTAGTTTCAGAATTTTTTGCCACGTCTTGTGTCATCTGCCTTAATTGTTGATACGACCATGCCAGCTTTTCCAGTGCACCGGAATTAGAATTTTTTGGTGCAAAATTGACATTGTTGTACAATGGCAATAAAGTCGCTGTCGTATTGATAGTGATATCAATATCGACATACAAGTTATTGATGGATGTTTTTATATTTGAAATATCAGTCAAAGAAGTTGCTTTGTCATATAGTTGTCCTATTTGTTCAAGCTGTTCTTCCGTATATCCATGAATGGGTGCTCTTATTTTTAATACAAAATCTTTTGGATTGAATCGTTTGTCGTTCAATACGATTTCTTTCAGCCTTCCTATACCGGCGTTAAAATTATCATCTACTGAATCTAATATCTCAGTGATATTCCCATTGGAATTTTCTATCTCTTCAAATGAGATGCTCAACCCGGATATTTTTTCTTTTGTCGTTTCTGACACCACGTCCTTTTCCGTATCCAAGAGGTTCTTTAATAGGTTTTGTAAAAATTTATATGTCTGTGGCGTAACTTCAATGTTGACTGTTTCGCCGCTTTTATTTTTGACCCTTTCGTCATGAAACGTAACTAGTCTTGGAACCCAATCGTTTTTATCAAGTTTGCTATCATAATTTAATATGTATTTTATGATTTTTCCGTTTTTTCCGGTTTTCTTTTTTGTAAATCTGTTTAATTGATCTAATATAAAACCACGCGCTTTTCTTCTCGCGGCCTTTTTCGCTTCTTCTGGATCAGACAATGGATCATCATCTTTTAGCCCGCGATCACGTCCAGAAAATGTTCTGGACCCGTCTTGCATATCAGTGAAAAATTCACCGGCGGTTGTTTCGGAAATGAGGCGCTTTATTTGTTCCAACAATAGATTATTCATGACATATACATATATTTATCGCACAAAATTAATACTCCAATATTGACTTTTATTTTATGGTGCGATATCTTCTTCGTCTATGAGCGGGCAAAAGATAACGCTTCCACCAGAGATGGTAGAAAAATACATTTATTTGTACGGTAACCATCCGACAAAATCAGCCAACGGACAAATAAATTGTGGTTGTCCTATTTGTCGAGAAGGGACAAGTTGGGGCAAGAAACGTCGCATGTATTACTATCCGGATGCACATTTTATCTATTGTTTCAATTGCAATCAATCTTGGTCAGAGATCAATTGGATCAAGCAAGCTTCCGGTAAAAGTTTTAAAGAATTAATGATTGAGGCCGGTAAATACAGCTTTATCGCCATGGCTAATAGCGTCAAATATTTTTCGAATGAATCATCTGACGACCAGTCTGATGACAAAGATTATGAATTGCCATATGAAACAATCAAATTAAACTCTAATCTTCAAAAATTGTATTATCAAAATACTCCTATTATCCAAACCGCCCTTTCGTTTATCAACCGACGTAGACTCGATCGGGCATTGAATATCCCGGATTACGGCATTTCTTTAAAAGATAGAATACATAAAAATCGTCTAATCATACCGTTCGTCGGTTTGGATGGATCCGTCCCGTTTTATCAAACCAGAAAATTGATTGATTCTGATTTTCTACCAAAATATTTGTCTAAAAAAGATTCTGAAAAAACAGTCTTTGGCATAGACAAAGTTGATTTGGATTTTCCATATCTGTTTATTACCGAAGGTCCAATCGATTCGTGTTTTATAAAAAATGGCGTGTCGTTGGCTGGCTTGAAATATACCGATTATCAAATTGATCAGTTGTCAAATTTCTTCACCCATGATAAAATATGGGTGCTCGACAATGATTTTAAAACCAATCAAACCGTATTCGCCCAGTATGAGAAACTTATAGAAAATGGAGAAAAAATATTCATCTGGCCGGAAACCATGAACAAATTTAAAGATGTCAATGAATATTGCATAGGAATGTCCGCCGACGAATTTCCATATGATATAATTCTGGAAAATTCGTATTCCGGTCTTCGTGCAACTCAAATTTTAAAAGGATTAAAATAATATGGAAATTAAAAATTCATTATATACACTCGATTCTGATTTTGACATTCTTAACATGTGCAACATGTTCCTAAGGAATCAAATAGCAATCACCGAAAATGGATGCGAAGCTTCTTTTGTATGTCCAATTCAGATTAAAATAAACGGAGTGAACATAAATGTGCCGAAGGCATTCAATGTTTGTTATATGCTTCCAACATGTTCAAGAAAAGAAATAGCCTATTTTCAGCTGGCTTATTCGCACGAGATCGCAAAATTGATAAAGGGACAATTCCCAGAAATCAATAAAGAATTGGAAGAAAACGTTTCCATTATTCTAAAACAAGGCAAGTTAATATCTGTATCTAATATTAAACACTCCGGCGACACCGGAATCGGCTGGCATTCGATCTTCATGGACACGCCGGACATCAAAGCCGATATTACTTTCGATAAAATAGATTTCGCGGAAGATAAACTTCCGTCCATACACACAGAGGCAACAAGCAGATTTCAACTTCTCCGAAATCATATCTTGATGACCACCATATCATTATCCCAACTTCAACCTTCGAAATGACGATTTTTAACATAGTTTCTGATATTTGTAATAGAAAGTCCCAATCTATGGACAAAGAAATAGATTGGGATGACGTAAACACGTCTCCGTATATGCTTCAAAGATGGGTTAGCATGACCAATCCAACCAACGCTTTTCTTTTGAATGAATATACAAACGGACTCGGATGGGCGGCGACTGAAACAAAGGAATCCGTTTATCATGTGATGTCAACATTTGCTCAGCCTTGTAGAAAATTCAAATATTTCAAAAGAACGCCGCAAGAAAAACAGAAACTGAACGAAACTCGTCAAAAAGAAGCCGATCGACTCGGTTTATCTCAAAAAGAAATTCGTTTATATGACAAAATGCTAAAAGATCTTGGTTATAGCGAATGACTATTTTTCTAATAAATACTAGAAAAGGATTTAGCATGGACAATCAAAAACACAGAAAATTCGTAGAGGAAATGATGGTCACCTTCGGCGGAAATCAGTCGGAGGGAAACAATGCGCCGGAACCAGGAACCGAGGGCCCGCCAGAGCCTGAATACAATGCCATAGACGTGTTTACCAACGCGGCAAATGACATGCTCAAAGATTTTATGCCAGCATCAACAAACGACACTGTAGGCGCTCCGACTCATATCATGGTTACGGACACCATGACAGACGAAAGACCATTCGATCAAACGCCAGAAACCACAGATGTGACAGATACATCAATTGATCCATCCGCCGATCAAATTGTTTTTGATATGGTTGATGGTACATTATGTATTAAATTCGCCGATACAGAATTACATCTTGGGCCCGACGCAGTTTCCAAATTACAAGACTATTTGGCCGATCAACCGGAGGAATCAGACGATGAATCCGAATCTGATGAGTCCGATGACTCGGAAGAATCTGAAGAAAACGATGAAAAAGTAGAAGAGTCGTTTATATCTAAAGACTCAAACTCAAAACTCAGATTCGAAGACCCAAATCCAAAATTTAAAAAATGCAAATGTGGCAGAACAATGACATACGATAGCCATAACAAACAATATAAGTGTCCGTATTGTCACGCTTGGGAACAGGCATAAACTAAAGGAATCAATATGAAATTCAAGGAGACTTTAGGTTTACTGTCATCGTTGTTTATCAAGTTATTCGGAATATCTATCCTATTCGGCTTGATTGCATGGAGTTTCAATCTTCCGATTTTGGGAATGTGTCTGATTGGATTTATATTCAATTTCATAGTTGGGACAGCCTTTACATATATCTACAACTACAAACACGAAAAACTGATTGTAGAACAAAACAAAGCACTGCTCGAATACGAATCCAAGAAAACGGCAAAGGTTCAATGCGCGTTCTGTCATACCGATAACATTGTTCCAATTGATCTTTCTAACACGAAGTTCAAATGCACCAAGTGCCATCATGCCAATCGTCTTATAGTTAATTTCGATGCCGCACAGATAACCGTTCCACAATCGACAGATGATATGATCGGCAGAGCGGTGGAGACATAAAATGGAAAACGTTCTCTCGTCACTACAATTTGAAACAGAGTCGGAACAACCGACGAAGAAAAAAGATACCAAATGGAACTTGATCGACTTACGAAACAAGTATGATTCCGGTGCGCTTCTAGCTGGCATGGGAGACAGCGAAGGGTCGGTTCAGGATTTCATTGTAAAGCTTTCCAATGTATTTTCAACAATAGCCAAGTCCCGCCAGAAAGTCATCGACCAAAAACTATTGGATCTAGTAAAAACTAGCTTATTGCTATATCTAGATTCGTTGAATATCAAAAAGGACAATATTAAAGACAACGCCGAGATCATATCAACCATACATGGGTTCATAAATCAATTTGTTGAAAACGGAAAATACGAGGATCGTCTGTAGTGGGAACAAAAGCAAAATGTATCAAATGTGGTAAAGAGAACTGGATCAATACCACAAAGCTTAAAACTATTCATGATACATTTAATATTAAGCCCAGAGAATGGTTAAAATCCCATTACATATGCAAAGATTGCCAGCGCCGAATTAAACTTACTCACGAATCTCTTCCTAATATTATACAAAATAAAATCAATGATTTTGCGTTGGATTGTAAAAAAATATGCAACGGATTATTTTATGCCAGCCAAACAAATGACAAGAAAGAAAAAACACTTAAGGCATTACATGCAAAAATGCTCTCCGCTGGTATTCGAGAATATAAACTTTTGCGATATAAAAATGTTATAATCGGCATAGAATTAACCATGCCGATTATAGATAAAATTAAAATAAATTTAATTTGATGCCCACGTTACCATGGTACATTTTCAAAATCGCCATTTATACCAGCCGACGTAATCGTCTTTGTTATTTTCGATTGATTATTGTTTATTAGCGTAAAGATTTCCGAACTCTTGTCTTTTATATCGCTATCGGAGAACGACGCACCATTTAATGCTTTCTTTACCAGATAAAGCAATCCTCTAAAAGCAGCTTGGGCATCAGTCGGACTAGCTTCCCCACATAAAGATCGAACAAACGTCAAGACATTATCTAAATCATCCACTCGCCAAATATGATTAATGGAAACCTTATTTTTACTGTTAGCATAGTGAGCGTTTATATATTCTAACATTCGATGTTTTTCTTCCGGGTCAGCCGTAGAAAATCTATCTATAATTAAATTTATAGCATTTTTCACTTTCTGCTCAGTAGATCTTTTCCATTTGTCAAAATAATACTTTTGCATGGAATCATTCGATTTTGAAAAAATATCGTCGAATGAATCTTGAAAATTTTTATAAACAACATTTAATCTAAAATTGTCTATCGCTTTCTGATCAGGCAACGGTGTTATACTAAGCTCATCAAACAGATTTAAAATCGAATCATATGGACTATTGGAAAATGCCACCGAAAATTGCATACCATTATATGAAATAATACCGTTTGTGTCAGAACTCGTGTCTGCACTTTGATTACTAGCGTCTTTAAGAGTATCCAAATATTCTTTTATGGGGGAAAACAAAGAATCTTCGGCTGGATTGACGTCGTTACCAAACAATGGAGATTCCGCCATTTTAGATGCACCGGATACTTGAAACGCACTATCTATTTCCCTTTTAAGTGATATGATGTCTCGCGTGGTGATAAATTGTTTAGTGTGCTTGTTGAAAACCGTAGCCGCAAAAAGTTTTACGTCGCCTTCTATGCCAGTCAATATTTCTTGAATTTTCGGATCAGAGTATTTTCTATTAAAATTTTGGATAAACAACATCATGGCCTTATATCCATTGGTAGACATAAAAAATGTTTCTGTACTCAGTCGATCTTTTTTGGGATTTAATGCGGCAGAAACACTATCAGACAATGCTTTTTTAATAATCTTTGAAAAAGATTCAAGGTCTAGAACATTATGCGGGTAGGCCGACGAAAAATATGTATCAAGAATACTCCAATCGTCATTTATTTTATCTACATATTCTTTTAAAGAACTGGCTGGATTGGCTTTATCAACCAATTGCAA
>AUXO018419136.1_pt1 | contig 11594 bp, 8 predicted proteins | sample 768731 | NCBI WGS metagenome assembly AUXO01 (sample SAMN02715735, study PRJNA202380) | gut metagenome | biome: sheep rumen | host: Ovis aries | place: New Zealand: Palmerston North | reverse complement strand
TTCACCATCTCGTCGTACTCCACCTCATAGTCGAACACCTTCTGCATGATGCTATAGAACAACGGGCGACACTTGTCGAAGAAAAATTCCTTCGCCACCCGATTGTCCCTCGCGATCAGTCCTTGTATGATTTCTTTGTCTGTCATTTCTTCTCTGTCATTTTCATTATCCACGGGATATAGCGCGAGAACTCATAGTCCAATTCTTTGATAGAGTTCAGCTGGTCAAACGGACGAATATCGTGATGGATGAAGAGTTTCTTGTTCATTGAAAGTTGCCCTTCAAATTCCAGATGTTCATATTTATCCTCATCTTTTCGCGGTTTCCTGAATCCCATCAGCAGTTTCTCCACGTTCCACCGATTATGCTCCACAACAGCCAACTGCTCCACCTCATAATCAGATAAGGTATCGTAGTCGCGGCTTTCGTCGTCAATGTCCAGTCCGCGCATTGCCCGAAGTGTGCGCTGCTTGGTACGCATAGTGTAAGAATTATAGAGATTCGACCATTTCAGGGCTACAGACAGTTTCTGCCATTTAGCATTTGCCTCTTCCCATATCTTTTCTTCAGGGATAGAATCCAGAACCAATACGCCTTGGAACTTATAAGTGTCGTAGTTAGCCGTTTCATATAAATAATTGATGAGCTTTGCACGTTTCAGCGCATGATTATCAGCACTGAAAGCAGTCTCGTTCATACCAAAGGGATAGATGTTGGCATAGCGGGCTTCCCGTTTCTTCGGAACCGGTTTTCCATCTTTCATTACATAATTCGTAAACTTGTCCTTTTCCTCCCGCTTGTCAGCATTCCGAAGATTCGTCACGAAGTTGTCGGAACGGTTTTGACGGATAAACACTGGAACCTCGTTATCATAAACCTCATCTGGCATATTCATACCCATCACAAAGTTCTGGCGCTGATCAGCCAAGGCGAGAAAGATAGAGAGACATTGCTTTTCATTCTTATGCTGCACAGCCCAACCGTTTATCTCGTCCTGAACTTTCTTTGAGAATACATTTCCCTTGATAAACTCAAACTCTACATCGAGGAAATCGGTATCCTCACCATTCTTGCGGTAAAGATTCTCAAATCTAAAACCTTCATCTTCCTTATTTTTACTTCCAGATAAATCGCTATAGATATAGTGTTGCACCTCAAAGAAGTGACGATTACGCGTAATAAACTCGTCTTTCTCCTTATCAGCATTCACGTCGATGAAGGTTATGCGCGTCCTTACCCCTTTGTTGGCAAAATTGGGGAAGTGCAACACATGTGCAGCCTCCATAGCAAAGGCGACGGCGAAATTAGTTGTGCCTACAAACACCAAGTGTACATACTTGTCATCATCAGGCTTAATTCCTTTTCCATAAACAAGGGGATATCTATACTCTGTACCAGGATTGTCGAAGTCTCTGTAAAGTCGTTTCACGAACACCTGCTTAGCCCAACCAGAATAGAAATTATAGGGGATAAACTCTACGCCAAGATCCCTGACGCCACCGAATATCTCGGAGGTTTTGAAGGCTGCATAGGTATCCAGATCCTTGAACACGCAGGTTATTCGTGTAGGCTTCTGAGGCTGATCGCTCAAATATCGACAGATACTATCCACACACTCCACGTTAATGGCGTCGTGGGCCGGATTGGAGTGGTTGCCCACCACGAACACCTCTTCTGCTGCCTCCAAACAAATGTCTTTGTACGCTTCCGTAGAAATCCTATGACCGTAGTTGATAATGACACGATTCATCTGCTTTTCACTGAAAGATTTCAGCAGTAATTCCCTTATGCCAACAGCCTCTTTAGCAGTGAGAATCAGTATATAAGCATCCTTATCCTTATTAAAGATATGCGAAATGAATGACGGTACCATCTCGTCGTACCCCATGATGATGTAGTGACCCGACTTCAGATAGTGGATGTGCCCCTCCTTATGACCCTTCACGCGTTGCTCAATAGAGTTGGTGATAATACCAATAATTGCGCCATTAAAAATAAATGCTCCTATCACAAAAGTAATGCTGCTGACAACTAACGCCCAACCATGGATACCATTGATATATAGGTTGTTGAAGGCATTTGTATCAATCAAAAGATACAAAGGCAGCAAGAACTCTGGGATGTTACTGTCTTTAGCAAATTGTTTCCACTCGCAACCAGAAAGGTTTAAACATCCCCACGATATTAAGAACAACAAAAAGAGTACTGCACCCAACACGGCAAATTGCCGCACCAAGCTCTTCGACAATAGGCGGTCGAACCAGAGTTTTATCCATTGATGATGTCTAACCTTCATATTCTTTTACGGATTTTCCTATATATTCTATCAAAGCTTTGTTATATGCTTTAAAGTCATCTAAGGTAGATTCTTTATAGCCGGTTATCTTGCCATCTTTGTCTTTAGTTACTGCTCTATCCTTTAAGGCATCAATCCTTTTTTCTATTAGATTATGAAGCAGCTTTCGTTGAGCCTCTTCCTTTTCTTTCCTTGCTTTTTCAAAACGTTCCTCCTTTAAAACATTTGCATCTGCATCTTTCCATGAACATATTGCCCACTTTGCAATCAAAGCGACCAAGACGGTGGCTATACAAACAATGGCCACAATCATAACATCATTGCAACTCGTCTCAGCCTTTTGAACATAAGGCTGACAAGTATTAATTACTTTAGCTAATTCGACAACCGCAGAATCACTCATTGCTATAGTATCGTTTAGATTAATAATAAATGTACTCATTTTATCTTGTTTTTAGTTTACTCATACTCTTTCGAAAACCACAACCGATATATCGGATCAAGGAACACCAATCTACCACCTTGCAGTTCCACAATATCTTTATTCTGCAATATCTTCTTGTTCTTACTGATTGTATTGGGATTGCCCAAGTGGTACTTCGCCCTTGCTTCCGCTGATGACAATTGCTGTACTCCATCCCTGATGGCACGAAGCATTTCAATTTGACTAACTGCAAGCGTCTCCGTATCACTCTGAAACATCGGAGAATTGGTGTTAATCATCAGTCTTAATCCATAGTTAAATGACTCCTCCGTAACTTCCTTTACAGAGGCATTCCATACAAAGTAACAGAACTGCTGCAGATACCAAGAGTGGCATTCAGTTGTATCGCATATCCTACTTGCAAAGTCATCAGAGATATGTTTCCCGGACTTCTCAAAGGCATCGACAATGAAAGGCATCCATTCTTCCTTTGGGATCTTGTGTAGGAACAACAACTGACCAAAACGATAGAATGGTGAATTGGAATTGTTAAAGATGTCCAGCATCGTATGCCGCTTACTGCCATACAGACAATACGACACCCGCTTCTGTTGCTGCCATACAGACCGCATCTTTCCCTCCATGTCCTTATATTCTGGAAGGTTGGCCAACTGCTGGTACTCGCTAATACAAACAATGATTTTAATGTCCATAGTTTCTGCCAAAACCTCTGGCAGTTGCAGTATATCCATCTTATCTTGCTCTTTGGGTACAAACTGAGCATCTGCGCAAGCAATCACCTGACTGGCAAACGTCTTGTAGAACTCTGCCTCAGAACCGATGCTAAACGCATCGATATAACAAACTCTTACATCTTTGTCATCCTCCAGCAATTCTTCCATGGCGACCTTTACAAGAGAGGACTTTCCCCACCGACGTGGAGAAACCAATATGACGTTGATATGTGAAGACAGGAAGTTCTTCAACTGCGCCCTATCTTCCACCCTATCAACGAAATTCTCTCTCGTTGCTAATGTCCCGTATTGAAATGGAGCATTCATATTCTTTAGGTTTTCGTTTTTACAGCGCAAATATACAAAAAGTTACCCAATGGTAAATTACCAAAGGGTAACTTTTATTGTTCTTTAACAAAAAAGAAACTACCACTATCTGCAAAAAGAACAATTTAATTATATCCGCCTCTCATATTATAATTCTTAGGGTACTCAAATACGTCTTATCTTATATAACAACAATTGATTTACTATTTCAAATCTTTCGTATTATTACCAATTAGAGATTTTATTAATTCCTTCTCTTTTAATGATGCTATTTTTATAATTCCATTTGAATAACCTTCAATACACATTTCGCCATCTATAGATATTCTTCTGGCTGTTAATACCGGATTTCTTGTATCCGACAATTCTGGATCAAAATCAAATTCTTCTGGTAAATCAAATTCTGTAAGAATATCATTTGGGTGCTTTTTTATATAGTTATCAAAACCTGTTCCTGTTTTAACAATATTTCCATATTTGTCAAAAAGAGCATACTGATCACCGTAATAACATCTGGAGATACAATAATTACCATCTGCTGTCATATGCAAATACGCATTCCATGGATGGGGAGGCCCTACCTCAGAATCTTCAACATAAACAGACTTGACTACTTCGCTTTCTAAATCAATTGTCTTTATGCAATTATATCCAGATATAACCCATAACCGTTTCCCATCTTTTGTAAATGCTACATCTTCAGGAGCATCCAAAATTTCTTTCTCAAATATCATTTTTCCTAAAAGGAAGTCCCAAACGTATGTTTTCCCATTATCACAAGCAACTGCTGCATATCTGCTACAGATATTCACTCCGGTTGCAAACGAACCTACTTTAAATGTACAATTCTTGTTGTTATCTAAAAACTTCCATGAATAAACCTTTCCTCTTGAGGATATACATATGTTGTTAGAGTTGTTCCAAAAAACTGAATCACAATCTTCATATCGAAATACATGAATTGCTTTTGATGATTGGGCTGAATAAACCACTATTTCACTCCTTTCTGGAAAGTAAAGGTGAAAATATTTATCATTGGGACTAAAAGATGATTTGACGGGCTCTGAAAAGTTAGTGTAAGAGGTATGTAAAGCAATACGTTGACCAGTCGAAAAATTCACATACCATGTCCCCTCAAAAGCACGATATCCTTCATGATAGATCAAGGACTTACCGCTGCTAGACAAGCCCAGTGGATAAGTCGTCCACGGATACCATCCCCAACAACTAACAAAGCGTTCTACTCTACCTGATTCTAATGAATAGATTCTTATACCTGCCTTATTTGGAGTATAGGAAACATCGAAATCACTTTTTTCAACTTCACCATCTACATAAGTGGCAATGTATGACAAACTTCTATTTGCTATGAGGTTTAAATCCGGTTCACCTAAAATAGTGTCTGTTGTATTGTTATCCTTACTATGAATGTAGAGTACTTCTGCGCCTTCCTGCCGTTGAAACTCTACATTTTTATTATTTATTATTAAATTGCACAAATCGAAAGCCCCTTTTTCTGACGACTCGGAAACATCAACTAATAGCACATTACTTGTCAGAATAGAATCACATAAAGATTCTTTAATATTTTTTATATCATTGATTTGTACGGAATCGAACAACCCTATACTCTTTTCTACATCATTAAGTATCACCAATGCCATTTCGGGCCTACCCTGTGACAAATATGTTTTTATAAGAGAAATATTAAGACTTACATTGGCTTTCATGACATTATTACGTTCTTCTTCCAATTGAACATTCTGCCTTTCAATAGTTCTATTCTGTTTCACAAAGTAGCCACCTATACCAAGACCTAATAAGGCCAGAAATAATGATCCTCCTATCCATATCCACCTTTTGCGCCTTTGTTCCCGTTCATGTCTTTGCCATAAAGTGTCAAAACGAAGGTTAAACATACGAGCAACCACCTTGATGGCAGCAGCATCGCGCCCCATCTCATTTGTATTGGCAGCAAGTAATTCTTTACTACCTGTCAGATTCAGCAGAGCATCTGGGTAACATTCTGTAGCAGTATCATTAGAAAACGGATTACCTTCAATGACAAAAGGAATAATATGGTCAGCACGTCCAAGGTCAATGAATGTCTGTGCCTCCTTACACACCCAAGGACTCTTAGCTGCGCGAGGAGAACACACAACAATAAGCCACTCTGAATTTGTCAGAGCATTATTAATCCCCTCTGCAAGCAAACCGGGTTCAAGATCTGTAACATCCCTAAAAGTAGGACGAATATTCTTAGGCAGGTCAGTACGGCCATTGAGGTTGGTCGGAAACTTGTAATGCTCCAACTTATCCTGTAGCCACTTAGCCCACTTCTCATCCTCGCGCTTATAGCTTATAAATGCATAGTATTCTTTATTCTGTTCCATATAGTTCTGTACTTATATTTCTAAAATGACAATTCTCTTTCATGTCACTGTGCAGTTCAGCACAAGTATTCCCTTCCGCATCCTTCGAGAGATACTCTTTTATCTTCTCTATCAGCGGCGCATTCGAATCGTGTCCGTACCTTAGAAATTTCTTCATACTCGTAATACTATTTCAAAAATATCTCTCAACTCGTAAAAGGAATCTCATCCCTGTGTCACGGTCTTCTGCTACGTTCTAATTTATTGATGAATATTTCATGATAAACTCTTTGTACTCCTTTTTAAACGTCTTAAATTCTTTTGATTTCTTGTACTTTTTATTCTTGGAAGCAGATTGAAAACATTTTTCTATATAATCAATATAATTTGAATTATTTCTGATAGTATATGCCATACGATAAGAACGGAAGGCTTCAAGATAATCTCCTGAGAGCTCTTCTATTTTAGCCATCCTAAATAAAATGATAATCATATCCTGATGATCATAACCAATGGATTTATATAAATCTTTAAATTCTGAAAAAGCAAGCCGAATGGTCTCTTTGGCTTCATTAATCCGCTCTGTTTTTACATACACTTCTGCCAAATTGGATGCAAGAAAACCTTTGATACGTCTATAGTCATAATTATTTTCTCTCGATAAGTCAACTATCAATGATAACGCATTTAAAAGTGTCTCTTCTGCTCCAGCCATATCTCCTTTACTTATCAAGATGTCGCTTTTATTGCTCTCAAATTGAACAAAAATATCTGGAGTAGGGGGACCATACATTTTGAAAATTTCTTCGCCTTTGGAAATAACGGCATTTGCCGCATCATATTGTTCCAATGCAATAAGGGCAGACGATTTCCCCAAAAGTGCTAAATGATAATATTGATTCCCCTGTTGCTTTATTTCGTCATAGTAATTCATTAACTTATCTGCATGAATAATAGTGGAATCATTCACGTTCAGATTGTAATAACACATAAGTGCAAAAGCATGAAATTCTGCCGTAACAATATTACAAGGATCATCCTCTACAGATTTCAAATACGGTAAAACCATCTCATCAAGAGCTTGCCTAAAGCATCCTGCCGTCATGAACGCTGTCACAGTCGCTACATATGACATCATTTTACTTTCCTCATCATTTGAATAGAGATCTCCTTGTTTCATACACTTTATCGCCAAAGCGAAATTACCTTGAACACTATAGATGATTGTTGCCATACCGTAAAGCTGAGATACTAGAGAAGAATCCTCTGCCTCAATAATATTTGTTCCACATTCATTCCCATACTCTAAACAATCTATCTCTGTCCTTTCATATACTACAGGTATGTTGGGCACATTAAATGCTCCAATGCAATTATGAAGAATCGGAATTGCATCCTTAAAGTTTCGTTGCATAAAATGTGCTGTAGCAATGCAAAAATTACATTTTACAGTAATCGGATGATTATCTCCAAGTTTTCTCCTAGCAAATAATAAGGCCTGCGAATAAAAATCCAAAGCTTTTTTGGTATTAGTTTGATAATTTAGATAAGCGTCCCCAGCATCTATAAGACATTCTATATTATTTGGTGCTATTTCTGTTCTTTGTTCAAGCAAATATAATGCTCTGTCGATATCGTTACTCAGCACTGCATTTGTTGCAAGAATATAGCAATCATCTAAAATGGATTTATCACCTTTTTGGGAGTATTCAATTCTTTCTTGGATAGATCCCTTTGATAAAATTAATGAATCTGCTTTTTTATAATCCCCCTGTTCCAAACAAATATGAATTTCACGATCTTTTTCATTCATTAAATCATAATCAACCCTCGCCAATCTATCTGCCATTTCCAAGAATGATTTTTGCAAATTTGACAGGTCAATTTGTAATTGCCTATTTTCTTCTTGCCTTTTGTTGAACTCTTTTAATAGTTCATTTAAAATTGCCGACTTTTCAGCATTCAATTGATGCTTATCAACCATTACAATCCGTAATGGTTCTGATGACACTTCTATATTTGCACCAGTAGTTTCATAATCCAAAAGCTCATAACCTGCCCTCTCAACTCTTTCAAGAATGAATTTCCTCTCTAATCCATCAATAGAAAATTCACCTCTGGAATTTGTTTGATATGCACCTTTTTTCCCTTTAACTTTAATCCTTACTCCTTCTATTCTGTTTCCAGTCTTTTCCTTACTACCTTTAGTCTTTACATATCCAAATTGGTGATATGTCTGTGCGTAAACAGTAGTGCCAATAATTAAGAAGATTAAGATAAATAATTTTTTCATAATTGTATTACTTTTTAAAAACTTCCACAATACTCGATTTTGTAAAAGGGGGTTCAATTGAGTCTTCGATGAAAGCCAATCTTTCAGAAAACAGCTTGTAGTAGCGTTTTTGTTCACTCAGAGGAATATTTAGCTCGACCTTCCCATCTTTATCACTCTTTATTCTTCGGTTACCAACAATAATCTCCTCGTATGGTAAAGGTGTTTCGGTATTAATATCCTTTATGACAAACTGGATATGCCCATAAATGTTCTCATCTTTAAAAATAGTTAATACAATATCATTTTTAACATCTACTATTGTATCTAAAGAATGATATCCATACCCTTCAAAATGAACTTTAGTCTTTTTACCATAAAACTTCTGGGGAATGTCATTTATATGGACAGCTTCATTTGCATCAACAACCGAAATTTTCCTTTCTTCGCCTAACTCTATTGAAATTTGAGCATTTTTGAGCATGGGAAGATTATTATTGTGTACTGTATTGTCAGCAATCTTAATTGTGCAATCAAATACCTTGTCTAAATTATACGTATAATATATTGTTAGTATAAAAACAATTGTCAATAATGTTTTTAAGATAATTTCCTTAATTGTATTATTGCGATAGCGATTCCAGATGAAATCGTATGCATCAGGCAGGTCAATAAGAAGTGATACCATCTTAGCAACAGCCTTTCGCTTACGGAAAAACCATAAATCATCACCATAATCATTTAAATTGACACCTAAGGCAGATCCGCCTGGAAAAGCTTCCTTCAATTCAGGAGTAAAACATTCATCCTCTCTATCACTATATGGCATGCCTTTTATTACAAAAGGTATTATTTGTTTTTTTCGCCCAGTATCAATGAAATGTTTAACCTCTTTTCGAACCCACGGAGCATTTGCAGAGTTAGGAGAGCAGACTACTATAAGGAATTTGGATTGATCAAGCTCTTGTCTTAGTCCATCGTCTAAATTTTGCGCGACCAAATCTGTTACATATCGGAATATACGGAACTTCTTTGGCTTCTTGTCGTATGAGCGCAAAACTTCGCCCTTCTCGTTGGCTATAACAGAAGGCAGGCTATAACTCTCTAATCGTTTCTGAAGCCATCTGGCTTTGCAATTGTCTTTCGAGTTATAACTAATAAAGGCTGTAAATTTATACTCTTTGTCCATAACAGTATTCTGAAGGCTTGTCATTATTGTTTTACAAAGGGTGCATGCACAGAGTTTAACCTCATTTTTTACTTATTTCATCAGATTGTTACTTAATATCATCCGTTCCACTTCCTGCTTGGCAGTCTCCAGAATCCGCTTGCCTTCTTGCTGAAGGGATTTGGCCTATTGGCGTATCTCGTACACACGATGGGCTATCTCCAACTGCTTTTCTTTTGGAAGCAGAGAGAGGTTGAAGTATTCAAAAACAAGCCCCTTCTCAATTCTAACCTGCATATAGTCTTTCAACTATTCTTTTGTCTCATTTGTTTACGTTCTTCCCATACTCTTGCCATACTCCAGGCAGCAACCACTCTGCTTCCAGGCTGCTTCTACCCATACTCTAAGCATACTCAACCAGCAGGGTAGAGTATGGCTATAGCCTGCCATCTCCTTGACAACACCTTGACTGATGCCTGAAATGTATGGTACAGCTTTCATATTGACTTTATCCCAACCTCGTTCCACAATTGGAGCAGAACTTGGCTGCTCCGTCCAACTTCGCTCCGCAGTTGGTGCAGAATTTGGCAGTGCCTGTAAATGCTGAGGCGAACGATGATGCAGAGGCTGACGACGGGGAGCCTCCGGCAATAGCCTGCTCTGCTAAAGCCAAAGCGCGGTCATCGAGGGAGGACTGCTCGACCAATCCCCATATCTGGGTGATGAGCACGGGCCAGAAGAAGAGCATGGAGATGACGGTGGGGATGGCCTGCTGACCATAGATACCCACATTGGCATCGAAGAACACACCGTCGGTCTGGGGGATGAGCGTGACCTTCAGGGCAGAACGCATACCGAGGACGGCCTTAAACAGGTTGCCCTTGGTGATGCTGATATCCTTGCCACCACTCATCAGCGTATCGACATTCACCTCAAAGCCGTCGCGCACAAAGTCGTTCTGGATAGCCTCTGCAATGGAATTAATCTGCGAGGGGTGCGCTACCAACAGTTTCTTTTTGCTATATGTTGCCATAATTCATCCGATGTTTTGAAGTGAATACTGATGGTAAATGACTGAAAGGACATTGGTCTCTGCAAAGAGTCGCTTTACCAATAGTTGATCCTTTTCGCTAAAACGGTTCTCTACTTCATGGAGCAGGTCGATGACGCGGTTGGTCTGTTCACGCAACTCGTCACTGGTCACAACCCCGTCTGCCATGATTTTCTGAAATGACGGCTCCTGGGCAATCATCTCGTCGATGTCGATAAATCCTTGTTCGTTGAATATCATACCATATAAGTTTTAAGTTCAAGAGTTCAAAAGTTCAAGAGTTCAAAAGTTCAAGAGTTCAAGGGGCACCCGCAGTTACGGCAGAAACGCCAGCCTTCCTCAACAGCACTGCCACATCGTGGACAGGTGCGACCAGAAGGACTATCCATCGTTCCACCATTCTTTATCATCCGGTATTGCTCACTCTCGCCCCACTTCAATATCTCCCGAACACGGACGGCAGAGAAAGGATGGTCGAGACCGGCTATCACGGCTAACTGCAGGGTTTTGTTCCACAGCCCGTTGTTCTGTATCTTATCGTATTCATCAGCCTGCGATGCCCACTCCTTCAGGTCAATCTGCGAAGTGATGCTCTTAGGTCCGCCCGACAATCGTGCCATCGTACTGGCCACCACCTCAGGTGAGGTAATGATACTGGCAGCACGGTCAGCAGAGAGTTCACTCTTGCGGTACCAATAGAGCAGCGCATACTGAACAGGAGTGGCCAGCGTTCCCAAGATTCCCAGATTAGCCAATCCGCTACTAATCCATTGTGCTACGGTATGATAGAGCACGTGGCGGCAAAGGATATGTCCACACTCGTGGGCGAGAATGGCATCCAGTTCCTCATCACTCATCATCTCCAGCAATCCAGAGGTGACAACGATATAAATCCGAGTGTCGCCCATTGTCCAGGCATTGGGATTAGGATCCATCTGGAGATAGAACTC
>AUXO013272373.1_pt1 | contig 11594 bp, 6 predicted proteins | sample 768731 | NCBI WGS metagenome assembly AUXO01 (sample SAMN02715735, study PRJNA202380) | gut metagenome | biome: sheep rumen | host: Ovis aries | place: New Zealand: Palmerston North | reverse complement strand
ATTATTAATAACCTATAGTATGAATCAAAAAGTAAGAAAGTCTGTGCTGTTGATAGGTGTGTGCCTATGTGGCATGTTCACTATGCAGGCTTATGCAGCTGGGGGGGGCAATTCTCCAGTACCTGCCGTTCAACAGTCGAAGAAGATCACTGGTACTGTAGTTGACTCACAGGGTCCGATTATCGGTGCTAGTGTAGTTGTGAAAGGTACATCGAACGGTATCGCTACCGACTTCGATGGTAACTTTACTCTTAATGTCAACCAGGGACAAACCCTTGTGATTTCCTACATCGGTTACTTGACCAAAGAAATCAAGGTTGATGGTCGTACACATTATGACATTACTTTGGAGGAAGACAAGAAAATGCTGGATGAAGTCGTAGTCGTTGGTTACGGTACGATGAAGAAGAGTGACATTTCCGGTGCTTCTGTATCCTTGGGTGAAAGTGCGGTAAAAGGATCAATTATTACCTCACTCGACCAGTCTTTGCAAGGACGTGCAGCAGGTGTGACCGCTGTGTCAACTTCAGGTGCTCCTGGTTCTTCATCATCCATCCGCGTTCGTGGTACTGCAACCATTAATGCCAACGCAGAACCTTTGTATGTCATTGATGGTGTGCCCATTCAGAGCAGTGGAACATCAGGTGCGTCATACGGATTAGGTGATGCCCTTGGTAATGGTAGCGTTTCTACTATTTCTCCTTTGTCAACTATTGACCCTGCTGATATTGTCAGTATGGAAATTCTGAAGGATGCCTCAGCCACCGCTATTTATGGTGCTCAGGGTGCTAATGGTGTTGTGCTGATTACTACTAAGCGCGGTAAGGCAGGCGATGCCAAATTCAGTTACAATGGTATGATAGCATGGAACCGTCAGGCCAAGCGCTTGGATCTGATGAATCTCCGTGAATATGCAGAGTATTATAATTCATACGCAGCAGTAGGTGAGGCGCAGTACACCGGTGCGTTGTCAGACCCCTCCTTGTTGGGCAAGGGAACTAACTGGCAGGATGCTGTTTTCCAGACAGCCTTCCAGCACTCTCATCAAGTGAGTGCCCAGGGTGGTTCTGATAAGATTCAATACTATGTCAGTGGCAACTATATGGACCAAAAAGGTACCATCATTGGTTCGGAATTCAAACGTATGTCATTCCGTACCAATTTGGATGCTCAGTTGAAGAAATGGTTGAAGATGAGTCTGAGTGTTACTTATTCTGACACCAAAGATGATCTGAAACTGGCTGACTCTGATGAAGGTTTGATTGGTTACTCTCTGACCACCATTCCTTCAATACCTATTTATAATGTAGATGGTAGCTATTCCTCAGTGTCTCAGGAAGGCTATACGAACCCGAACCCCATCGCTATGGCTATGATGGACCAGATTTTGCTGAAGCGTCAGAAACTGAATGGTAACGTATTCTTTGAGGTTACTCCTATTGAGAATCTGGTATGGCACACCGAAATTGGTTTTGACTTCGGTTGGAACAAGGGTGAAACCTACGAGCCAATGGTTGACCTTGGAACTTGGAAACGAGCCAGCAACGAGAGCCGTATTCAGAAGAATACCAGTACTTTCTGGCAGTTAAAGAACTATTTGACCTATAGCCGCACCTTCGGCAAACATTCCGCAACAGCTATGATCGGACAGGAGTGCTGGGAATCAAAATATGACTTTACTTCTGTTTATAATACAGGTCTCCCTTCTGACGCGGTTCACAATCCAGCATTAGGTACAGGTACTCCTCAGATTAATGCAGGCTTTGGAAGTAGTTCAATGGCTTCCTTCTTTACTCGTTGGACCTATAGCTATGACAGCCGCTACAATGCAACATACACCTATCGTTACGATGGTAGCTCAAACTTCGGACCTAACAAGCGTTGGGCTGGTTTCCACTCTTTTGCTGCCTCTTGGCGTTTCTCTAACGAGAAGTTTATTGAGAGTTGGGCAGGCAAGTGGCTCTCTAATGGTAAGCTCCGTATTGGTTGGGGTCAGACAGGTAACTCTGCCATCGGTGGCTATAAGTGGGGTTCTCCACTGTCACGTATGGAGACCGCTCTGGGTATGAGCTATCGTCCAGCTCAGATTGCTAATAAGGATATTAAATGGGAGAGTCAGGAGCAGTGGAACGTAGGTCTTGACCTTGGTTTCCTGAACGATCGCATCAACCTGACTATTGACTGGTATAAGAAAGAGTCGAAGGATATGCTGATGCAGTTGCAACTCCCTTCTTACATGGGTACAAGCGGTAACGGTTCTTCTGCGCTTGCAGCACCTTGGGGTAACTACGGACACATTCGAAATACCGGTTTTGAAATCACATTGAATACACATCCTCTTGTTGGACAGTTCCAGTGGGATTCTGAGATTCAGTTCTCTATCAATAAGAACAAGCTTGTTGATTTGTCAGATGGTTCAAGCACAGCTCAGTTGATTGGTTACGGCCAGTGGTCTGATGTAGTAAGCCGCACCGTTGTTGGTGAGAGCCTCTTCAATTTCTATGGCTACGTAACCGATGGTGTTTATACCTCATTGGAGGATATTGAGAACTCTCCAAAACCAAGTGCCTATCCTTCAAATGGCGTGTTTACCAAAAACTCTACTGTTTACGTAGGTGATATCAAGTATAAAGATTTGAATGGTGATGGTGTTATTGATGAGAACGACCGTACCAACATCGGTTCGCCACTGCCCAAGTGGACCTTCGGTTTCAACAACACCTTCCGTTATAAAAATTTCGATTTGAACATCTTTATCAATGGTTCTGTAGGCAACAAGGTAGGTAACTATCTGAAGATGAAGATGACCCACATGAACTCAACTTGGACCAACCAGTTGAAGGATGTTGCAGGTCGTGCAATTTTGACACCTATTGATCCTAATAAAGATTACACGGGTGGTATTGACCGTGGCGACGGGCAGCTGATTTACTATTGGTATGATGATATTACCAATGTCAAACTGGCTAATCCTGGCACATCAATGCCTCGCGCATCAATTAATGACCCGAACGACAACGACCGTTGGAGTGACCGCTATATTGAAGATGGCTCGTATGTTCGTCTGAAGAATATCTCGTTAGGATACACCTTCCCCAAGAAGTGGATAGGCAAATGGGGCATAGAGATGCTACGTGTCTATGCTAATATCCAGAATTTGCTGACTATCACTGGTTATGATGGTTATGACCCAGAAATCGGTGCTTCTACACAGAGTGCCAATGTAATGGGACTGGACAATGCACGTTATCCTTCTCCTACAACTTATTCATTCGGTCTTAACGTAACATTCTAATCTAAAAGACTTCAAATTATGAAACTATCAAATATTAAATATATTGCTGTTGCGATGCTGCTTGGTCTGACGGTGACTTCTTGCTCGGATTTTCTGGAGAAACCAGCTGAAGACGGCTATAACGTCGATAACTATTATAAAACAGATGCCCAGTGCTATTCTGGTGTCAACTATCTGTATAACTCGCCCTGGTATGACTTCCAGCGTGGATTTATCAAGGTGGGTGAGGTGCTTTCAGGCAACTACTACTGGGGGTCTTCTCCTTATATGAACTTCTCATTGAATGGTTCTGACCAAGATTTGGTCAATATGTCTTATTCTCTGTGGGCCGTTGTAGGTCATGCTAATACGGTATACGACAATCTGAAAGGGGCATCTGCCTCTCAGGAAGCCATCAATCAGTGTATGGGTGAGTGCCTGACATGGAAGGCATTTGCTTATTTCTTCCTTGTTCGCTCGTTTGGTGATGTGCCCATTATCCATAGCACAGCTGACGAGATGTCATCAGGAAACTATAGCAACACGTTAAAGGTAAAGCGTGCAGATGTCTATGAGTATATCATCATGACATTGGAAAAAGCGATGGAACTCTTAATGAAAGAAGCTCCACAGGCTGGCCGTATTGACTATTACTGTGCTGAGGCTTTGCTGGCTAAAGTTTATTTGACTAAGGCCGGCGTCAGTGGTAAACTGAGTGACAGTGATTTGGCAAAAGCTGCTGAGTATGCTAAAGATGTAATTGATAACTCTGGACGTAAACTGACCGAGAACTATGGTGATATCTGGAAGCTTACAGAGGGACTTGCTGATGAGAGCCTGATAGCATGGCGTTGGACAGTGGGTTCGAACTGGACCAGTCAGAACACCTTGCAGAGTGACCTCGCGATGGAGGGTATGGATGAGTTCGGCGACTGCTGGGGTGGCTGGAACGGATGTTCTGTTGACCTGCAGGAGGCATTTGGTGTAAAGCTGATAGAGAATCAGCCTGATTCATGGCTTGGTAATATTGACACCCGTCTGAAGGCCACGATGATGCTGCCTGGTTTTACCTATGACTATATGTGGAAAGATCATGGCGGTTATGATTATTTGAAGTTTATCTACGACAACACTTACAACGAGGCTGCAACAGGTTCGCTGCAGGCAGCTACTGGTGCCAACTGCGTAAAACATCTGTATGGTAATACTCAAGACCATCAGGATGCTCTGAATATTGCTCCTGCACGTATGTCGTATGCTCTGCCTACTCACATTCTTCGTCTCTCAGATGTCTATCTGATTTATGCAGAGGCTATGTTGGGCGCAAGTCGTGCTACTTCTACCAATGCTGATGTGATTGCTGCCTTTGATGCTGTTCATCGACGTGCAGTACCTTCTGCTAATGCATCGACCAGTGTTTCTTGGGAACAAATATGGAAGGAACGTCGCTTGGAGTTTGCTATGGAGGGTGACCGTTGGTACGATTATGTGCGTGTCAGCTATTACGACCCAGAATTCTGTGTGAAGGAACTGACGGCTCAGAAACGTAATTCGTTCTGGGGTCTCAATGATCTATATAAGGACTATTGGAAAAATGGTTCTTGGAAACTTGATGCTTCTAAGCAGGGCTATGATACTTCAACAGCAGCACCTAATGTTAACGTGTTGTTGCGCAAAGATTCTGAGGTATCAACCAATGGCTATTTCGCCATTCCTATGTCGGCAGAGGACGTACTCTTCAATCCGAACCTCGGTTCTAATGTAGAAGGTGAACATGTTGATGTCCGTTCTACTTATACTTACTAATCCATCAAAAAGTAAAGATTAAACTATGAATAAGATGAAACAATATACAAAAGGGTTGCTGTTAGCAGTACTTGCCGTGACAGGATTGTCACTATCTTCCTGTAAAGACCAACCCGACAAGTATGAGGTAGCTGACGGCACACCTACTGTCCATTACGTTCGCTGCCTTTCTACTGAGGTTCAGAACAATAATGATGCGTCAGACATCCACTACACAACAGGTGAATTGGTGGAGAGCGCTTCACCTCAGAGCACACTATGTCTGGTGGGTGAAAACCTTCGCAGTGTCTATGAGCTTTATTTCAACGATCAGAAGGCGGTCTTGAATACTAGTTATATTACAGATAACACCTTGATAGTAGATGTGCCCAAGAGTGTGCCCAAGGAAGTGACAAACAAAATTTACATGGTTACCCAGAGCGGTGAGACCGTAGATTATGATTTCAGTGTGGAGATTCCTGCTCCGGACATTTCTGGTATGTCGTGTGAGTATGCTGCTGTAGGTGACCGTGTCACTTTAACAGGTAACTACTTTGTGAATTACGATGATACTCCGCTGGAAGTGTATTTTACAGATGCCAATGGAAGCTTGATACCTGCTGTCATCAACAGTATATCTGATGATTATACTTCAGTTGACGTTACCATTCCAGAAGGTGCAGCAGAAGGTCCTGTAGCCATGACTTCTACATACGGTTCCTCCAGTTCTGTATTCCATTATCTGGATAGTCGTGGTCTGTTGTTCAATTTCGATAACGGACGTAAAGATCAAGGCTGGCATGGACGTATTATTGCCAGTGATGGAGGCCTTGATGGTAACTACATGCAGTTAGGTGACGGTAATGCTACCATGAAAAAAGACGGTGCTTGGGATGATAACAACTTCTCGTTCGAGTACTGGTGCGGCGACTGGAACACACCTCAGAGTTATCCGGATCCTCAAGGTATCCGTCTGATGGACGTTGCTGATTTCTCAAAACCAGAGAATTTGATCTTTAAGTTTGAAATGTGTATCCCTGCCAGCAATGCTTGGAAAGCCGGTGCTATGCAGATTATCTTTGCGCCGACAAGCTATGTGTCATTGGGCGGAAAGAGCCCTGACGTCTTTGGTAACGAAGTCTTTGCAGCCAACAACCACTTCTTTAGAGATGCTGCTTACTTAAAAGATTGTTCTGAGGCATACTTCAAAGACAAAGAACCATTGCCCCGTGCTCTTTATCGCCCATGGACAGCTACCGGTTCGTTTGACACTGGTGGAAAATGGATTACGGTATCTATTCCTGTTGCTTCCAGTTTCGTCTATGACTTTGATGGTTCCGGCCTCACCTTCAACTTGAAGGAGAAGGATTTCGCAAGCCTCACTATGTTCATTGTAGGAGGTGGTGTTAATGGTGAGGAATGTCAGCCTATCATCAAGATTGATAACATCCGTGTAATTCCTAATAAATAATAATGATTACAGTTATGAAAAAAATAAAGAATATATTTTCTCTGTTAGTGGTAGCCCTCATCAATAATATTTATTTTCGTGATGCTGCATCCTTGCAAGAAAACAGCTATTTCAAGAATTTAAAACCACTGCCACGCGCACTCTATCGTCCTTGGACCGCAACTGGATCTTATGACACAGGTGGAAAGTGGATTACTGTAACCATTCCTATAGCATCTAGTTTCGTCTATGATTATGATGGTTCTGGTCTAACATTTAACTTGAAAGAAGAGGACTTTGCCGGCCTGACGATATTTGTTGTCGGTGGTGGCGTAAATGGTGAGGAATGTCAGCCTATCATCAAGATTGACAATATCCGTGTGGTTCCTAATAAATAAAAAATGAATACAGATATGAAAAAGATTAAGAATATATTCACCCTGTTAGTGGTAGCCTTCATTGGGCTATCCCTGACAGCCTGTAGCAAAGACGATTTGGGCACTAACCAGTATCAGGGTGGTGTCAGTCTCAATGCATACGGTCCTAATCCCGTGATGCGCGGTGGACAGTTGCGTTTCGTAGGTAGTAACCTCGACCAGATTGCCAGTATCACGATTCCTGGAGTAGGTGAGATTACGAATATTGAGGTTGTTAAGTCTGGTGTTCCCAGTGAGATCCGTATTACAGTTCCTAAGGATGGTCCTGAGGTGGGCTACGTGACCCTGAAGACCAAAACTGACCAGACCATTACAACGAGGACCCAGATAGAGTATATTGAGGGTATTGAAATTACCAAGATTCCTGAGGAGGCTGTAATGCCTGGTCAGACAATCCGAATCGAGGGTGACTACCTGAACCTCATCTACTCTCTCGCCTTCGCTGATGGTGTACTTGTATCTTCCAGCGATTTTGTTGAACAGGATCGTTACTACATCGACGTAGTTGTTCCTGAGGAGGCAAAATCTGGTAAGCTGGAGCTGTACACCGCAGACTTAACCATTCAGCGTACGAAGGAGGAAGAGGATGCGTTGACTTATCAGACAATAGTTTCTGAGGACGCTCTTACAGTGGGGCTTCCTTCAACTAGCAAAATTGCGTCACCCCGTGGTGAGGCAGAGGTAGAAGGCGAGATTACTGCCAAAGCAGGTGAGACCATCACGTTGACGGGTAGCTATTATAATGTCATCAGTGCTATCAAATTCGGTGAGGTGGAATTTACAGAATTTGAAGTAAGTAAGGATGGTACAACCTTGACCTTTACACTTCCCGCAGAGGCTCCAAGCGGTGTGTTCAGCCTTGTCTGTAAGTCAGATGAAGAGGTTCCTGTAGCTACCTTGGTTACAGTGAAGCCCAGCAATGGTGTTGCCGCTCCTAATCCTGTGAAAGCAGGTTCAGATCTGACAATAAGTGGTCAGGATATGGATGTGGTTACAGCAGTTCAATTTCAAGGTGCTGATGCTTTGAGTGGTGACAAGATTACCGTGGCTGCCGATAAGGTGGTTGTAGGTGCTGTACCTGAGACTGCAACAGAGGGTAAGCTGAAGCTTGTCATGGCAAATGGTGAGTCGGTTGAAGTCGCCTTTACTTTGGTGAAACCCGTTGCTACCGCTTACAGTGCAAATCCTGTTAGTGCTGGTTCTGTATTACAAATTACAGGTACAGATCTTGATCTTGTGAAGAGCGTTACTTTCGGTGAGGCAATAGCAGAACTTGAGAAAGACGCAGTTTCTGCCGACGGAACAACACTTACAGTTAAAGTTCCTATGGAAGGTAAGTCTGGCAAGCCAAAACTGAATCTTGCCAATGGTACTTCAGTTGAGGCTCCTGAATTGACTATCGATGAGGCAGTATTCTGTTATGCTGTTGCTTTGCCTGGTGCAGAGGAAGAGCTGAAAGCAGGCAATTCGATGACCATCACAGTTGCTAATGGTGACATGTTGACGGGTGTTCAAATGAATGGAACAGATTGCCAGTGGATATTGACAGGTGAAGAAAAGAACCAGTTGATTATTGGAATTCCAGAAGATGCGAAAGCAAAATCAGTATTGAAACTGATTTCTTCTAATGGTGAGATTGAGTATAGTATTGCTGTCATTCCAGCAACATCTGTTAATAAAATAGTGTGGACGGGTTTAGTACAGTTGACATGGGGTGATGGAGGTCGTGTGCTGATTCCCGCAGCATCTTTTGATAGCGCTCCTGCAGGTGCTATTATGACGATTTCCTATTCTCAGGTTAATGAACAGTGGGATCAGGCTCAGTTTAATTATGGAGACTGGAGTGGAATTGAATTTACTGAGGGGTCTGAAAAGAACGAAACAGCAGATCCAGATGTATGTGCAAAATTCAATCAGAAATTCGTTCCTACAGACTTTTATGGTTGGACGTTTGCTAATCGAGAGACGAAGTTAGTCCTTACGCAAAAAATTTTGAATAATATCCAGTCAAAGAAGGCTAGTGCAGAAGGACAAGATAACATAGGTATAATCATTCAGGGAACAGGCCTTACATTCTCAAAGGTTACTCTCTCTTGGGAAATTGATTTGGAAGTTGATTTGGCTACGTTGATCAAGAACATGGATGGTAAGGACATCTCCTATCCTTATTCCTTCACATGGGGTGACGACGGTCGATTCTCATTGACTGCAGGTGTTTTATCCTCAGTTGATGCTAAGGCTGGTTCTAAATTGTATTTCTACAAGGATATCAATGAAACTGGGCAGATTCAGATTAATGATTCTAGTTGGAAAACCATTACAACGTTAACAGACTGGAATAAAGAAAAGGATGTTATGGAATATGAACTGACTGCTGCTGATGTTGCTGGTGGTCTTGTGATTCAAGGACAAATCAGTGGCATTTCTAAAATGACAATTCTTCCTTAATTAAATACAAAGAATTATGAAACTAAAAAATATAATCAATACAATGTCTTTAGCAGCTGTGGCACTATTTGCCACAGCCTGCCAGGACACGGATGCTCAATATGAGATTTCGGTAGTGGGTGCGCCAGAGTATGTCTCTATCACTCCTGCAAATGGTGCTTTGGTCTATGGTGAAAAGACCATCACAGTGACGTTTGATAAGAATATCAACTTCATGACCAAGAATACCAGTCAGATTACGCTGAACGGTGTTCCTGTCAAGAAGGCTCTCGTCCTTGGAGCAAGTAATTCTTTGACTATTACAGTAGATGTTGATTTCAACAAATCTCAGACGTTAGTAATCCCTGCTGGTTTGATTACTGGTCCTCAGGGAGATCCTTACAACGAAGAGATTTCGATGACATGGACAATCAATGACTTACCCTCAAATTCAGCCACAGAGATTACCAAGAAACTCGGTTGGGGTTGGAATCTTGGAAACCACTTCGATACCAGCAATATGGAATGGGGTTACTGGGATGGTGTAAGCACAGTTGATGCTGCACTCTTTACCAAGTTGGCAGCTGCTGGTTGTAAGACGGTTCGTATTCCTACAACGTGGACTGCTCATATTACTGAAGGTACAGGCACTTCTGATGAAAAACCTTTGGAATGGAAGGATGCAGGCTATTTGGACGAAGTGGCAGGTGTGGTTGACAAAGCGATTGCAGCAGGTCTGAATGTTATTTTGAATACTCATCATGATTCATTCGAGACAGACCTTGCCAACGCAGCAGGTAATCCTGTAGCTGCTAAAGCTGACTCTACATTGATTGCCCAGCTTTGGTCGGCTATTGCTACCAGATTTAAAGATTATTCTGTGGATAAGCTGTATTTTGAAACTTTCAATGAGGTTCATGGTGGTGATGACTGGACTACAGGTTCTGACGCTCAGTTCGCTCTGTTGAATAAGTGGAACCAATATGCTTTGGATGCTATCCGTAAGACTGGTGGCAACAACACCAATCGTTGGGTGGGCGTCAGCGGTTATGCTGCTAATATCGAGAAGACTGTTAACTATCTTCAGTTGCCAAAGAAATTGGAAAGTGAGACGACTGACGACCATGTGATGGTGGCTGTGCACAGCTATGATCCGGGAGGCTTCTGCCAGAGCCCGTATGATGCCAAGGCAGACTCTCTGAAAGTATATACATGGGGACATAATGCTAAAAATGGCTATTCAGTATCTGGAGCTAATGAGGATTATATCATAAATCTGCTTTATCAGCTTCGTACAAAATACATTGAGCAGGGCATTCCTTGTTACCTTGGTGAGTATGGTTGTGTATATGTTGATCCGAATAATGTGAAGACTCAAACTGAGAGTAATGCTTATAAGAAGTTCAACGCTTTCCGTAAGTACTATTTTGAGTATTTCTGCCGTTCAGCTTATTTGGCAGGTATTCCAATGATGATTTGGGATAACAATGTCATTGATAATACACAGCAAATGGGTGGTGATGGAAAGCCATATATATCTGAGTGCTTTGGAATGTTTGATCATAGCACAGGAGATTATCTTGGCGACGGTGCCGATGTCGTTCCAATGATGATTAAGGCATGTACAAGTGACTCGTATGATGACTTCCCTGCTATCTGGGCAAAATCGCCTACAGCAGAATAATGTTTAGCGAATGAAAAAATATTTGATAATCATTGCCGCCGCATTAGGCTTTGCCTCCTGCGGCGGCAATCAGCATAAAGCTGACGACCCACTGGCAGATTCAGGTAGAACACAGCGGACGGAAAATCTGTTGTTGAACCTGAAGGAGTTGGGCGACAGTGGGGTGTACCTCTTCGGGCATCAAGATGCTACGCTCTATGGTGTCGGTTGGAATGGTGACGAAAACCGTTCCGATGTGAAGAGTGTATGTAACGATTTCCCTGCTCTTGTAGGCTTCGAACTTGGTGGCATTGAGCAAGGTGATTCCGTAAATATTGACGGAGTTTCCTTTGATCGTATTAGGAAGGCTGCTGTCCGCCAGTACGATCAAGGTGGAATGGTATCTTTTTCATGGACTATTCCAGAGAAAATGAGTAAGGCGGAACAGATTCTCCCTGTTGCGGACTTCCTGAATTCTTTGGAAACACCTTATGGAGTAAAAGTCCCGGTATTGCTGCGTCTTCGTAAACACCAATCCAAAGAAATATGGAAGATGGT
>AUXO013632465.1_pt1 | contig 11597 bp, 12 predicted proteins | sample 768731 | NCBI WGS metagenome assembly AUXO01 (sample SAMN02715735, study PRJNA202380) | gut metagenome | biome: sheep rumen | host: Ovis aries | place: New Zealand: Palmerston North | reverse complement strand
ATGAAACCTGCAATAGTATCTGTTGGAAAGTGAACACCTAATCCAACCCTTGAAAGTGCAACAATAAAAACTCCAATCAATCCAATAGAAACAAATAGAATATTCCTAACGTATATTGGAATAGCCAAAAACAGGTTAGTTGCCATCATAGTATGCCCACTAGGAAACGAATATCCCTGAATTTTAAAGTTCATAGGATTTCTGTTAGGTACATTGGCATAAATACATTTGACCTTATCCACGACAGCATAAGGTCTTAAACGTGCAACTGTCAACTTTATAAACTGGCAGCACACACCAGCCACACCTAATGAAAGCAATGTGAACTTACCCCATTCTTTGTTGTATGTTAAATAGATTGAAATGAATATCAAAGCGAGGAGATTTTTACTAATCACATCAGCTATAATTTCAAAGAATCCAAATGCGAAGCTTGGAAATGTATTTTGTATAAATATTATTAGATAAGCTTCCCATTGAAAATAAAATAAATTTTCTATCATAATATAATTATTATAATACATTAAATAAAAATTTTACTAAAAATAAAAGAAGATAGTTTCTATATTTAGGAGATATTTTTAGTTTATATTAATGTAAGTAATTTTATGATTAAATTGTGAATAACTCCTTAACTAAAGGAATCTTTATTTCTTATGAAAATCATACAATAATAATAAAAATCTGAAGTGGTATTATGCCAAGATATATAGTTAATATCAGTCAAAGAAATGAGGAAAAATTAAAGTTTTGTGGCTTTGATAGTCAGGAAAAACTTGATGAAATCATAAATGATTTAATTGATAATTTAAATCCAGAAGATTATATAGTATTAGAATCTGATGAGATTTATGTTGATAAAGATTATGATAATTATTCTATAAATGATTCTGAAGAAGTATACGTGGATACTTTTGAAGAAGAAAGTTCTTCTGATGCTAGAAATAATATTTCAGGTAATGATTTAAAAGAGGCTATTGAGGAAATATGTGCAATGGAAAATATTAATTCTGAAGTAGAAGATGAACTGGAAAAACTGATTATAAAATTAGAGAAATCTAACATAAAAAAATAATTAAAAAAAGGTATTTTTAGGGGGGGGATGTATTTAATTATACATCTAAAAATGTACTTACTTCATAATTAAATACTTGTATTCTATAATCATCCCATTCTGCTCTTTTTATATTATAGAATTGGTTGTAAGTATGTTCACCTAATACATCTTGGATAATTTTGTCGTGTTCTAATGAATGGTATGCTTCCCATAAACTTGATGGTAGTGGTCTTATTCCTTTTTCTGCGGCTTCTTCTGCACTATATTTATAAACGTTTATGTCACTAGGTTCTCCAGGATCAATTTTATTTTTCATTCCATCTAATCCGGCTTGTAATAATGCAGCAAATGTTAAGTAAGGATTACATGAAGTATCTGGTAATCTGTATTCCAATCTTGTGTCATGGTCTTTTACAGTAGGTATTCTTAGGAGAGTGGATCTGTTTTTATATCCATAATCAATATAACAAGGAGCTTCATAACCTGGTATTAAACGTTTATATGAGTTAACTGTAGGACATGCAAGTGCAGCAAGTGCAGGTGTATGTTTTAATAAACCACCAATGAAATAATATGCTTCATCAGACAATTCCATTTCCGAATTTGGATCATAGAAAACATTTTCACCATTTTTATATAAACTTTGGTTACAGTGCATACCATTTCCATATTTACCCATGAATGGTTTTGGCATGAATGTCACTTTGTATCCCATATTACTTACCAAAGCTTTGATAGCTTGTTTGAATGTGATAACAGCGTCAGCTGATTTCAATGCATTATCAAATTGGAAGTCAATTTCATGTTGTCCTGGACCAAATTCATGGTGAGATGAACCAATATTGAAATTTAAGTCTTCAAGACCTAAAATAATTCTTTTTTTAATGTCAATACCTTTATCAAGAGGTTCTACATCGAAAAATCTGGCTTCATCTAGTGGTTGGATATGTCCTTCTTCATCTTCATCATATAAAATAAATTCAGGTTCTGGTCCAATTTTATATTCATAACCTTCTTTTTTTGCTGATTCTAATGATTTTCTTAGAATACCTCTTGGATCTCCTTCAAATGGAGTTCCATCATCATGATAAATATCACAAATAAAACGTATGTACTTTTTATCATCTGGTTTAGATGGTAAGCCTGAAACAGTATTTATATCAGGTTTTAATAATAAATCACTATCGTCAATATTTACAAATCCCGGAATAGAAGAACCATCAAATAATAATCCGTTATTATAGAAATCTTCTATTTTGTCTGCTTTATTAATTGACAATGACATATTTTTTGGTGTACCATGTATATCTACGAATTGAAGCCTAACAAATTTAGTACCATATTCATCTACTTTTTTTATAATTTCGTCTAATTTATCCTGAGTTGACATAAAGATTTCTCCTAAATATTTACCTAAGATATAACATAGTAATATTTATGAAATTCATATTAAATAAATATATTTATTATTCAGATTAATTATTGTTTATTTTTATAATTATTAAATTATATCTTTAAAAATTTTAAATTATAAAGTATAAAAAGGAATAATTGTTAAATTATACTAAATTAATAAGAAAATAATAATATCATAGATAATATGCACAGTATATGATGATAAAGCATTTTTAGTTTTTAAATAAGTAAATAATGTAAATATGGATGTATAACCTAATAGTATACAATGGATTACATCATTATATACTGGATAATGTAGTAGTCCAAATACTGTTAATGATATAAATGATCCAATAATTATTGATAATTTACGATTATGGCTAAGTCCATATATAATGTATGCTATAAACAGTAAAATAGTAATTTTTACTAGTTCTTCACCAAATATTCCAAAAACAAAGTCTAAAATTTCAATTATTTCTGATGAGTTTTGTATAACTGGAATATGTATTGCATACATGGGAGTAAATGATTCTCCAAAAACTAAAGCAAAACTGACTATAGTTTCAAGTATTAACATAGGAATAATAATTTTTAAATCTTTTAATTTAGGTTTTTTGATTATAGATGATAAATCCCAGTTAGATACATATGCGAGTAAAAATAGGGAAACTACGGTTCCTATTAATGTACCTGATAAAATAAATATTGTAATTATTGATAATCCTAACACGATTATTTTCAAGTAAGTATTTAATGGAAAATAATCCGGCCCATAAAATGGAAAATCAATCCCTGTATCTTCAAATTTAAAAAAATCAATTTTAGACAATTTCTTTCCTCATTATTTATTTTACTTTGTTTTATATTAAGATTTATTATTAGTCTTTTGTAAATTTATTTATAGTTTATTTTTAAGTAACTACTGTCTCTTAATTTATATATTATATAAGATATAATAATAATAAGGTGGTATTTTGAGTGACCAAAAAAATCAATGGGATAGTCAATTATCTTTTATCATGGCTATGATTGGTTCAGCTATCGGACTAGGAAATATATGGAGATATCCCTATGTAGTATATACTAATGGTGGAGGCGCATTTTTAATACCGTATATTATATCAATAATTTTCATGGCATTTCCATATTTACTTTTAGAATATTCATTAGGTTATAATTTTAAAACATCATTACCTAACATATTTAAGAAGATACAATCGAAGCTTGAATGTGTGGGATGGTTTATTTGTTTAGTACCTTATTTTATTCTGATGTATTATATTGTTATATTGGCATGGGATTTAGTATATTTTTGCTTAAGTTTTACTCGAGGATGGGGAGCAAATACGGATTATTTCTTCACAACTACATTATTACATAGCACTACATCATTATCTGGAATTTCAGATATTATTATTCCAATTTTATTAGCACTTTTAGTAATGTGGTTTATCCTATGGTATATTTCACATCAAAATTTAAGTGATGGTATAGGCAAATACAGTAAATTTTTAATACCTACTTTAGTTATAATCATGGTAATTATTGTATTTGTTTCATTAACTCTTCCAGGAGCTAATGTTGGTTATAATAATTTATTTCAACCAAATTGGATAACTATATTAGATTATAATATCTGGTTAGTGGCAGCTGCTCAAATATTATTTTCTTTAAGTTTAGGATGGGGTGTTGTAACAACATATTCCAGTTATTTACCTGAAGGATCAAATCTAATTAAAAATGGTTTAATAGTAACAATATCTAATTGTGGTTTTGAATTATTCACAGCTATTGGAGTGTTTTCCATATTAGGTTTCATGTCTGTAAATCAGGGAATTCCTTTAGAAAATTTAGTAACTGAAGGATCCGGTTTGATATTCGTAGCATTCCCTCAAATATTTAATGTAATGGGAGATATTGCATATATTATAGGACCTTTATTCTTTTTATGTGTCTTATTTGCTGGAATAACAACAACTATAAGTTTACTTGAACCATTGACATATGCTATAAGTAATAAATTTAATATAAGTCGAAAAAGAACTGTAACAATATTATGTTTAATAGGTTTTGTTATATCTATAATCTTTAGTACAGGACTTGGAAATTATTTATTAACCCTAGCTGATTCATTTTTAAATCAGTTTGCAGTATTATTTGGAATTATATTAGAATGTTTAATTGTAGGATGGTTATATTCAATAGATAAATTGTTAAATATTATCAATCAGAATACTAGATTCAAAATGGGTAATATTTGGATATATTTCATTAAATTTATCATACCGATAATATTCCTAAGTATATGGATTGTCGGATTATATGATTTATTTGAAACAGGTAATATATTATCAATTTCAGTACAATTAATACTGGCATTAGGATTAATATTAGGTACAATAATTCTATCAAACATACCAGAAAAAAATAATACAACTTAAACCCCTAACTATTTTTTTTCATGATACTTACTTGGATTAATATGTTTTTATAGCAATTTTAAAGGTCATAAAATAAAAAAAGATTATAAAACAACAAAAAGATAAAATAAGAAATTAATTAATTATTGTAGTTGGATCTATTGCTGTGAAATTGTTTAATTCATTAAATTTAGTTAAAGTATCAGTCATTTCTTGTATTTTAGTTTCGTTTGCATTACCATCTATGCTAATTCCTACAACATAATAGTTTTCATCTACTTTTATTAATTCTACACAACCAGACATATTATTAGATTCATAAGTGAATGAATATATATTATTTTTTTCAGTTGGATGTAACATTTCTTTTAATTGTGTGCTGTTAATTAAATCAGAGTTTAAATCTTCAGAAGTAACAGTTACTAAAGATATTTCTTCACCAGTTACTTTATTGTTATAATTCACATCCGAAACCTTTTCAAAGTTTTCAGGTAAATTCAGATTATTTAAATCTACTGCAGAAACTACGGTTAAAGTAGATATTAATATTAAAAATACTATTATTGCCTTTGATTTCATCTTTTTATCCTCCTAAATTCAATATTTAATTAATATATTTATCTTTTAGTACTTGTCCTTTGATTAAATTAAATAACATATGTGGTGTAAAAGGAATATCATAATGGCGGTCACCTATATTAAATGAAATCTGATTATCATCAATATTTACTAATACTAGAGCTTCTTTTTCATTTTTTATATTAATAATTAATGTTTTTTTAAGGTATTCCAAAGAACTTATCTGTGTATATCTTATATTTAATTCATCTGTATATTGTTCAAAGAATATTCTGTTGTCTGTTATTACTAAATTATCTGTATTTATTGGAATAACTTTGTTAAAGCGATCTTCATTATTTTCAGTATTAAGTTCTCCTTTTAATAATTCAATATTTTTAAGTAAATATAAAAATTTTTCATTATCTACTAGTAATGAAGTATCATATTTTAATGGAGGTAATAATGGATTTTCAGTTTCTAAATTTTTCATAAATATTTGTATATCCTGATTATTGGTATTGTCATCATATTTTTCAACATTTTCATGTTCTTCTAAGGATATATCAAATTTTTTCACTAAAACATTTTCCCACTTGGATATATCACCTTTTTTATGATAATATTGCCATAATGGAGTTTCATAATGAGCTATATTCATGAATCTAAATTCATTTCCACTTTTTTCAAATGTTAATTTACATTTATCGCAATGATAGATGATTAAATTTGTTAAATAGGATTTTTTATTATATTTTTTAAAATTTAAATGACAATATGGACATTTGTAATGTGAATCAGTGATATACTCATAGGAATTAATTTCATTAATTTCGTTTTGATTTAATTCACCTTTACCCATTTTTATCCATTCGTCTTTAGAATAAATTTCATAGGCATATCTTTTATTAAATCGGGTATTATCAGGACTTCTATGTAATGAGAATTTACCATTAATTAATCTGAATTTTAATTCACAATCATAACATTCATAATTATGACCACCTAAAAATCCTTCATCGTATGTATGGGTCATCATTTTATTACAAATTGGACAGTTAAACTCATATTTTTCATAATCCTGTTGTGTGTCTTCTTGTTTATTATTCTGGTTAATATTTGCATTATTATCTTTATTTTCTTGATTTATATTGTTTTCATCAATATCCGAGATAATTTTTGTACCACAATTTCCACAAAATGACGTGCCTGGTATTATTTTACATCCACAATTGCCACAGTATTTAATCATATTAAAAACCTACTTCTATAGTGAAATATATTAATTTTTAAATTAATATTTTCTTAAAAATAATAAAAAAATAAAATAAGAAATTTAAATATCAATTCTTCTATAAGAACTATTTTCTGAAGATGATATAATAATATAAGGTTTAATTTGTTCTAATTCATTTTCATTTAAATTTAATTTTTGAGCTAAATCATTAAATGATTTCACATAATTATTTGATTTTCTCATTTGAACTATTTGGTTTGCTGATAATGGATTAAATCCAGGTATATTGGATATTTCTTCGGCTGTAGCTGTATTAATATCTATTTTTGAATAATTTTCTGTTATATTCTCTTGGGTATTTGTATTATCACCAAAACTAATCGTGTTATCTTTTTTGCTACTAGATATTTCATAATTTGAATTATCAGCAACAGTATCAAATGTTATCTGATTATCAGTATTGTTATACATAACATCATTGTTTAAGTTAATATTATTCTGATTAGGTCTATTATTATTTTCATGATTTGTGGCTGCTAAAATATTGAGATATTTACTTCTAATCATAAATGATCTTATAATTGCTATTATCCAAGCTAGGAAAAATATGAGAAAAATACTATCCTGAAGAGATGTATTTATAAAAATAAATGGTAAAAATGCAATAATTTGATAAATCACACCTTCTATTAACCATTGCCTTTGGTTAGATTTCAAAGCTACAATAATGATTCCAAAACCATATAAAAATATTATAAATGAAATTAAAACCCATAATGAATGAACAATTTTCCATGAAGTACTATTAGTTTCCATATTAAAGCCTCAGTTAATCTATTGATATAGTAAGTACTATAGAATCATCATCAGTAACAACTTCATCTTCGAGTGCCATATTTTTACTTTTAATATTTTCAATGACTTTTTTATAGGTATCCTCTTGAACTACTTTCAGATATTCATCATTAATTTGTGAAATAAAATCATTTTCAGTTTTTTCATCCAGGTTACCTACAAATATTATATCATATGTACCTTCTTGATTCTTTTTAAAGGTAACAGTTCCTTTATCCAAAAATGAAGTAATATTTGATGTATTATCATTTAGTTTTAAGCCATAATGAATAAGGGCCTCTTTAATGAATTCTTTATTTTTAAAATTGGTTTTAATAATTGTTTGTTTAATATCTATACTTTCATTAGAAGTTTTCATATTGTTTTTTAAACTATCAAATTCATCATTATTTTTATTTTTAGATGAAATTTGAATTAGGTTGTCTGACATTTCTAATGAGAATGATATTAACTTAATAAACAAACTCATATAATCTCCACCATTATCTGTATTAATTACTTTATAATTCATACTATTAAAAGATATATTTTAGATAATTTGATATAACTTTATATATTTTTTAAAATAAAGTCACATTAAAGAATAATTTATTTATAAAATTAATTAATCACACTGTTAAATAATAATTTTTAATAGGGGGTGTTATGATGGATAATAATGAATATTTTAATTTTGAAGAAAAAGAAGATTTTCCATTTTATAAAAATTTATCATTTTCTTCAAGTAATATTGTTTTAGCATTATCGGTTGTATTATTCATATTGCTTGTATTTGCACCAGTACATTTTCAGGGATATCAACAACAAATAATTTTTTGTTTAGCTGCATTAATACCTTTTTTAGTAGCTACTAATGGAAATTGGGGTTTACTTTTTAAAAAACCTAAAATAGGTGATATTAAAACAGTTTTAATAGCTTTAGTAGGAATGTTTGTAACTATATTAATCATTGCCATTATTTCTATGCTGCTTAATATGCCAAGTATGATTGATTCAAGTAATTCATATACAATAACTTTAAATTCAATCTTTTTAGTTACTCAATTTATACAAATAATTGGAGAAGAAATATTTAAAATATTAAGTTTCATATTTATATTGGCTATTAGTTATAGACTTACAAAACATAATAGAAAACGTTCTTTAATAATAGCAACATTTTTCACACTATTATTGTTTGGATTGATGCATGTAAACAGTTATAAAAGTATATTATACTGTATTTTTTGCATGGGTTTTGGTTCAATTATGGAATTATATCCATATTTAAAAACTAAAAATATTTTGTTATCTATTATAGTTCATTTCTTATATAATCTGATAGTAATGCTAATTATTTATGTTTAGGAAGGTGAAATTATGAATTTAAATTTTATACTACCTATACAATCACCAGGAGCGACTGTGATTGATGGTTCGGCAATTATTATTATAGGAGCTTTAATAGTAGCCTATTATGCATATAAATATCTTAAAAATAGGAATAACATTCCTGTAGAATCAGTGGTACATAATGAAAATATTAATGTATCAGAAAATAAAGTTGAACAAAAACATACAGATTTTGTAAGACCAAAAACAGCTAATATTACTCAAAAAACTATAAATAAACAAAAACAAGAAGTTCCTGAGGAAGATGTTATTATTCAGGAAAAAAAGGTAGTTATTAATCAAAGAAATAACTAACCTATTTTATCATTATTTTTAATATAAATCATAATTTTTCATATTCTTATTTTTTTGCAACAGTTACTAAAATGTGTTCATTCTCCGGCTGAAATAGAGAAATACTTTTAAATCCTGCATTTTCAAGATATTCACTCAAATCTTCTTTAGTATATAAATTCATACCTTCAACTTCATTTAACCATTTTTTGTCATCTGGGTGGTGTCCATCAGTTCCTAATCCTATCATAAATTGTCCATTATTTTTAAGTATTCTATAAATTTCTTTAAATGCCACATTTAAATCCGGCCAGAAGTATATTGTTTCAAATGCAGATACTATGTTGAATTGTTCATCTTCCAGAGGCATATCCATAACATTTGCCTGAATTATTTCACATCTACCCTCATTTACTGCTTCCTTGTTTCTTTTAGTGGATTCACTTACTGAAACTTCTGAATAGTCCAAGCCGTAGACGTTATTATTTGTTTTTTTAAGGAATTTGTCTATGTTTACTCCACCACCACATCCAATATCTATAATCTTGTCATCTTTGTTAATTTTGATACATTTAAATGCAAATTCGGATATTCTTTCATGATTTTTATTCATGTTTTTAATGGTTTCTATTCCTTCTTTGCCGTGGGGTTTTCTACATTGATCATTTAGCTGTACCATTTTTTCACCAAATCTATATTTTTAATTTATTTTTGTTTTTCGTGGATTTCATACATTGTTTCTAATTGTTCTTCATGATTTTTTAGTCTGAAACTTAATATTAATGCTATTATAGCCATAATTATTATAAATATATAAAATATATTATAACCCATTATTGTTCCTGAAAATGAGGCTATTAATCCTCCTATTAATGCTCCCCCGATGATTCTGGCAATGTAATTTGACATGTTAAGTATTGCTTGACCAGAATTACGGTCACCAAAGCTAGTCTCACATAATACAATATATCGTATAGGAGATGCAACTATAGTTAAAAGACCATAACTTTCAAATATTTCACCTATTATGAATAATATCATGTTAGAGGAGTATGTCAACATTATTATCAGACCAATCAATAAACTGATTAGTCCTGTTTTTATTAGGATTCTACTACCATATTTATCTGTTAACTTTCCTACAAGTAATGATGCTGAAGTAAATGTTATTAAGGAAGGCAACATTAATAAGCTAGCATCTGTATAGCTTAAATTCATTGCAACAATGGTAAATGATGGGATATAGATTTCAATAGTTTCACCAAGTCCATATATAAATATTATTTCTGTTGCTGTTTTAATATCCTTATTTTTAAACATATGTATAGGAACTATTGGTTTTTCACTTCTGTTTTCAAGTTTTATCAGTAAAACTAATGCTACTATAAATACTATGAATAATAATAGTATATCTTTTGAAAATATACTTGGGATGAAATTATTTGAGTCTATCTGATTTATACCAATAGATAAACTGCTTGCAACAATAATTAAAAGAATACTTCCTATTTTATCAATATTCAGTTTTCGTGATGTTTCAAAGTTAGGAATATAATAATAACTGAATATAATTAAGATAATCATCATAGGAATATTAATAATAAATAGCCATTCCCACCCAAAAGGTATAATAAATGATGCCAGTAGAGGACCACATATTGTTGAAAATCCAAATATTGTACTTACTATACCTAGTAACATTCCACGTTTTTGCGGAGGATAATAATCTCCTACAAATGCTGATGCTACTGGATGAATTCCTCCACCACCAAAACCTTGAAGACATCTTCCTATTATTATACATATAATAGATGATTTACCAATAACTATTAGACTAGTTCCCATTAGAAATGTGAGTAAACTAATAATAAAAGCCTTTTTTTTACCCTGATTCTCAGATATTTTTGCTAGTATTGGTGAACCTATTACAAACAGCAATAAATATGTTGTATAGACCCATGATGATAATCTTGAACTTACTTGCAATGTATTTTCTATTATAGGCAACACAGGACCTATAAAACCAGCATTCACACCTGATATGAATAAACCTACTAGAAATACTATAAAGATTATAGTTCTATTTTTATTGCTAAGTTTGGTCTTATTTATTTCATTCATTATTAATTACCAGATAATTCTTATTGTTTTACTATTTAAAGTCTATAATAGAAATACTTTAAGAAATTTATTCAGAAAAACCATAATAAGTCACAAAATATATTAATTCAGAAATACCATTGTTAAAGTCATATATTTGAATTAAAATACTGTTTTAAATATATAATCATAAATAAGTCAACAAAAATAAAAATAATAAAAAAAAATCACGCCGTCGGCAGGACTTGAACCTGCGACCAATCGGTTAACAGCCGAACGCTCTACCTACTGAGCCACGACGGCA
>AUXO018687417.1_pt1 | contig 11598 bp, 10 predicted proteins | sample 768731 | NCBI WGS metagenome assembly AUXO01 (sample SAMN02715735, study PRJNA202380) | gut metagenome | biome: sheep rumen | host: Ovis aries | place: New Zealand: Palmerston North | reverse complement strand
CTAAATTAAAGTAATTAAAATAATATTAATAAGTTGTTTTAAATTTAAACAATTTTTAATAGAAAAAAATATGAGTATTAATCCAATGCGATGTTCAAAATTTTTTTCACAACAAAAAGATCAAAAAAAGCTAAAATAAAAATTTTTGAAAAAATTAAAAATACGACTTTAAAATAGAGTATAACAAAAATAAAGAAAAATTCAATATTTAAATAGAAAAAATAAGTAAAATTATTAAATTAAAGATTTATTGACAAATCCCATAAAAATCATCCTGAAGCAAATGGATATAGTCAATATACAAAATTAGTGGAGTGAAATTAATCCTTTCATCTTCAAAATTCAAATCCGCCATCTAATCACCATTATATATTTAAGTCATCAACACTATTAATAAGTTCCAGCATGTGCATGTCCTTTTCACTTTGAGGTGCAAAGCTGTACTCCTCATAGTAAAATGCAGGAACACCATTTTCATTTAAGGGGATTGTCAAATATGGGCCGCTGGTAGTGGACTGCGGTGAGTAATAAGTAATGTTTTCAGACATGTCTGCAATATTCTGGGCATAATCAACACTTAAAGACTCCTTAACTGGACTGAATACGAATGTTTTGAATGGATATGCTCCCACATTCGAATGGATATCCACAGCAAGTTCATATCCGCCGTCCCTGATTTGAGGATACACATATTTCAATGCCAGATTCTGTCCGTTCTGCCTTCCGGGACTGTTGTCTGATGAACCGTCACCGTAATGGCCAATGTCTTCAGTGACATTTATGATATAGATATCATAGGAATATTTAAGACCGCTCATATTGGGTAAAATCTTAAGCAATGTCCTGTGAGTTTCATTTTCAAGCGGATGCACTCCCACAACATATGCTATTTTTTTAGAGTTTGAGTTTCCAATGTTTCTGATAACCTCCACAGTACCATGATCATCATCACTGCCATCGGATATTATTTCATGAGTTATTGCAGGTCCGCCATCAGTTTTATTCGGAGAAATTTCATTGACGATAGCTGCACTTAACCCCAGAATAGCCATCACCAATATTAAAATTAAAATATGTTCCTTTTTCTTCATGTTTAATAATTATTATAAAAAAGGCAGTATAAATATCTGATAGAATCTAACACCAAAAAACAGGATTACACTAATTAGGCAAAAAATCAGCAGCAATATCAATAAGATTTTTATAATTTTAAAAAATAATTCAAAAATCTTATCTGTTAATGTGTTCTTACGGAGTTTTTCTTTTTGGAATTTCAGATTATCATTCGTATATTTACGAGCAGGTGAGCGAAAGTTGTTTCTGCATGTTTCACATTCCCACTCAGCAAATCCCCAATCAATTGAAATCAGATTTACACTTCCGCAATATGGACAGCATGGTACAAATTCTCTATTTTCCATAACCTACACCTAAAAATAGATTATGCATTGATACTATTTAAATCAAATAAAGAAAAGGATTTATTTACCCGAATTCACATTGGTCTTGTTGTAATCAGTATTTCCATTAGTCTTTTTTGATATGATTTGTCTTGAAACACCAAATACTGTTCTAAGCAATATCAAACCATCCTGTGAAACCTGTTTTGCCAGATATCCTGGTCTTAAGTAGAACTTTAAGAATGCTTTCTTTTGGATGCTTCTAAGTTCCTTGCTTGAAACGTCCACAGTCTTTAAAACAGGATCAAGAAGAGTATATTTTGACCAGTCCTTAATTTGAATCAGGTTTTTCTTGAATGTCTCATTATAAAAACGGGTCCCCGGATAAGGAGTGGCAAGACTGTATAAAGCATAATTGGGATTCAGATTTTTGACAAATGCAATTGTGTTTGCAATTGACTTTCTGGTGTCTTCAGGCATTCCAATTACACATGATGCAATTGTCCTGATACCAACTTTACGAGCCAGTTTGAATGCATTTTCTGTTTTTGAAAGAGTGATGTTCTTGTTCATCTTTTCAAGCATCTGCTGGTCAGCACTTTCCACACCTATGAAAATAGTGATGCATCCTGCATCCTTCATGGTTTGAAGCAACTCTTCATCCAAAGTGTCTACCCTTGATGTGCATCCCCACCAGAACTTTAGGTTTCTCCTTTTAATCTCTGCACAGAAATCACGCACGAATTTCTTGTTCAATGTAAAAGTATCATCCATAAATGCAATGGTATCAATGTTCTGCTCATTAAGTCTCACTTCAATTTCATCACATACATTTTGATAAGACCTTCTTCTCAAATGATTTCCGTGAAGGGCTGCTGAAGAGCAGAATGAGCATTTCATAGGACATCCTCTGGTTGTGATTATTGTAGCCACATTTGTTGTAATGTTTAAAATCTTGTATTTTTCCATTGGAAACAAATGGAATGCAGGGAAAGGCAGCTCATCCAAATCTTGAATGACTGGTCTGTCGGGAGTAACAACCAATGATGAATCTGTTTCATCATGAAAAGCCAAACCTTCTACATTAGCCAGATCTCCTCCCATTTCAATAGTTTGAACCAAGTCAAGAAATGTGTATTCACCTTCTCCACGTACAACAACATCAACGCTTGGCTCTTCAAGAACGCTTTTATATTCGAATGTTGGATGATAACCTCCCAGAACAACTACAGTGTCCGGCTTGACCTGTTTTATCTTATCCGCTGAGTCAAGCGCTACGCCTATAGTTGGTGTGAGTGCGCTGATTGAAACAATATCCGGATTCCTTTTAAGAATCTCTTCGCCTATCTCATCATAGGTCAGTTCCAGTGCAGATGAATCTAACACATCAACGTCATAGCCATGTTCTTCAAGAACTGCAGCCATGTATCCTATACCTAATGATGGAGCTACAACTCCAAGAAACTTGTATTTTGAATTAGTCTGTGGCGGATTTAAAAAAGTGATTTTCATGTTATCATCAACATTTACTTAAACTTATTAATTATAAAGCTTTCATGTATTAAATAGTTTATTGTTTAAAAAAATATTGTCAAAATAACAATACGCATGTAAAATAGTGATAAAAATAAATGTGATTAAAATGTCTGATATAAACTTTAGATTTGCAGAAAAAAATGATACGAAACTGATTTTGAATTTATAAAAGACCTTACAACAAATGAAAAGATGTTTGATGAGGTTTGTAGCAACAGAAGCACTTTTAAATGAATGGCTATTCGAAAAAGATATTGCAGAAGTGATATTTTTAATGGCAGATGGTGTTGAAGTTGGTTTTGCACTTTTTTTATAAGTTTTCCACATTTCTTGGAAATGCTGGAATACATCTTGAAGATTTTTTTGTGAAATCCGAATATCGGGGCAGAGGATCTGGAAAGGCATTAATTAAAAAACTGGCTGAAATAACTGTTGAACGTGATTGTGGCAGATTGGAATGGTGTTGCCTTGACTGGAATAAACCAAGCATTGATTTTTACATATCTCTATGTGCTGAACCGTTAGATGAATGGACAATAATTAGACTGACAGGAAAAACTTTGACAAATATTTCAAAATAAGAAAGGTTGATAAATTTAAAATTTTAAATTATCAACCGCTTTTATAAGCTCCAGCATGTGCAGGTCTTTTACATCCTGAGAATAGAAACTATTTTCCTCAAAGTAAAATGCCGGAACGCCATTTTCATTTAAAGGAACAGTAAGGTACGGTCCGCTTGTTGTGAATTGAGGATCATAATATGAAATGTTTTGTGTACTTCCTGAGACATTTTGACCTAAACTTGCACCTTTAGAACCGCTGACAGGACTGAATACAAAAGTATTATGGTCACCGTAGGCTCCACCATGAGCATGAACATCAACTGCAAGCTCATAGCTGCCGTTAACTATTTTCGGATACACATATTTTAATGCTAAATCCTGTCCGGTCTGCCTGCCTGGTTGGTCATCAGGCAACAGTTCACCATATTTGCTGAAATCTTCGCTTACATTGATGACATATACATCATAGCAGCAATTAAGGTCTTTTAAAGTTGGCATGATGTTTAGAAATGTCTTGTGAGTATCGTTTTCAAGCGGATGGACACCAACCACATAAGCTATTTTTTTGCCATCCGGATTTCCAAGATTTTTTATGACTTCAACAGAGCCGGTTGAATCATTTCCAACAAATTCACGAGTGATTGCAGAAGCAGTGACATTATTTTCCGTTGTCATGTTGTCATGGAAAATAACTGTACTCATAAAGCATATACACATCACAATTACTGCCAATATCAGAATAATCCTTCTATTAAACATTAAAATAACCTATGCTTAGAATTTATAGTGAATGTTGTGCAACTTATAAAGGCATACTGAACTGCTTGAAGGGAATGCATAAATCATGTAATCCAACTCTTCCAGAGTAATTTTCTTGTTTATGATGAATGCAAACATGTTGGCCACATTTTCTGCATCAGCGGCATAAATCTCAGCACCTACAATCTGCAAATCTTTATCTACAATGACTTTAGCTTCGGCTGTTGTGTCGTTTTTAAGCTCCAGTGAATATGCCTGACCATATTTGATGGTGTGAACATCATATTCATCGCTTTTCTCAGCAACATAGGCAGGAACCCCTACTGTTGCAATTCTCGGAATTGTGTATGCAACTGCAGGAACAACAGGGTAGGTTATCTCATCGGCTTCACCTAGAAGTTCCTTTGCAAGGTATTTGGAGTGATGTATAGCTACGGTTACAAGTTTTGCAATTCCAGTATCAGCAACATCCCCTGATGCATAGATATTAGGAACTTCAGTCTGAAGGTGTCCGTTGACCTTTATTCCGCTTTTGGTGTATGTCAGGCCAACATTTTCAAGACCAATGTCTTCGACATTAGCTTCCCTTCCCATGGCTGCAACAACATAATCCCCTGTTAAGGATTTACCGCTGTCCAGTTTAACCGTAAATCCGTTTTCATAAGCTTTGTTGTTGACTTTTGCTTCGGGATCTCTTAAAAAATCGTCAGAATTTTGAGCTGATGTGACATTCAATACTTTTTCTGTTGGATTGTCAATTTCAACATTGGCAATAACTTCGCTGACTGTCTGGTTAAAATGGAAACGAATGTTTTTTTCCTTTAAAATTTCAATTACCCTTTGGACATATGGTTGGTGGAAATATTTTAATGCCATATCCCCTCTGATGATTACATCTGCCTCATGTCCCGCTTCGGCGAGAATTGATGCAAATTCCATACCTACAAAACCCGCACCGATGATGATTGCATGTTTTGGAAGCTCATCAATATCCAAATAGTCAGTGCTGTCATGCAGGAATTCCTTTCCTTTAATATCAGGAATGACCGGTTTTAGGCCAGTACATATGACTATCTTATCTGTTGTGAATTTCTTATCTGCAACCTGAACAGTGTGCTCATCCAAAATGACACCTTTTCCATGGGCAACATCAAGGTCATATTCCTCGAATTTGCCGTCTAAAAAGGGAGCCATATTAGCTATTCGTTTTCTTTTGAATTTCATCAAATCAGACCAGTTTACATCAAAGTCGCCTGATTTTCCAACACCTTCAAAATTATCTGCCAATGCCTTGATTTCATATGGAGCATCCAATAGAGCCTTTGAGTTACAACCTCTGTTAGCACATGTTCCACCGTATAAGCTTTCTTCAATAATCAATACCTTAAGCCCGGCTTTTCTTAAGAATCGTCCACCTTGCCAGGCTGCATTTCCACTTCCAATATAAATGACATCATAATCCATTTTTTAACCTCTATCTCTTAAATTTGTCAAAAATGATATATAAAATTTTAACAAAATTAATTAAGTATTAAAATAAATAATTGAATATGAATTCTATTGAGGAAGCAGTACAATTATTTGAAGACGGATACGTGTGTTCACAGGCAGTATTTGCGGCTTTCAGTGAAGACTTTGGTTTGCCAAAAGAACAAGCACTGAAAATCGGAGCATGTTTTGGAAGCGGAATGAGAAAAGCGGAAGTCTGCGGTGCATGCACAGGCGCACTTATGGCATTGGGATTGAAATATGGTGAAGACAAGGCCAAAAGCAATGAGACCTGTGAGAAATTTCTGGATGAATTTGAAAAAGAAAACGGATCAATCATTTGCCGGGACCTTCTTGAATGCGACATTAGTACCAAAGAAGGGGTTGAAAAAGCTGTAAGCAATAATCTTTTTAAGGAAATTTGCCCAAAGATGGTTGAATCAGCTACAAAAATTGCAAATGATATACTGTATAATGATTAGGTAAGGTGTAGAGTAATTAACCTACACCAAAAAACTTTCATTTTCCAATAACATCACTTTTAGCCACTTCAACTTCACTCTTTTTTGAAATGTGCCTTTGTGATTTCATGAAAGTGGAATTTCCCTTAACTGCTTTTTTCATCATTTCAAAAGTATCAGGGTCATTGTCCTTAAAGCAGCACCTGAAGTATTCAGAATTTTTAAGAAGGCTGATTATTCTTTTTTCATCAATTTCATCACCACCAAGCTTGATATAGTTCATCTCCTGCTGGTCGATAATGCCGTACTTGTCCCAAAGTTCATATTCCTTTGACCCCAATTCCTTTTTCAGTTTTTTGTGAAGCTGGTTTTTAGGAATTCCATAATGCATTGCCTGTGTAAATGCCATTGACCTTGGAAGAATTACACCCAGCTCAAATATCAATGCAAATTCACCGTATTTTTCATCACCGTTTTTGCCTTTGACATACCAATCATACAACTCATCTACACTGACTCCAATTGCTTTTGCAAGCTTTACGCCTGTGTCTTTATGTTTTTCTATTTCACCTGCAATTATATCAACCCTACCTTTTAAAATTAGGTCTTCTATTGCATCATGATTTTCTTTTACTTCATCCTGTGTCATATTGGAGTTTTTCAGTGCAATTTTTTGGGATTTTTTTGATAGGATATTATCAGCATAAATTTCAATTTTCAAATCCAAATAATTTGTATAAAACTCATGAAATTTGCTCCCATCAGATTTTCCAATCTCATAATAATATTCAAATTCATCCAAAGTCAGTTTGGAGTCTTTCAGTGCCTTATTGAACTGCTTGTTTTTGATGCTTTTCATGAACTTTTCAAGCTGAGACGGAATTACCTTATTTTCATATAATTTAAAAAGATCCCTAAATTTTTCAAATCCATTTCTGCCGTAATTAATGAATTCATTGATTGTTGCCGGTGATACATCGTATGTTTCTGCAGTTTCAGTTTTGGATTTAAGCTCGCTGAATCCCCTTTTGATTAAATCCATTTCAAGCAAATCATTGTTTCTTTTAAATTCCCAGTACAAATCATATTCTATGTGTTTTAGCCATTTGTTTACGATTGTATTTGAAACGCCTGCAGTTTTGGCTGCATCTGGTTTGTTTTTACCGTCAAGTCTTGCCCGAATATACTTTTGCATAAGAAGTCCTGTCGTGTTAATGTAAAACTCAGAGCCTACACCTGTAGCTATAAACTTGTCCTGGTCCTTTTGATACCATTTATTGAAGTCTTTTTGGGTGATTTCACATTTTTGAATCGCATTGTAGAAATCATTGTCCTTAAGAAGTTTTGGAAAGAGTCTTTTCCTGTTTTCGGCATATTCCTCATCAAATCTTTTGTAAAACTCACTATTGTCCATTTTACTTGCATTGTATATATTCTTGAATTCATTGGGAGTCATTTCAGCAGCATAAATAGCTTCTATTTTATTGTAGTCTTCTTTGAGTGCATTGATGACTTTACCCCTTTTGATTAAGTTGGCAGTTATTATGGAATTTTCAAATTGGAAATCCCTTAAAAATTCCAAATCCTGATTTGTCAGCCATGATGCCAGCATGTTTTTTGTAATGTTCATTTTTTTAAGAATATCCTGCTTTTTCCATCCCCTTTTTCTTAAGGCCAAATACTTGTCGGTCAACAATTTTGTTGCATCTATATAGAACTGTGAATATTCAATTTCTCCATCACCATACCATCTGTTGAATTCATTGAGACTGATTTTGCTGATTCTTATTGCAGAGTTTAAATGATTGTGTTCAAGATGTTTCAGGAATGTTTTTTGTCGTTTTTTGACATATATTTCACTGAACATCTGATAAAAATCATCATCGTTTTTCTGAGACATCAAATATAGTCTGTCAAATTCCTTTTCAGTAATGCCCACAGAGGCCAACGCTTCCTTAAGGGATTTGTTCTTTTTTATTTCTTTTATAATTAAATCCTTCTTGATTTCGGTAGTCCTTTTTAGGAAATCATCACCCATGAACTCATCCTGCCAGAAATCATATATGTTTTGAGAGATTTGAAGCTGATATTTGATTTTGGATTCCTCCATGTTTTTCTTTTTTAATTTAAAATAATCTCCGATTAAAATCTCATTAAACAGTATGAACGCATCGTTCAAATCACCCTTTATGAAATCCTCCTTTTTTCGCTCAAACCAGTCCTTGATTGATAGATTATCCATTGATGATTCTTTCATTGCCTTTTTGATATTTTCATACCTGCAAAGACTGTTTTCAAAATTCTTTTCTAGCTTTATGTTAACCAGCCTGTAAAATTCCACATATGGCTTTTGGTTTATTCCCCCTTTCCAGTACTCCAGAGTTGCCTTGACTTCTTCGGCTGATAATTCATCGGAATAGAATTTGGTTAAAAGCAATCCTATTTCTATATATTCATCTATTTCCGCCAGCTGCCTTTCAAATGCATCGCTGTTTATGTGGTACAATTCTCCTTTTTTTGAAATGAGCTTTTCACGGGTCAAATCCATCAATAAGGATATTGTTTCACTTTCACTGATTCCATAGTTAATCAGGTCTGTTTTGGAAAATCCATTATCATCAAATGAGTTTTTTACTCCAAGCAAAACATTTACATTGTCTATTTTGCGGTTGCATTCGCTGCACATGTTTGATGATGAATCCTCATTTTCACTCCCGCACAGTATGCAGTTGTCAAAGTGAATATCAACGTGTTCAGGTTTTCTATATTCAGGGACTTCTATATATCTATGGTCATCACAGAAGTCCCTGAAGTATTTTTTGGCAATGTAGTATAATCTTTGGTGCAAATCAAGAGCCAGTTTCTTTTCGTCTCGGACGTCCTGATGGCCTTTATGGATTTTGTTTCTGAGGTTATATGCATCCTGCAGCTTGTTTTTAAAGATGTATGATATTGCTCCGAGACGGTAGAGATTGTCAATTTTTTTGTAGAAGGATATCAAATTTTTTTCCAATTTTTTCTGAGACAATCGATAGATGTCCTTTACCAAGGTCTCTAAAAATAGTGTTGCATCGGCAGTGACTGCCCTGGGAGCGTCCAAAACATCTTCCTCAAGTTTTACGCCGATTTCATATAGCTCATCGTTAAAGCTTTTTAAAAAATCAAAATTTGTCATAGAAAATAACACCTCATCATCTTAGTTTTTTTAAAATTCTTAAAATAATGTAGTTATATCTATTAAACTAAATCATATATAAGTTATTCTCATTTTTAAAAGCATTATTGATGTTTTTTTGTAAAATTATAAGTTTAAATCAATTTTTATTGGAAAATGTGTTGGTTTTCGTTGTTGGATGTTGTAATATCTTGCACCAATCTCGATTGAGTTAAGTAATTTCCCAAATCATCTTTACATATGATTGAATCATAGATTTTAGGGATTTTGAAGGCAATGGTAAATTTAAAATTATTACATTGAATAATGCGCCACGGATTAGTATTTTTTCATCAAAATTATAAGTGAGTTTATATAAAAAAATAAAAAAAGAAGAATTAGAATTTAAAGACATCTTTTGCCCAGCTGAGTCTTTGTTTGTATTCTAATACATGCTGGTCATAAGTTTTGTCCACATCACCATAATTTTCTTCAAGGTTTTCTGCTTTTGAATCAACATCCAAAGTAGAATCCTTAACTTTTCCAAGAAGACTTATTTCCTCATCAATAGATTCTAATTCTGAGAAGGTTTTTTCTTTTGCTTCAAAAAGCATTTCAATAGCTTCACCAACAGATATGCCTTTTGATTCAAGGTGTTTGACCTTTTCAAGTTGTTCATCGGTTAATTCAATTTCTAACTTATTCATAATGTTTCCCTCTAATTTAATAATTAATTTAATATATTTAAATTGTCATTTAAATTATTTTCCATCCAAATAATTATTTTAAGCTATTTTTAAAAAAATTGATTATATAAATTAACATTTTAAACATTTACACCTTAAAAAATCATTATTTAATAAAATTAAGACGAATTTAATGAATGAAAAATTACTGTTTACTAATTAACTGTTTCATAAGAAACATTTATATATTTCATAAAACTAACTTTTAAATATGAATCAAGATGATTACATACAAGGAATATGGGATAACTCACCATTCATTGCATGGATACACAATATCTCAAAAAACCAAATGAAATATCTGAATTCAAAAATTAAAGACTTAAATTTAGGCCATGAAATGAGATTTATTATGGGAATATATGACAATCCAGGAATTTCCCAGGACGATTTAGTTGTAATGTTTGGCCAAAGCAAGGCAAATGTAGCCAAATCACTTAAAAAACTTGAAGATCAGGGTTATATCCAAAGGGAAGTCAATCCCGAAAACAGAAGAAAATACATGTTAAAAACCACTTCCAAAAGTAATGAGCTAGTTCCAAAATTAAGGAAAATCTCAAAGGACTGGGAGGTCGAAGTCGGAATAACTGATGAGGACTATGAACTTAAAAAAAGAATTAAGGAAATAGCCATCAATGGAATGAAACTTACTGAAGAGTTATGAAAAGAAGGTGAATTAATGAAACTGGAATTTGAAACATATGTAATTTTTGTATCGTTTATAACTTCATTTTTTGCAGTGTTTCTATCATCAGGAATTGTTTTGGGAGTTCCTACAATAGCCACTGAATTTGGAATGAACAATGTCGTGCAAAACTGGATTCCGACAATAGCACTGCTTGTTGTAGCAGTCTTTACTCTTCCTGCAGGACAGATTTCCGGTAAATATGGTGTTAAAAAATCGCTGATAATAGGAGTGGTTATTTTTCTCATAGCTTCATTCGGTGCTGCATTGTCATTTTCAACAGAAACATTCCTATTTTTCAGAGTCATCCAAGGTATTGGAATGGCATTTTTAAATGTATCGGCAATGGCAATGGTGGTTCAAGCCATCAAACCTGAAAACAGAGGAAAAGCATTAGGATACACAGTAACCGGAATTTATCTGGCAGGATCTTTATCTCCAGTATTCTGCGGATTTTTAGTCTATAACCTAGGTTGGAGATCAATGTTTTATTTTGTGATTCCATTTTTAGTATTGTGCATACTATTGATGGTTGTTAAAATTCCAGGAGAATGGAAAACCTACGAAAACGATAAGATTGATTCAGCAGGTTACATACTATACGGCATTGGCATTGTGCTGTTCATTTATGGATTTACCAACATAATGAATACCATTGGAATAATAAGCACCATCATTGGAGTATGCATGTTGATTGTATTCGGATATTATGAACTCAATACTGACAGTCCCGCATTCAACATGAATTTATTTAAAAACATGAAATTCACATCATCCAATATTGCGGCATTATGCAGCTATCTTGC
>AUXO018147449.1_pt1 | contig 11599 bp, 9 predicted proteins | sample 768731 | NCBI WGS metagenome assembly AUXO01 (sample SAMN02715735, study PRJNA202380) | gut metagenome | biome: sheep rumen | host: Ovis aries | place: New Zealand: Palmerston North | reverse complement strand
AATAAATACACTAGAAAATGGGCGTAAAACTGGGCATTTACAGCAGTATCCTGGTGATAGCCCAGTGGATGAGAGTTGATTATCAAAGAAGTTCACGAGGATGCTTTCCAACACATATAGAAATAGTAGCTAGATAATAATAGAACAAGCCATTTATACTTTTCTGTGGTTACCCACTATATAGCAAAAACGATTATTAAAAAACCAACAAAAGAAAATGAGTTAAATAGCATATACTGCTCTCCTTAGATGTGGAGTTCTTTTTAAAAAAATGTTCTTTATCGCCTTAACAACATATTCAACCATCTAGAGAATACATAAAACAATAGTCCCAGCTTATCTTTCAGCAAAATATTCATTTTCGGCAAGATAAAACAATGCCGCAGATTCTGTCTACATCTTCCAAAGCCAAATCAGCATATACTGGTAGTGTCAACACTCTTTTACTAATATGAAGAGCAACAGGGGTCTTCATCACGTCATATTGCCCGTGAAAAGCTGAAAATGCACTTGTCAGCGGATAGAAGTATTTCCTTGCTCCGATTCCATTGTTAGCCAAAGCATCAAAAACTTCTTCTCTACTGGACCCAAACTGTTTCTCTTCAAAAACCACAGGGAAGTAAGAGTAATTATATTTTACCTTCGGATTTTCTGCATTAAGTTGAAGTCCTGCCACCCCTTCCAGTTGTTCTCGATATCGCTCGACTACGTTTTTCCGTTTTTCTATCTCTTCATCGATATGACGAAGATTGCAAATTCCCATCGCGGCACAGAATTCATTCATCTTTGCATTTGCACCAACGGCATTAACTTCCTCAGGACCATGAATCCCAAAATTTTTCAAGTCATAAAGAATATCACCCAGTTTCTTATCCTTAAAACAGACCGCCCCGCCCTCAATAGTATTGAAAACCTTTGTAGCATGAAAAGAAAAACAAGATGCATCGCCAAAGCAGGCAGTACTCTTACCTTTGTATGTTTCCCCGAAAGAGTGACACGCATCATAAATAACTTTCAGTTCATATTTATGAGCAATCCGTTCTATTTCTTCTATATTGCATATGTTCCCATATACATGCACCGGAAGAATGGCACAGGTTCGGTCGGTTATAAGCGATTCCAGTTTCTCTACATCCATTGTATAAGTAACCGGATCTATATCACAGAATACCGGTTCCAGTCCGTTTCTTACAATCGCATGCGTAGTTGAGGCAAACGTAAATGGAGTTGTAATTACATCTCCCTGAAGATTCATTGCCTGCAAAGTCAGTTCAATCGCCATATGCCCATTGATAAAGAGTTCCACATTCCCCATTCCCAGAAAAGAACTCAGTTCTGCTTTGAATTGTTCATGCTTTGGTCCCATATTGGTAAGCCAATGCGTGTCCCACATTGAACGAATCTCGTTAATATATTCAGACATCGATGGCATGGATGAACGGGTGACTAATATCTGATCTTCCATCTATATACATCCTTCATTAAACATCGAATAACAAATCCTAACCGCAGGCATTGCTTAAAAATGCAATTAAGGCAGCAATTGAGTTTCCAAGTCTAATACCTTTTTACTACGTTCTTTAATTACTCTACATGGAATTCCAACACTAATAGTCCACGGATCAACGCTATGATTAATAAATGAGTAAGCTCCAAAAGCACTGCCTTCCCCAATTATGGCTCCCGGCATAACCATGGACCCAGATCCTATAATTACATGTTTTCCAATATACACCGCTTCTTCATGTACATTTCTAAGAGCATCCGGCACCATAGGACCTGTTAAATACTCACCGGAATAATCATCGCTAACACTATATATGCAAACTCTTGAAGACAAATTCACAAAATCTTCAATAAATACTCCACAATTTCCACCATATATAGCAGTATACGCAGCAATATGTATATAATTGTGCAAGGTAATATTCCCACTAAGTATGCAGAAATCATCAATTCTAACATTGGAACCAAGAATTATCTTCTCAGGCGAATAGATGCTGGCTTTTCTACTAAGTTTTACATTTTCCCCTACTTCTTTAAATCCTATAGTTTTCAACTCAGCATCGGTGTAAAAGCTATTCAATTCTGGTTATATCCTCCCTATAAAATCAAGTGATTTATATTGTGTACTTTGCTATTTTCAAATCATACATACTCAAAAACGCCAAAATTCTTCTAAAGCATACACATACTGTTTTGTAAGAATTACTAATGAGTGCAATATAATATTATTTTCGCTCTTTTATAATGGATAGGAGATAAAAAAAGCTGGCATTTTTAGTTATAGTCGAAAGTAAGATGTATATTATCGCTCCAGCAAGAACTTGAATTAGCAAAATAGAAATTGGCATAATAGGCAATTTCCCTAAAAACGATACCAGAAACCCCATAACTACAGCAATTCCCAAATTTGGCAATATGTCCTTTAGTTGATCAACGTATGAATAATTTAGCAATCTGAGGTTAGGATATGTATTAATAATCTGACTAGTAATGCTTGTAAATATCATGCTATAAGCCATTGCTTTTACACTAATATTCATTGAGATGAATAATACGAATAGGCCTATCCCCTTCTTTAATACTTCGAGTTTCAAATACATATCACTTCTTCCCATTGCTTTGATTGCATTTAGATTCGCTGTATGGATTGGATAAAACATATAAGTAATGCAGAAAATACGTAAATAAGGAACAGCCGGTAACCATTTGTCAGTCAGCACAACATGTATCATTGTCTCAGCTATAAATGCTAATCCCATCATAAACGGAGCAATAATAAAAGTGGATACGGTTATAGACCGCCTGGTCATATTTTTTACCAGTTCTGGATCATTTTGCACTTTTGACATTGCAGGGAGCAAAACACTATCAATAGAAGAAATAATATTATCTGTAACAACAGCCGGAAACTCATTCCCGCGATTGTAGTAAGCGAGATCCTCAGAACTATATTTTTTCCCTATGATCAAAGATCTTAAATTATTGTAAACTGTATCCAAAAGACTTGAAACCAGTAATTTCCACCCAAAAGAAAGTAGTCCCTTTAGTCGCTCAAAAGAAAATATTTTTTTAGGTCGCCATTTCACAGTAATCCACAAAATGATAGTATCAACAGTATTATTAAAAAGACTCTGCGTTATCAGTGCCCATACTCCAAATCCATTAAGCGCCATCCAAATTCCTAATATGGCAGCTCCTATGGTGCCAGCAAGAGTTGCGAAAAAGAACCGTTTAAAAATCAGATTTCTAGACACATAGGCACTTTGAACATTCTTTACACCTGCTATAATAAGAACAATCCCCATTACCCTAACATAATTCGTTAATTCTTGATTATCATAGAATTTTGCTATGAACGGAGCTGCACAAAATAATAGCACATACAGAATAACGCTGAATCCGATATTAAAGAAAAAAACACTCGAAAAATCCAAATCATCAGCATCATATTTTTGGATCAAAGCGCTGCCAAGCCCACAGTTAACAAATACCCTAAATATTGAGATGAAAACGTTTAATAGCGCTACTGTACCATAGTGTTCGGGAAGTAATATACGAGCCAATACTATAGTTACAACAAATTCTACAATACGGGCGCCGCATCTCTCAGCAAACCTCCAGATGAAATTAGAAAAGATTTTATTTCTCATATTATATCTTTAAGCAATAGACATTATTAGAAACATCACTCTCTACTTTTCCTTACATTTTGATTTACAATCCAAGATTAGTTGTCCCTAGTATTATTTTTTTTATCTTCTTTGCCAATAAAGGGAAAAATGCACTTACTACAATATCTGTTTTTCTTTTAAAATTCATATACTTAAACACATTTCGATATTTTGGATCTAAAAGGCTCCTGTATTTACCTTCACAATAAAGAATCCCAAATTCATTGCGTAATATATTTATACGGCAATAATCTGAGTACTGATACTTTGTAAACTCATCATAATTTCTATATGTTTCAATCATTTTCTTATGCATCTCTATTTTGTTGCTTAATGTAGATGATGTTATCTTTTGAACACTGCTAACGCTTCCTGATCTATAGCAAGACATAATATTGGATAAATTGAAAACAGGTCCTAAAGAAGCAAAATAGAGTCTATACGGAATATCTTCCACAGGACAATTTCGAGCAAAATAAGTGTTATGTTTGTAGTACTCTTTCATATATGCTGCCCTCATTACCAATCCACTTGTATGAAAGGTTTCATCAAGGCAGTACTCAAGAAATTTCTTAGAATCGATTAAACCAGACGGAATCATCATCTTAGGCATTAATCTTTTAGTCGCCTCTCCGCTTTCATGCACCACGCGAGTACGACATACACACATGTGGCATTGTGGAAATCTTTCTAAAGCATCAACCTGATCCTGTAACTTATTTTCGTCAATCCAATAGTCATCGCCCTCGCAAAAAGCTATATATTCACTTTTAACCAACGTTAGGATTATATTTGAAGTAATGGAGGAAATTTTCTTCCATTTGGAATACTGATTTTCTTTTTCATAGTACGGCTTGATTATTTCTGGATATTTCTCCGCATATCTCTCAATTATCTTAACTGTATTATCTGTAGAGGCATCGTCATGAACGAATACTTCATATGCAAAATCTGTTTTCTGGCTAATAAAGCCTTCAAGACATTTTTCTATGTATCTTTCATGATTGTAAGCTAAACATACCACAGAAATTTTCGTATTGCCCACTATAGTATCCCCTATAAAGTACTTTTTCCTTATAAATTACGTATTTCTTAAGTTTATAACTATCCTAAATAAGCTGAATAAAAGGGCATCTCAGAACAAATCTTCTCACTCAAATTGCCTAGTTCATGATGATAAATTATTCTTCCAAGCCAACAGTCTATACAGCTTCTCCAATCTTTCTATCTGTGTTCCAATTGAAGCCCCTTTTTCTTCTATTTCCTTGTAACAGACAGTACGATCTTTTTTTTGTGCAGCTAATGCTTGAATCATCTTTTCAACCCATTTCTCATACGTTTCCTCCAAGCTGAATGAAAATGTATTGTCAGCTATTAGTGCATCTTGAGGAATGCAATCAGAAGTAAGACATGGTACTCCTTCACACTCTGCCTCAAGGAGTGCAATAGGAAAGCCCTCGAAAATTGACGGAAACCAAAAAAGATCCATGCCGGCATATAGTTCCTGCATATCTGTACGTACACCAAGAAACTTGATTCTCTCAGTAAGCTTCTTTTCCTGCACCAATTGTTGAATAGCAGGTCTGCCAGGTCCATCCCCAATAAACCATAGAATAGCTTCTGGTCGAGTCACCAGAAACTTTTCGAAAACCTCAACCATGAATTTGTGATTCTTAGCCGGAAGAAAGGCTCCTACATTTGCTATGACTATATTATCGCTACATCCTAACTCTTCTCTAATCCTCTTTCGATTTTCTTCCAGAAATTTAAAGTCTTCGGTAGCAACACCATTCATATATACTTCAAACTTTGATCTCCCAAACAACCATTTACCTGCCATCGTAGAGACCGCAATCCTACAGACACCCATATGGCTAAGTCTAATCTTATTGATTCTGTGAAGTACTTTTGTCAGCTTTTTATTTGCAGCTGCCCCCGCATTATGGCTATGAACAACAACTTTACAACCATTGCGAAGGGCTTCTTCAACCGGGAATAGATAACTTAGTGTATTTACATTAAAGTGGAATATATTAAAGTGATTATCCCTAAATAATCTTCTTATATCTTCTCTATTTTTTCTGAAAGAGACATATCTCGGTGTAATATCAAAAAATGAACATCCGTCGCGAATTAATTCATCATAAAAGCAGGGAAGCGATTCCTTCCCTGTCATATTAATAAAACTAAAATGAAACTGTGAATGGTCTATATTCTTCCAAATCTTAAACAAAGATGTCTCAATGCCGCCACGATTAGCACTAAGCCCAAAAATTAATACTTCTATCATCACAAATGCCTCGATTCAAATCTTTCACTTCCTGATAATAAATTGAATTATTATGAGCTGTGAAAACACACTATTTTTACCAACCAGCACATTATTAAATAAATCTTAATAACAAAAAGATAGCAGGGATATTGATAGATTAATAAATTTTGCTCACTATTCTACTACATCTCGTTCTAATCTTCCATTCATACCAAGCGCATGCAATACAGCAAATAACATCACGAGTTTATCTCTATGTCTGGCCGCTGTACCAGTATTTGACACTCCCCATGCAAATACTAATACAATACTTATACTCACTATAATAATCGCAATGGTCTTATCTTTATTTTTTTTATTCATAAATCTCAGATTTCCTATTGCACTCCGTGTGGCAGCAAAATAGAACATTGAACTAAAACAAAATGCAATAATATCTGACAAGCCTCTCCATTGCCATGGAAATGGAGAAAAAAGAAAATAAAAAATTCTCGGGATAGTAAAAATTACCATATTTCTAATAGAAGAACTATCCCCCACATATCTTGCATAAGAAGATCCCCCCATTTCCGAAGTATTGGCAATTTCACTAATCTCATCAACAGAAGCCAACTTAGAAAAAAGAACATCTGAATAATTAAAGAACAAATATCCCATTATTATAACCAATAATGTGGCTATAATAATATTAGGAACACTTAATGTAAAACGTTCCTTGTAAGTACTGTAAAGAAAGAGCACAATAATATAACCGACAATGAGTCCCACACTTCCCGAATGAAAATAGCACGCGGCAAAACATGCTAAGACAGAGAGCGACAAGAAAAATAACGACTTACCAGAAAACCATCTCAGGAAGTAATAAAGAGAAATGGTTATGAACATTGTCACAATTGCTTCACGTAAAAAGATCACAGATAATATAGCAAAGTTTGGCAAACTGCAAACTATCAGTAAAGACTTTTTTTTAATAATGTAATCTATATTCAAATTATTTAATATTTCAAGAAAAACATGAATTGCAATCACTGAGCTTAAAAGCAATAGGAATTGCCCATAAAGTTGGCTTACGCCAATAAACTTAAAAATTAATCCCATTACAAATGGAAAAGCCCCCATATCGCGTCCTTGAATTGAAACGCCTGCATACCATTGAGCTGATCTAAAAAAAACGATCGAATCTGCTCCGCTATTTGGCAAATGATAAATGTCCCTTCCATATATATCAAAAAGAAGCAAAAAAAGTCTCAACAAGTATCCGCTAAGAAGTTCTCTCATATATATGGTATATTTTTCTGATCTTGATATTTCAAAAATATAAGCAATGGAAAAAACCGAAATCATTATCAGACATATAGAATCCGGTTGAAATTGATTACCTGGAACCAGACAAAAATGCATAAACACTAATTCCAGCAAAAGTATAACTATTAGAATCATCAATAATAATCAACTTTCAGTAATAATAGATAATCATAACAATAATGAGACTAACTATATCCTTGCCTATATATTATTATCTTTCAATTAGGCAATGTACATAGCTACAAATGATTTCTGCTTCTTTCTTAAATATTTTCAACAATATTTAAGTAGAAATCACTTAGCCACTTTGAAGTACTTTGAATGTCATACCCCGCTTCACAGATCGCAGCACTTTTATCCTCTCGTTTTGTTTTATCTGCCAGGATTGCATTTGCCCACAGCTCAGTCCAATTCACAGGTTGACCAATCGGTAAAAAGTGACATAAGCCTGTTAAATCAACATCTTTTGTCACATGATTACTAATAAAACATGGTAATCCTGCTGCCTGAGCTTCTACTACTGATACTGGTAACCCCTCTCTAAAAGAAGGAAGCAAAAAAACATCTATCGCCTGAAGCAAAGACGGTATATCATCTCGGCTCCCTAACAAATAAACATCCTTTGTAATTCCTTCTTTTATAAGCCTATTTTCTATTTTAGCTCTCATACCGCCATCACCAGCCCAGAGTAATTTAACATTCGGTTTTTTTTTCTTAACTGCAAGAAAAATGTCTATAAGCCCCATTGGATTCTTTACATTAGAAAAATTAGCAGTTGTCCCTAACGTTAAATTGTCTCTTAATCCCAAACTATTTCGCACAACTTTTCTTATCTCCGGGCTAAATCTAAACGCCGTAGTATCTAAAGCATTATGAAGAACTATAAAAGGCCTATCTCCATAAATCCAACGACCAGCTTCCTCTGAGCAGGCAATAGGATAGTCTGTATATTTGCTGATTCTTTTTTCCAATATCTTTTTTAATCTACTATTCGATTGAGATGCATGTATATGGCCGACTGTTATTCTCTTTTCCTGTTTTGCAAAAGCAAAATATACAGCAGAAATAGTAAAAAAATGTCCATGTATTACTTGATGTTCTTGATGAGCAGCAAAATGATTTTTCCACCATAATTTATAGGATAAGATGTTATACCCTTTAAATCTAGGAGCAATATATATCCTTCCTCCAAGATCTCGTATTTCATCATCAAAAGCACACTTTTTAGTAGTATGTTTCACAAAATCAAATTGTACCTTAGCGCGGTCAATATGCCGATATATATTTATGCACATTGATTCCGCACCGCCACGATCTAATGTTGAAAATACACACAAAACACGAATAGGACTACTCATTCTTTCTTCCTTTTAATCTTTTTGCTATTAAGATCAATCCAGCTGCCCATTCTATAATCCCACCTCTCCGGAGTTATTTCCTGACAGCATCCACCGTGGTAGAATGTTAATTCCCCAAAATAAATTTTTCCATCAAGATTATACAAATCAACTCGCACCATCGGAAAAGGTTGAGAAAGCTTCCTAGCAATTTCAACCATTTTTCCAAAATTTTCGGGTTTATTTACTTTCCCTTTGTAATTATCTCTTCCAAATCGAATAGGTATAAGATTAAAATCCATATCGTATATGTTCCTTGGAAACTCAAACTTATGATGACCGTCATTGCTCATCACACCAAAATCCATCATCAATAATTTTGGCACACCATCAAAACAGAAAAAGCGATAATCACTTGGGAGGTTTCCGGCTTTATCACGAATCTCTTTCTCTACAACAATTTTAGGTGGAATATTTTTGTAGTTCCACTCTCTTGATATCAGGTAGTACTTACCTCTTAATGCTCTGCTCAAATGCTTTCGTGCAGTCCGCTCATTGAATGTTTTATCTTTCGGGTCAAAAAAAACAATACCGCCAGAATCTTTGTTACATTTAAGCACCACTGGAATATCATATTTAGAAAAATCGATTTCATCTACCGAATCAAAAACTTCTAATTGGGGGATGAGAATTTCTGGATAACCACAATCCGACACATATTTACGAACACTATGTTTATCAGAGCACTTGGTTAGTAATGAATCTCTATTGTTCAGTTTCAGCCACCAAAGCTTTTCATTAAACCGTCTTGGATTTTCTAAGTTAAGTTTCTTACCTGTGTAAACTTTATAGAACAGCTTTGCATATTGTTCATCCGGAATAAACTGTAGGAATTTGAGCAAAACTGTTCTTATAATAGAAAAGACGTTGGCACCAAATTCACTTGAATCTCTCCATCTACCAAGTGCATCCTTTATTTCTCTAAGCATTTTTTACTCCCAAACAATTATATTCATAATCTCCAATAACAGTAGTTGTTTAATGCTTTGGGCTCAATTATTCCTTTAACATCTAAAAGAACTCGCTGTCCTGATCCATAAAACTTTTCAATAGCGATATCTTTGAAGCAAGTATGTGCCACAGCAAGAATTATTGCATCCATCTCTTTTATCTGATCTAGTTCTTCGAATTCAATTCCGTAGAGTTTATTTCCTTCTTCCATATCTGCTACAGGATCACTTATTATTGGTTCTATACCATACTCGCGCAATTCCTTAACAATATCCCAAACCTTCGTATTTCTCGTATCAGGACAGTTTTCCTTAAAAGTAAAACCAAGGATGGCTACTCTTGCACCTCTTACCGCCTTACCAGCTTTAATCAACTGCTTTACGCAATTCTCAGCTACATACTTGCCCATATCATCATTGATACGTCGACCGGCAAGAATAACCTGACTATGATATCCAAGCATTTCCGCTTTGTATGTTAAATAATATGGATCAACACCTATACAATGTCCTCCAACGAGCCCAGGATAAAACTGGAGAAAATTCCATTTTGTCCCTGCTGCCTCTAGAACAGCCTTCGTATCTATCCCCATCTTGTTGAAGATGATGGAGAGTTCATTCATGAAAGCGATGTTTATGTCCCGCTGCGAATTCTCAATAACTTTCGCCGCCTCCGCAACTTTGATGGATTCTGCACGATATACTCCGGCATCAACAACTATCTCATAAACGCGCGCAACACAGTCCAGCGTCTCCTCATCCATTCCGGAGACTATTTTTGTGATTGTTTCCAGTCGATGAACTTTATCACCGGGATTTATGCGCTCAGGTGAATATCCAATCTTAAAGTCAACGCCGCAGACCAGACCGCTTTCTTTCTCCAGAATAGGAACACACACCTCTTCGGTCACACCAGGATATACTGTGGACTCAAAGACAACCACTGAGCCCCTTGTCAGATTTCGGCCTAATATGCTGGAAGCTCCCTTAACGGGACTCAAATCGGGCGTATGGTCATCATTTACAGGTGTAGGTACTGCTACAATGTGAAACTTTGCTTCACGAAGTTTTTTCTCGTCAGAAGTGAATTCCACTTTACAATTCTTTATTCCGTCATCGCCAACTTCGCGAGTAGGGTCTATCCCACTCTTATAAAGCTCTACCTTCTTCTCATTGAGATCATAGCCGATTACATCAATACCTCTGTTGCTAAAAGCAACTGCAATCGGCATTCCGACATATCCCAGACCAATAAGTGACAGTTTCTCCTTGTGAGCTACCAGCCTTTCTTGCAAGTCCATCTTATTATTTACACTCCCATAATCTTCATCATACGCCTGTTCACTTTACGAACATCAAATTTCTTTTTAACAAATATTAGGCTTTCTTTTCCCATCGTTTCTATTTCCGCAGGATGCTCTACGAACCACATCATTTTTTCAGCCACAGCTTTGCTGTCCTTTATCGGAACGAGGAATCCATTCTTTCCTTCTTCAACAGTTTCACGACATCCCTGTGTGTCTGTCGTAATAATAGGCCTGCCCATCGCCATCGCCTCAAGGACAGTACGTGGTGTTCCCTCTCGATAAGATGGTAAAACATACACAGAGCATTGCTCATAGTAAGGCCTGACATCATCGGTTTCTTCGAAGCGTGTTATGATGCCGTCCTTTATAAATTGCTCCACATACTCCTTTTCAACAGCATCCTGCATTTCGATTTCATATTTTCCCAGAAGGTAGCAGTTAACTTCCGGATATTTTTCCTTCACTATTTTAGCAGCCTCTAAATACTCACAGACACCCTTACTTTTCAGTAGTCTGGATAAGCAAAAGAAGGAAATCTCCTTTGGATATGGGACTGGTTGAAACTGCTCCAGATTTACTCCGGAACCATGAACATAACTACACTTATTTCTTTTCACCAACCTGCTTTTCACAAACTCTCTCAGATCATCCGGATTCTGAAAAATCACGTGATCTGCTCTTCTCAGTCCAA
>AUXO014383685.1_pt1 | contig 11599 bp, 11 predicted proteins | sample 768731 | NCBI WGS metagenome assembly AUXO01 (sample SAMN02715735, study PRJNA202380) | gut metagenome | biome: sheep rumen | host: Ovis aries | place: New Zealand: Palmerston North | reverse complement strand
GGATTGGAAAGTGTACATAAAGCTTGTGAAAATGCTGGAATAATTATATTGGAAAATGAAGGAATGGTATTTGAATCTCTTAACATTTATGGTTTGAGTTATAGTTTTAGTGATATTTCCATGCCTTCTGTTGAAGATTTGAAAGAATTTATCAGAGAAGACAAAGTCAATATTATAAATTACCACGTGCCTAACGGATGGACCTACCTATCTGATTTGGGTTTTAACCTTCAATTATCCGGACATACACATGGTGGTCAATTTTATCCTGTTACATTTTTAGGTAATTTAATATATGAAGGTCATAACATGGGATTATTTAAAAAAACCTATGAAAATGATAAAAAACATTATTTGCATGTTACCACAGGTGTTGGATCCATGGACATACCTATGAGATGGGGAACAAAGTCAGAAATTGTTTTGTTGAATTTAAAAAATAAAAATAATTAATATTAAAAATTATGAAGTATTATGAAGTGGTTTTTTTATATTTTAAGCTATTTAAAAAATATAAATGTTTTTAGGTATACCTAAACCTTTATATACTATGGAGTACAACATTTAATTGACTAAGAAGTTTAGGTTATCCTAAAAAAATTAGCCATATACTTATATCCTACTTCTAGTCAAAACGAGTTAAAACAAAAAGACGATAAAACATTCTATTAAAAGAAAAAAGAACTATTACTCCTACAATAAAAATAGTTTAAAAAAATTAAATCACCTATTAAGAGAAACTTTTAAAAGAAAAAAAGTCTATAACTCACCACTCCTTATAAAAAAACATAATATAACTTGTAATAAGGCAAAGAAAATAAAAAACTCCCTACGACTCTCAAAAACATCCTACAAGAGTCGAATACGAATTATTTTCTTTAACATTATTCTATTTTTTTAGAAATTATTTTCAATTAAAAAATTATATTGTTTCAATTTTTCATCACAAACATCATAATTAGGAAATTCCCTTCGGATTATCTCAAAAAACTTGTCACTGTGATTTAAAACAATTATATGTGCCATTTCATGATAAACAATATATTCAACCAGCCTATCTGGAAGAAAAGATAAGTTTTTAGACAATGTCACATTTCCCAAACTGCTACAACTACCCCACTTATAGACAGTATCCCTAAATTGAAGGCGGTTAACTTTAACATTTAAAATTTTCTCATATTTTTCAACATAAACATCCACCAAATCTCTTAATTCAGACAAAGTCCTGTGAACCAGGTGCATATCCCTAGTTATATTTGACAAATGCTCTTTTTCTTTGTTATATTCAATTATCTTCTTATAAATCCAGGAGTCTTTTTTATGAATCGTTTCTTCAATATCCACTTTGCTTCTTTTTGGTAAAATTATAAGCAACTTTCCTCTCTTTAATTCATAACGTATGTACTTAACTTTACGATAATCAACAGAATATTCCACTTCAATATCCCTTATTTTAATTTTATGTGATTGCCTGTTTTTCATAATTATCCAACTATTATACTATTACTGTTCCATAGCTAATAAGGATTTTCGAATTTGGCGTTATTGAAAATAAAAAAAAATAATAAGAAAATAAAACCATATATTATAAATAATTAAATTTTTTTATAAATTCAGACAGTAAAAAAAAGGGGAATAATTATGAGTAACGTTAAAGAAGTTGATGTGTTAGTTATAGGTGCGGGTCCTGCAGGTTCTATGGCAGCAAGAGAAGCCAGTAAAAATGGGGCTAAAACTTTAATAATTGATAAAAAATCTGAAATCGGAACTCCAAAACGATGTGGGGAAGGAATTATGGACGGAGTTCTCGAAAAAGTAGGCATTGAAGCTGATGAAAGATGGATTGCTCGCCACATAGATGGTGCAAGACTTGTTGCACCAGACAACACAAGTGCATGGTTTACTTCAGAAACCTTGGAAAAACCTGCTACAGGAATTATACTTGAACGTAAAGTATTTGATAAACATGTTACAATGGATGCTATACGTAGTGGTGCCGAAGTAATGATTAAAACGGAAGCTACAAACATAACAAGAGAAAATGATTACTTATTAATAGACATCACCAGTTTCAATAATCAATACGATCAAATTAAGGCAAAAATAGTTATTGGTGCCGATGGTCCGGAAGGTCGTGTAGCTTCCTGGATAGGACTTAACACGAAAGTTCCACTTAGTGAAATGGAATCAGGAGCCCAATATGAAATGACAAACCTAAACATGGAAAAAAATGATACCATCGAATTCTACTTTGGAAGTGTGGCTCCAGGAGGTTATGCATGGATTTTCCCGAAAGGGTATGATAGTGCCAATGTAGGTATTGATGTTTCAGGAATCAAAGGGGAAAAAACAGCTCTTGAATATCTTGATGATTTTGTAGCAAACAATGAAGAAACTAAAAATGGACAGATAGTTGAAGTCAATGTGGGCGGAAATCCATTATGCGGAATCTTTGATAAAATCATTGCCGATAATTTCATGCTTGTAGGTGATGCTGCAGGTTGTGTAAGTCCAATCACAGGTGGTGGAATTGACACCGGCCTTGAAAGCGGTATGATTGCAGGCCAAATTGCAGCAAAGGCTGTGAAGGAAAACAACGTTTCTGAAGAGAATTTACAGGAATACGCTGATTATATCAATGAACACATCGGAAAGAAATTTAAGAAATTAATCACAGTCAGAGATTTCATATACAACCTCGAAGATGAAGACATGAATGAATACATAGGTGCAATTGCTAATGCAAACATTTCCAAACTTTCTACAAAAGCATTACTTAAAGCTATGATCAAGGTTTCACCTAGAAAATTATTAAAATTACGTAAGTTACTATAAACTTATTTAATTCCTCTTTTTGTAATAATTATCCCTTATAAATCCTTGACTTAAACAGGCATATATCTTATCAAATCCCAATCTTCTATTTTATCCCTATTTTCAGATTCCACCTTTTGACCCAATAGATTTAATGTTCTTAACCCCCATCTCAAATCAGTATAATTTACGGCATACTCACTTATTTTCATGATTTGATTGTCCTGTATGACACCTTTTTTAAATCCAAAATCACAACGGTATTTTAATATTGAATACATTTCATCCACAGTATAATCCTTAAACTCTATTTCATTACATTGTAATACACTTTGAGCATTCTTTTCCAATGAATATTTGAAGGATATGTTATTTACAATAAGTATTATTGCCATGTTAGAATGATAAAACTCATTAGCCCTTAACAGCTCGTTAATCAATTTATTTGAATCACGTTTTGGAAGGTAATTAAGATCATCCATCACCAATATAAATGATTCCTCCTCTAATTTTTCCATTATTTCCTCTTGAATAATTTCAGTACCTATGTTGTTCTGAGGAACATAACCAAATAACATCTTGAACATTTGAAAATAACATTTCCTTGCAGTGTTTTGAATATTACAATTAATATAACATGTTTTTATATTTGTAAACTGTTCAATTTCCATCAATGCATGTTTAATAACTGTTGTTTTTCCAGAACTTGAATTTCCCATTATTATCGTGTTTAAAACTTTATTATTTGTTAACAAAGGTTTTATATTTACTAAAATACTCCGTAATTCTTTATCTCTGCATTGTATTATCTCTGGAAAGTAATCTATATTGAATATTTCTTGATTTTGGAATATTGAATTATCATTATTTAGTATTTCTTCAAATATACTCATATCCATCACTACTTTCTTCCATCATTCCAGCCAAATAAGTTAATCTTGCATATTGATTATTAGTAAAATATCTTATTTAAAAGAAACCGGGTCCTGATAACTACTGAAGTATTTCGTTATACACAAAAATAATAGACCCCCCCCTCTCCCCCAGAGAGTGAGAGAATGAGTGTCAGAGAGTCTTCAAATCATTTATAAAGAACAATCATTAAATAATAACACATATCAACATACGATTTCCAATATTAATTAGAAAAACATAGTATTAAAAGAAAAAAATGGGAAAGGAGGACAATAAAATGAAAAAAAATATGAAAAAATTTGAAAAAAAAACTTTGAAAGTTAATGAGACAAATGACATCGATTCAATAATTGAAATATTTCAAAGGTTTGGAAACGAATACGAAGTAAAAATTACAAAGCTAGATGATAACATACAGTATCAAACAAAGAATACCAAGATAACGCAAAGCCATACAAGCACAATATCACAAACAGATACAGATAAAATGATTAATAAACTGAAAAAACAGCAGGGAAAAATTACATTAATCATAATAGAAGACACGAAACGAAATAACCACACCGAAGTGAAGAAAAAAATAAACATCTTAAACAATTTAGAAAATGTGACGGCAAAAATAATCAAAAAGAAAGATACGTTTAATGTACTGGATAAGCTAATAAAAGAGGCATAATATGAATTACGAAAACATATTCTTAAAAAATGGAAGATATGTTATTAAAAAGAAGATTTACTGCAAAGAAATTACATATGGAACATTCAATAATTTAACGAAAGCCATTGAACAAAGAGACATCCTCATAAAAAACAGATGGCATAAAAATGCAACGACAAAATATCCTAAAAAACAACATTTCCCCAAATATGAGGTAAAAAAAACAGAGGATGGATATTTAATATTGAACAAGAAAATAGGAAGAGCTTTTGGAACATATAAAAACTATGAATATGCCCGGCTAATAAAAAGGATATTGCCATTTTATGGAAATAAAGTCAATATAGAAAAAATAGAACAAATTGCTCATAAAGAATTTTACAAACATATCTCATACAACAAAAGAATCTCCAAATATCATGTTATTTACAAGGGTTTTGTCCGAAGCACACACGATAGGTTAGATGATGCTCTTTATGAAAGAGATTTAATTAAAAAATCAGATAATGAGGAAGTAAGCTATGAAGATCCAACCATAGTTCATGATTATAAAAGTGAGAAATTGCCTTCATTTGAATATGAATATGAGAACATAACTTACGGAAAGAAAATGAAGAACAGATACATACTAGAAAAACAGATACGTAATCAGAAAATAATAATCGGTTCCTACCCAACATATGATTTAGCCCGCTTAATAAAAAGACATTTAGATAATAAAAAATGGAATTATTCCGAAGTTTATCACATAATAAAAAGCACAATAACCATTCATAAAAGAGACAAACACATACGCGAGCATGATGGGTATTTTTATATAGAAGTCTTAAAAGATGATGAAAAAATTATCTATGCCAAATATAAGGATATTGATTTAGCCCGTTATGTGAAAAATAATCTGGTCAGGACCAATTGGCGTAAGAAGTTCATAAAAAAATTTGAGAAAAAATATTTTTTAAATAAAATTGAAACCGAATATTACTATGATTCAACGGATTTTTTCATGGAAATATCATGAATAAGAATTAGAATTGACCATGAGATAAATCTTGATAACAAAATAGTGTGTTGTTGTAAAATAAAAAAAATACCCCCAAATAACCTTGAATAACGAGTTATTTTAGGAGGTATTTTTTTACATCAACCCCCTATTATTTATTTTAACTAATTGGGGTTCTTTGTTCAAAGAATACTTTCTGAGAATAACTTCCATCAGCATTCTTTTGTTGTGGATCAAATTTTTCCTGATATACTCTTATTTCAACTTCTTTAGGAGTTTTTGATAAATCTGTTGTTTTATTAAGAGTTTCATTAATTGTGAAAGATCCATCTTTAAGATCTGTAAATATGGTTGAACCTTTAGCTATTTCCTGATTGTCTTCAGACAATAATCTGTATTCACAATCCAAAAATTCAAAACTACGTACTGAACGTAACATAAATGATAACTGATATTGAGTACCGTTTGAATCTTTTTCATCCAGATTTATATCAGTCACCCCTAAACCGGTATTATAAAACATTGTTGTTCCAATATAAAAGAGCATAATTGCCGTGATAATTAAAATTACTGATAGTTTTTTATCCAAATAACCCCTCCATCATTAACTTAAAAATTTCATATAATCTTAAAACTTTTGAAGATTACAGGATTAGTTAATATAATATTATATTTAATAGATTAAATATTAGTAGTAACTTAAGAAAAATAATAGTAAAAATTCACAATAACCTGAACATATCTATTAAATAAGAATTTTTATTTGAAATGATATCCTCTTACTATTTATAAATATTTAAAAGAGATAATAATCCCTTAAATTAACAATTAAAATCCTAAAACAACTATTTTATTATCTTAGTTAAGATATTTTAAAATTATTTATACAATACAAAACAAAATAAGTACATAGCTTGTCAAACATGAATGGAAGTTTATGTGGGGAATAATTAAATTAACATTCATGCACCTAATAGCTTATATTAGATTAAGAACACTATGACGGATGCAATTGAATACTTAAGGGCATACAAGTTATTTTTTTATTGTTTTATTGAAATGTGCATCAAGTAGACTTCTAAATTAAATTCTTAATCTGATAATTATTAATCGGAGAAATAAAAATGATTATTAGAGGAAATATTTTAAATGTATTCACTGATGAAATATATCCTGGGGAAATTAAAATTCAACAAGGAATAATTGAATCCATAAAGGAAGTTGATCAGTACTTCTCGGACATCATTGTTCCAGGTTTTATCGATGCTCACACACATATCGAAAGTTCAATGTTAACTCCTTCAAGATATGCTGAAATTGCATTGAAATATGGAACCACAGGAGTTGTTTGCGATCCTCATGAAATAGCAAATGTTATTGGAATGGAAGGTATCGAATACATGATTAACGATGCCAAATATGCTCCTTTGAAATTTTTCTTTACTGCACCATCCTGTGTGCCTTCCACACAATTTGAAACCAATGGTGCGACATTGGATAGTTCCCATGTAGAATCTCTTCTTAAACGTGACGATTTTGTTGCTTTAAGTGAAGTAATGGATTACAATGGAGTTATCAATGGTGATGAAGATTTAATTAAAAAAATCAATATTGCAAAAGCATATAAAAAACCTATTGACGGTCATGCACCATTACTTAGCGGCGAGGCATTACAAAAATATGCACAATACGGTATTTCAACAGAACATGAATGTTGCAGCAAAGCAGAAGCTCTGGAAAAGAAACGTTTGGGCATGAAAATCATGATAAGGGAAGGATCCGAATCACATATGCTTGAAGAAATGATTAATTCGCCGGCTGATTTTATTATAACTGATGATTTAAAATCAGATGACCTGATAAATGGACACATCAATTTACGCCTAAGAAAGGCTGTGGATTTAGGTATGGATCCATTTGATGCCATCAAAATGGTTACAATCAACCCTGCAGAGCATTATAACTTAAATTGTGGTAGTATAAGTCCAGGAAAAAGTGCTGACTTAGTATTCATTGATAACTTAGAAGATTTTAAAGTTAATAGAGTAATCGTGAATGGAAACACCATATTTAAAAAACAAAAAATATTATACAAGGCAAATCCTTTACCTTTAGAAACCACATTTAATGTGAATTTCAAAAAACCGGAAGATTTTGATGTGAAAGCACAAGATCCAAACCATAAGAGTGCAATAGTTAATGTTATGAATATTGTGCCAAATACAATCATAACCAAAAAGTCTAATGCAAAATTAACTGTAGATAAAGGAGTTATTATTCCATCAGTATATGAAGATGTGCTTAAAGTTAGTGTTGTTGAACGTTATGGAGGCAATACAATTTCAAATGCATTTATAAGTGGATTCGGTATTAAAAATGGAGCAATTGCTTCAAGTGTGTCCCATGATTCACACAACATTATTGTTGTTGGTACAAACAGCAAATTTATGGCAGAAACCACCAACAAAATCATTGAAAATAAAGGTGGAATTGTTGCTATGAGTAATCAAGAAGAATTAGATCTAGCACTGCCTATTGCAGGACTTATGAGCGATAAACCAGTAAACGAAGTTGCCAAAAAATCAACACAACTTAATGAACTGGTCAGAAAAATGGGTTGTCCATTGGAAAGTCCTTTCTCAACACTATCCTTTATGGCCTTGGCTGTAGTTCCAGAACTTAAAATCACCGATAAAGGATTGTTTGATGTCAATGAAAACAAATTTATTGATTTAATAGTTAAAGAGGAATAGAACCTCCCTTCTTTTTCAATTCTTTTTTTATAATATTTAATGAATCCATATGCTTCTTATTACCGGTTTTTCTTATTAAACTTTCAGAAGAATGAACTTTTTTGATAAAATCGTTTTTTGCATCTGCATCCATCAGATTATATCTTGAAAAATCAACCAGCAATTCCATTATTTGATTGGAAGCCCTATTTATTGTTGGTAAAGTTCTTTTATGTTCAATTATTTTTAGTGGTTTTGCCGTTATTGTTGTGTTCACATTTTTTCCATAAACATCTTCAATAGAATTTGTATCCAAATTTAAAACGGCACACTCTATTTCACAGTTAACTTCTTCTAAAAAAGTATTATAATCCAAAGTAGATGTCAAAGCCTTGACAAACATTGAAACATCCTGCAAAAAGTATACTGTTAACTGAGAAGTTCGTTTGATATTAAAAAAAGTTCTGTTAGGAAATAACTTAACAACAAAGAAATTATCTTTAATTTTTAAACCAAAAGGTTTGACATTAAAAGATCCATCCTCATTTTCAGTAGATATCAAAACTTCATAAGTCATTCCATTTTCCAAAGTATCTAAAATAGTCATGATTTACCCTTAATGGTAGTTATTGTTATTTGTCCAATTAGTTATTAGCACATATACAAAATATGCAATGACTAAGAAAACGATTATAGGTAACAATATCCTGAAAAATACTGATGTTAAAATAGCCGCAATAACACAACTAATAACAATAATTATAATATTATCTAGTTCCATAATATTATATATAAACATAGTAATATATAATAGATTTATAAATTATCAATCATGTTTGTTATTTTAACTGATTTTATAATTGACACGGGAATTTAATATGAGCATTGTTATTATTAATAATTTTGGACAATACAATCATAGGATATCTAGAACTTTGACATATCTTGGAATAGAAAATAAGCTAGTTTCCAATGAAACAAGTTTAGATGAAATTAAATCCATGAATCCAGAGGGCATTATTTTAGGTGGAGGTCCTTCAATTGACAGAATAGGTAACTGTGAAGAAATCATTAAGCAAATGGATGTACCAATATTAGGGATATGTTTAGGACACCAAATAATTGCTAATGTATTTGGTGGTGAAACCAAATCTGCAGAAATAGAAAGTTATGCACAGATAGATTTAAACATTGAAAAACAAATTGGTATCTTTGAAGACGTTGGAGATTCATTAAAAGTATGGGCGTCACACAAGGATGAAGTCATAACATTACCTGATGACTTTGAAATATTGGCCAGTTCCACCAAATGTGCTATCGAAGCCATGAAACATAAGGATAAAGACATTTATGGAATACAATTCCATCCTGAAGTTCAACATACTCCTAGAGGTGGAGAGATATTTGAAAACTTCTACAAGTTATGTAAACAATAGGTTGCGTGAATAAAATGATGATGGATACTAAAAAGTTTATAGAAGACTCAATAAAAAACATTAAAGAAGAAGTTAAAGATGAAAAAGTTATAATTGCTTTGTCTGGTGGAGTAGACAGTAGTGTAGCTAGTGTACTCGCATCCGAAGCAATTGGAGATCAACTTGAAGCAATATTTGTAGACCATGGTTTACTAAGAAAAGGGGAAGCCGAACAAGTTGAAGAAACATTTAAAGACAGACTTAACTTCAAATTAGTTAATGCGGAAGATGAATTTATAGCAGCACTTGCAGGTGTAAGAGATCCTGAGAAAAAACGTGAAATTATTGGTCATAAATTTATAGAAGTGTTTGAAAGAGAAGCTAAAAAATCAGGTGCAAAATATCTGTTACAGGGAACCATTGCTCCAGATTGGATTGAAAGTGAAGGAAAAATCAAATCACACCACAATGTAACCCTTCCTGATGGATTGGTACTTGAAATAATAGAACCTTTACGTGAATTATACAAGGATGAAGTAAGAGAAGTTGGTTCAGAACTCGGACTTCCAGATGCAATTGTACACAGACAACCATTCCCTGGACCTGGTTTAGCTGTAAGAGTACTTGGTGATATTACAAAAGAAAAACTTGAAATATGCAGGGAAGCAAATGCAATTCTAAACAAACACGTGGAAGAGGAAGGATTACATAAAGATTTATGGCAATATTTTGTAGTGCTTACCGATAGTAAAGTAACTGGAGTAAAAGGAGATCAAAGAGACTTTGGATACCTGGTTGTTATAAGAATGGTTCAATCATTTGACGCAATGACAGCTAACGTACCTGACATACCATGGCCATTTTTACATAAAGTTTCTCAAGAAATCACTGCAAACGTGCCTGAAATAACACACGTATCACTGTCTTTAAGTAACAAACCACCTAGTACCATAGAATTCGAATAAATACAAAACTTAAACACCCACCAACTATTTTTTTTATAATTTATATGAGAGATTAATATGCATAATTTAACTACAAAATTAATAGTCTATAAAAATATAGACGAACCTATTTTACTTAATTTATCATCAATATTCAAAGAATTTGAAAGAGGAGAATACAACGATGATGAACTAACAGATAAGATTTACACACAAATAAACACATTACTTACACTTGCAACAAACTATGGATTCAACAATAATCTCTGGCATAGCTATTTGGCATATCTGTTAGCCACAACAGAAAATCCCTTTACTTTGGTATCTGAAAAAGTTGGAAAACAGGAAGGTAGCGTGAACGAATTCGTGAAACATGATTTTAAAATATTTCTAAAATTATTTAACTATGATTTTAGTAAGATTGAAGAAAAGTTAAATATTGACTGTTTTAGCACCATATCAAATTATAATGCTATAATTAAGAAAGAACAACTATTCAATAATGATGTCAGCCAAAAGGTAAAGGAATTAAGTTCCAACATTGAAAAGGCAAAAGATGAAGAGGAAATGTTTGATATTGTTACTGATTTCTACAAGAAGTATGGTGTTGGAAAATTCGGATTAAACAGGGCATTCCAATTATCACATGACAAAAACATGGATTTTATAATACCTATTACATCACTGGATGATGTTGTGTTGGATGATCTGTTAGGTTATGAATTACAGAAAGAAAAATTAATTCACAATACTGAAAGTTTTGTTAATGGAAATAAGGCCAATAACGTATTGTTATACGGTGATGCTGGTACAGGTAAAAGTACGAGTATCAAGGCAATATTAAATCAATATTATTCTAAAGGACTTAGAATGATAGAGGTTTATAAGCATGAAACCAAGTATTTATCTAAAATAATTTCACAGATAAAAAATCGTAATTACAAATTCATATTGTATATGGATGATCTTTCCTTTGAGGAATCCGAAAGTGAATATAAATACCTTAAAGCTTTGATTGAAGGTGGTTTGGAAACCAAACCGGACAATGTTTTAATTTATGCCACATCCAACAGAAGACATCTTATTAAGGAAACATGGAATGAAAGAGTCAACACATCATC
>AUXO016126684.1_pt1 | contig 11600 bp, 8 predicted proteins | sample 768731 | NCBI WGS metagenome assembly AUXO01 (sample SAMN02715735, study PRJNA202380) | gut metagenome | biome: sheep rumen | host: Ovis aries | place: New Zealand: Palmerston North | reverse complement strand
CTTTTTTACAATATCCTCAGCTATGGGTTTTCCATCGGCGGCTCAATCTACTTCGCCGGCAGACTGGCTGAAGGCCGCGAGGAGGAAGGCAACCGCATATTTGTGACCATCTGGAAGCTGCTGCTGGGAATCTATCTGGTTACTGTGCTTCTGGGCCTTGCGTTCCAGCCCCAGCTGATGAAGATCCTCGGGGCGAATCCTTCCAACAGCATCCAGTGGACCTACATCCGGACACAGCTGATTTTTGTGCCCATCATGTTTTGCCAGGGCCCGTTTTATTTTTTCGTTAATGCGGACAACGGTCCGAAAACCGCCGCTCTGGCCATGACGGTTTCCGGCATTTCAGATGCTGTTTTCAGCTATATTTTTATCATCCGGATGCACATGGGCGTCGAAGGGTCGGTGTACTCCACCGTGGTTGGAGCGGTGCTGATGCTGCTCATCACCGGCAGCCATATCGCGGGGAAAAAGGGCTCTCTCCGGTTTCGCCGCGAACCGATGGACTGGGAGATTGTCTGGCTTTCGGCAAGGACCGGCTTTGCTACTTCGGTCCAGTATCTGTTTCAGTTCCTGACACTGATTGCCGTCAACCGTCTGCTTCTGAAACTGGGCGGGTCTATTGCGGTGGCGGCCTTTGACGTGGTGTATAACATCTCACTGCTCTGCGGGTCTATCTCTGAGGGTGCAGTGTATGCCATTGAGCCAATGCTCTCCAGTTACCGCAGCGAGCGGAATCTGGAGAATATCCGCATTACACTGAATCTGGCCCTGTTCTGGTCGGCGTTCTTCACGCTTATCTTCGGCGTTTTGCTGTCGGTGTTCTCGGATCAGTTCAGTATACTTTTCGGGATGACTTCCGGCCGGGAGCTGGCCTATTCCGAGGCGGGAATCCGTATCTTTGCGCTGAGTGTACTGCCGGCGATGCTGAACCTGGTCTTCAGCGGGTATTATCAGGCAATGCTGCAGGAATGGCTGGCCTACCTGATTACCGCGCTGCGCAGTCTTGTACTGTATCTGACGGCGCTGTATCTGTGTTCCCGTGAGGGAATGGACAGCATCTGGTACGTCTTCGTGGTGGACGAGGTGCTGACACTGCTGTTCTGGATCCCGGTTGCGGTTCTGCGGGGCGGACTGCTCCAGCTTCGCGGGATTGATACAAGGAACGTAAAAACCGTGGTGGTTGACAGCACCAGCCAGGATATCCACCTCATCATTCAGGACCTGCAGGAATTCAGCGAAGAACACGGTGCGAATATGAAGCAGGCCACCTATATCGGCCTCACGGTGGAGGAAATCTGCTGCGCGATCATGGACCGCTTCCGGGAGCAGATGGGCGAGATCTATGTGCAGGTCACAACCGTGGTGGAAGGGGAGAACGAGGTTACCCTGTATCTGCGTGACAACGCGACAGAGTTTAATCCCTTTGCGGAGAATACGGAAGGCATCAGCCTGGAAGAAGGAAAACAGCTGGAGCTGGTGGGCCTGCGAATAGTGCAGAAAAAGGCGAAGGAGTTCTACTACCGGCGCTATACCGGCTTCAATACGCTGGTGATCCGGATGTGACACCGGAGGAATCGGGGGAAACGAATGGGAAAAAAGAAAGTCAGGCTGCCGCTCAGCCGCAAGATAGCGATCGTCGTGCTGCTGTTCGCATTACTGCTGAGTGCCGTACAGATCTTTATGAGCTATACGCATTATAAGAGCGAGAGATACGCCGATTATGAGAAGTTTGCCTCCGACATTGCTGCGGTGGCGGCCTCGCAGATCAATCCGGACCTGATTGAGGGCTGGCTTGAAAAGGGCGAGCCTGATGAGGAATATAAAAAGACGTTTGAAACGCTGAGCCAGATCCGTGAAAACGGCGGCATTGAGTATCTGTATGTGGTGAAGCCTGAGCCGTCCGAGGTCTATTATGTCCTGGACACGGATCCCAGCGAAGGTGCGATTCCCCTGGGCTATCATGAATCCTACTATGCGGGGGACTTTGCCGAAAATGCGGAGAAGATGGTTCGCGGAGAAAAAATAGAGCCCATCATCAGCAACGAGGAATTCGGCTGGCTGATGAGCGTCTATTATCCCATGTTTACCTCAGACGGCAGGGCTGCCGGATATGTGGGCGTGGATATCCTGATGAACGATGTGGTGAACGATCTTTCAAATTTCGCCCTGAAGATGGTCTGGCTGATGCTTGTGCTGACAGCAATCTTTGTGGCCAGCATGATTTTCGTCTCAAACAAACTCATCGCCAGCCCGATCAGGAAGCTTTCATCGGCTGCCAAGCTTCTGGTAGAGGAAGAGGAAAAACATGAGACCCGCAACACGGAGATTTTCAAACAGCTGACCGTCCGCTCCGGGGATGAGATCGGAGAGCTGTATGACAGCCTTTCCCAGATGGAAGAGGACATGAACACCTACATCCGCGAGCTGGTGACCATGACATCTGAGAACGAACGCATTTCGGCTGAGCTCTCCCTGGCCAACCGCATCCAGACGGGAATGATTCCGCATATTTTCCCGGCCTTTCCTGAACGGAGCGAGTTTAACATCTATGCGTCCATGAATCCGGCAAAAGAAGTCGGGGGCGACTTTTATGACTTTTTCCTGATAGACGAAGACCATCTCGCCATTGTCATGGCGGATGTATCCGGAAAAGGCATCCCCGCGGCACTCTTCATGATGGCGTCAAAGATTATTCTTCAAAGCTTCGCCATGCTGGGGAAATCCGCCGCTGAGATTCTCACGAAGACCAATGAGGCCATCTGCGCAAACAACCAGGAGGAGATGTTTGTGACGGTCTGGCTCGGCATTCTGGAGATCTCCTCCGGAAAGGTCACGGCAGCCAATGCCGGGCATGAGTATCCGGTGGTCCGGAATGCGGACGGGAATTTTGAGCTCTTCAGGGACCGGCACGGCTTCGTCATCGGCGGAATGGACGGACTTCAGTACAAGGATTATGAGCTGCAGCTGCAGCCCGGGTCGAAGCTCTTTGTTTACACCGACGGCGTAACGGAAGCGACGGATTCCAACGGGGATATGTTCGGTACGGACAGAATGGTGAAGGCCCTGAATTCCGATGCCTCCGCGGGTCCCGAGAAGCTTTTGAAGAACGTCCGCAACGCGGTTAACGATTTTGTAAAGGATGCGGAGCAGTTTGACGATTTGACCATGCTGTGTCTGGAATACCTGGGCAGTCCGAAAACAGATGGGGCGGATGACCATACCCGGGAAACATGAGCGGGCGCCCGGATTTGTAATACCTGAAAAGAAGCAGAACCGGTGCGTACACCGGCGGCGTAACCATCCCTGTGAACCTCATGGAGGGGGATGGCTGTACCGCCGGTGTACGCACCGGTTTTATGATTTGGAGATCAGAGGATCTCAGACAGTATGCGGATAAAGAACAGAGTGAGAACCGCAAGCATCACAGGCTTCACGACCCGGCTTCCCCGGTGCTCGAAAAAAGTAATACCAATGTAGTTGCCGGCAATCCCGCAGAGACCCGCCGCAAAGCCCAGCAGCGGAAGGACTTTCCCGTTTGCCAGGTATACGGCGAGGGAGGAGATGTTGGTGGCAAGGTTGATGGACTTGGCGACGCCGTTTGCCTCCCCGAGAGGAAAGTGGGCGAAAGCGGTAAGCAGCAGGATCAGAAAGGTGCCGGTGCCCGGTCCGTAAAAACCGTCGTATGCGCCGATGACGAGAGCGATCGCCGTGCTGATCAGCGCGGTTTTCAGGGGAGGAAGCTCCGGACGGGCAATATCCAGGCTGCGGCTGCGGGTAATATAAAAAGCGGTAAGCGGCAGAATGACCAGCATCAGCCGTTTGAAGAGGGCGTCGCTGACCAGCAGGGCCAGCCGGGCGCCGATATTGGCGCCGATGAGCGCGGCGGCAACGCAGGGGAGGGCCTTCTTCCACGGAACATAGTGGCTGCGGGAAAGCCGGATAACGGCTGTGGTGGTGCCCATGGCGGAGCTGAGTTTGTTGGTGGCGATGGCATTGTGCACCGGAAGCCCTGCAATCAGGTAAGCCGGGAGAGAAATCAGCCCGCCGCCGCCGGCCACCGCATCGACAAAGCCGCCCAGAAACACAAGGGGACAGACCAGAAGATAGGTCAGCAGAGAGGGCGTAAACGAAATGGTCATGCTTCCTGCGCTTTCCCGGAAGGCCCGTTATACTCCATGCAGAGCATTGTCAGGTCGTCAAACTGCTCGGCATCTTTTACAAAGTCATTCACTGCGTCACGAATATTGCTCAGGATCTGATCGGGAGCCGCTTCAGGTTCGCGGTTCAGCGCCTCCACCATTCCGGCCGTGCCGAACATGGCCCCGTCTGCATTCGTTGCCTCCGGTACTCCGTCCGTATAGAGGAAGAGCTTGTCGCCGGGCTGAAGCTGAAGTTCGTACTCCCGGTACTTCAGTCCATCCATCCCGCCGATGACAAAACCGTGCGGATCCTTGAAGAGCTCATATGCTCCGCCGGCCCGTTTCAGAACCGGGTACTCGTGACCGGCGTTTGATGCGGTCAGCCTTCCGGTGGACACCTCCAGAATGCCGAGCCAGACCGTTACGAACATCTCCGCCTTGTTGTTGGAGCAGAGGGCCTCGTTGGTTTTGGTGAGGATCTCGGCAGCTGTTTTGCCCAGCATGGCGCAGCTCTGAAGGATCACCTTGGAGATCATCATAAAGAGCGCTCCGGGAATCCCTTTTCCCGATACATCGGCCATGACCAGACAAAGGTGATCCTCGTCGATGAAGAAGAAGTCATAGAAATCGCCGCCGACCTCCCTGGCCGGGTCCATCACGGCATAGATGTCAAATTCCGTTCTCCCCGGAAAAGGCGGAAAGTCGCTGGGAAGCATGGCTGCCTGAATCTGCTCGGCAAGCTTTAACTCGGTACCGATACGCTCTTTCTCCGCAGTGATTTTCGTAAGATCCCGGACATATTGCTGAATCTGATCCTCCATTCGGTCAATGGAGCCTGCCAGCTGTCCGATTTCATCAATATTGCGGATGCTGTCCTGGAGCTTTTTGCGTGCGGGTTTGTTTTCAGAGGCAAAGCGGCTGGTTTCCGCCACAATCTCACGAATGGGATGCAGCAGCGCCCGGTTCAGATAAAGGGTTTCTCCGACGACAACGATAAGCACCAATACCGCCAGGGTGATCAGTATTTCCCGCAGAAAGCGGTTACGGACACCGGCCAGACTGTCCATCTGCCGCTGAACACAGAGAATGGCGCTGACCTCACCGCTGCCCGCCGTCAGAGGAATCATCATGGTGATGTGGGGATCCGTGGAAATGTACCCCTTGTCGCGGACGACCACTTCACGGGAGGAGCCCTCCTCACAGATGGCGCGGTATTTTGCGCGGTAATCATCGTTGGTGGTCTCACGGACATAGCCAAAATCAAAGAGTTCGTAATCCCGGTCTTTATTCTTGGTAGAGAACAGAAAGGTGACGTGATTATAGTCCGTGCGGTCCGGCAGGATGACATAGATAAAAGTAGCCCCGGAGGTGTTGCAAAGATGCTGCATGGTATCTAAAACTGCGAGGTATTCCTCCGACTTGCCGCCGCTCTTCAGGTACTCGTCCACCCGGTTGCTGTCTACAATATGGGCGGCTGTCCGGGCGGTGAGAAAAGCGCCGTCGGCATACTGCTCCAGCAGCGCGTGTGTAAAGCCCTTGTACCCGATGACGCCGACAGCAATCGCGAAAACCAGCAGCAGCACGACGACAACCAGAATGCTCTTATAGGTGATGTGCTCTCGAATCTTTTTCATGAAAACTCCTTGGGCGGGACACCGTCCCTTTCGGCGGATTTACCTTTCGCCGTCATTTTAAACGCTGACAACAGCCTTGGCAAGAAAAATTTTCAGCTTGAGAATCTGCATCCTGCTGCGGGGACAGAAGGACGGGAATATAAAAAACCAGACCGCCGGAACTTTTCCGGCGGTCTGGTTTATATTGCATTGTCTGCCAGGTCAGCTCAGTGATTGACCTTGTCCTTAAAGGCTTTGCCGGCCTTGAATACGGGCGTATTGCTGGCGGCAAACTCCATGGCCTCGCCGGTGGCGGGGTTGCGGCCGGAGCGCGCGTCATGATGACGGCAGGAGAAGCTGCCAAATCCGACCAGAGAAACCGGCTCACGGGCGCCGAGAGAATCCATAATGGAATTGAGAACGCTCTCCACGGCTGCGGCGGCCTGCTTCTGGGTAAGGTCCGTATCAGCGGCTACTTTATTGATGAGCTGAGTTTTGTTCATGGGTAATACTCCTTCAATGAATAGTTCGTACGGGCATGGATTATAACAGCCCGGGCGCGCTTTTGCAAGAGAAAAGTGAAAAAGATTTGAGATTCCCTGATCAAACTCATACCTGAACGGGCTTCAGGACACCCACAGCGCTGAGAAGATCGGAAATGCGTGAGACGGGGATGATTTCTATCTTCTCCCGGACTTCCTGAGCGACATCCTTCAGATCGTGCAGATTTTCCTCCGGGATAAAGACCCGGGTGATTCCGGCACGCTGGGCAGCCATGAGCTTCTCCGGGAGTCCTCCGATGGGCGTCACGGCGCCGCGAAGGGCAACCTCTCCGGTCATGGCGGTATGGGGATCCACGATCCGCCCTGTAAGCAGGGAACTCAGCGCCGTGGTCAGAGTTACGCCTGCGGAGGGCCCGTCTTTCGGGACGGCACCTGCCGGAACATGGATATGAATATTGTGGGTTTTCAGCTTCTTGGTTTCTTCCGGGAAGAGGTTTTCCACCAGACTCAGGGCGATGCGGGCGGATTCCTTCATCACGTCACCCAGCTGCCCGGTGATAATGAGGTCTCCCTTGCCCGGAAGAAGAGCCGTTTCGATATACAGAATATCGCCCCCCACCGGCGTCCAGGCAAGGCCTGTCACAACGCCGGCTTTCGGTTCCGGCAGGATGGTGTCATGGCGGATCGGCCGGTCTTCCAGTTCCTCCCGCAGGAGTTCTGGTGTCACGGTGACCGTTTCGTCTGGATTTGAAGCCGCCTTCACGGCCAGAATTCTGCAAAGCGTGTCAATGTGCTTGCGCAGGCCCCGCACGCCGGCCTCCATGGTATAGTCGGAGATCAGCATTTCCAGCGCCGCATCCGTGATGACCATCCGCGCGTCCCCGATGCCCATGGTTTCCATGGATTTGGGGACCAGGTGCTCCCGTGCAATCTGCAGTTTCTCCAGGGGGGTATAACCCTGAAACTGGATAACTTCCATACGGTCCAGCAGCGGCTGCGGGATGGTATCAAGGGAGTTCGCCGTGCAGATGAAAAGCACATCGGAGAGGTCGTAGGGTACGTTCATATAGTGATCGGTGAAGGTGTTGTTCTGCTCCGGGTCCAGAACCTCCAGCAGGGCGCTGGCGGGACTGCCGTTGTAGGAGGCGGAGAGCTTGTCCACCTCGTCCAGCACCATCACCGGGTTTGAGACGCCGCTTTTGTGAACGCCGTCCATGATCCGCCCGGGCATGGAGCCGATATAGGTGCGCCGGTGACCGCGGATTTCACTTTCATCGTGCACGCCGCCGAGGCTGACCCGTACATACTGGCGGCCCAGGGCTCTGGCGATGCTCTTACCGATGCTGGTCTTGCCGGTGCCGGGGGCACCGACAAAGAGCAGGATGGAACCGGACTGCTGCTTCTTCAAATTCATGACGGCAATCTGCTGGATGATGCGGTCCTTAACCTTCCTGAGACCGTAATGATCTTCGTCCAGGATTCTGCGGGCTGCATCCAGATCAATGGTCTGGGCCTCTTCCTTCTTCCAGGAGAGTGTCGTCACAAAATCCAGATAGTCGAAGAGCATGCCGGATTCCACGCTCTCCTTGCCTTCCTGCTTCAGCCGGTTCAGTACCTTTTCCGCCTCTTTGCGGGCGGTTTCATTCATACCGGATTCCATGATCCGCTGCTGGAACTTCTGGATGTCGGTGACATTCTCGGGGTGCATCTCGTCCAGTTCCTTCTGCAGGTGTTCGATCTGCCGCTTGATGGCAGCCTCTTTATAGCGCTGCTGGTATTCCTGCTGCTGGGAGGAATTTGCCTCGTTGGTAATGCGGTCTACTTCCATGAACTCGTAGAGAGTCTTTTCAATGAGCTCAACCCGGGCCGCCTTGCTGTCCTCGGCGAGAATGGCGTAGCGCTCCTCATTGGATATCCGGACGAGAGGGGACATGATACAGGCCGCCATGCCGATGGAGTCCACCTGGTTGATGAAATACTCCGCCGATTCCGCCCACTGCAGACCGGAGGCATATTCCCGCATCTCCTGGATGAGGGCCTGCAGCTTCTCCTGCTCCAGATCCCGGTCCAGGTCCTCCACGTCCTTCCGGCGTGAAGTCATGACCCGGATGGTGTGGTCCGGATAAATGCGGACGTCTTCCACGTTCACCCGGTACTGGGTGTGGATGACCGCATAGCCCTGCTGATTGAGCTCAGTGATGTTCCCGGCCACTCCGATGGGATAGAAATCATCCTCCTCCAGCGCTGTAAAACTTTTGTTCTCCTTCGCCACCAGAAGGATGACCTTCTCACCGGCAACGACGCCGCTTGCGCCGGCGCTGCGGCGAATCTGGTCCAGAGGGTAGAAAATGTTCGCCTCCGCAGCCAGAATCATATTATAAGTCGGTACGACAATCATAGTTTTCCTCCAAATAAGATCTTTCTATGTAAGCTGTGCCTCACATCAGAAGCAGGTTCTGAAGCATCTGAATCAGTTCTGCTAGTTCTTCCTCTTCAGAGCGGGAAACGCAGCGGTTCATCGCGAGAAAACGCACCGGAGCGAACAGAATCGCCCCCAGGGTCCAGTCGCTGTACCTTCGGAAGATCCCCCGCGCCTGATAATTGTGAATCAGCTCCAGAATGTCACAGATACACTCCTCCTCCGATACGCGCTCAGAAAGCGTCGGGCAGCGTGAACACTGTTCCACAAAGCTGAAAACATCTTCATGTTCCCGGCTGAAACTGTAACATCCCCGGACAATGGTGTCGATCAGGGCGCCGCCGTCCATGTCAGGTTCAATCCGCTGCATCAGGTAGCGATAGGGCGCGCTGGAATACTCGCGGAAAACCTCGGCCAGCATCTCCTCCTTGCTGTCATAGTAGACGTAGATTGTGGCGGGAGAAACGCCCGCGTCCTTCGCGATTTTTGAAACGGAAGTACCGTTGATTCCTTCCCGCAGAATCAGCCTTACCATGGACTGCTTAATACGCTGCTGCTTGTCCTGATCCCTCAGTCGCACTGAACTTCACCTCCTGACAGGCTAATAATAAACGAACATTCAGTTATTGTCAAGTTTATTTTTGCGGCAGCCCCTGCTGAAGGGACTGCCGCGCATTTCATGGAATCTGTGCAGCCTTGAGAAATCCCGCTATTCGTGAACCAGAAGCTCCAGAACATCCGGCCGTGCGTAATGACCGACAGCGTCATGCTCCATTTTGCATGCTGCGGGCAAGTCCATATCCAGGTTCGCGTAGAGAATCTCTTCCCGGTCCCAGGCGGTCTCCGTCACTTCGTGGCCGAAGGGGTCGATGATGCAGCTGCCGCCTCTGCAGACGATTTCAGGCAGCTTCTGAAGATCCTCCGCGGTTTTCAGGTCTGCGGGGTAGGAAGATTTGCGTACCAGCATATCTGCATTAATGAAATAGCATTTACCCTCAATGGCGATATGACGGATGGTGGACTGCCATTCGGGATTGTCGTTGGTGTTCGGAGAAATGTAGATGGTGATTCCCTTCTGATAGAGGGCGACCCGGGCCAGCGGCATATAGCTCTCCCAGCAGATCAGGCTTCCGATGGGGCCCCAGGGCGATTCGGTCACGGGAAAATAGTCTCCGTTTGCATCTCCCCATACCAGGCGCTCACTGCCGGTCGGCTTCAGCTTGCGGTGAATCTTCCAGGTACCGTCAGGGGAGAACACCGCATTACTGTTATACAGTGTTCCGAGGACGGCGTCCCGCTCGGAGAAACCGATGCTGATATAAACGCTGTATTGTTTTGCTGCCTCGGAAAGCTGCTGGAACTCTGCTTCTCCCGCAACTACGGAGGCATCATAGTACCGTTTCCAGTCCGCCCGTCCGGCTTCGGTGCGTTTGCCCATACTGAAGCCGAAGTTCATTCCAATGGGATATCCTGGAATGAAAAGCTCAGGGAAAACAATCAGCTCCGCCTTCTGTGAGGCGGCTTCCTCCAGGTAACGGAGGGCCTTCTTCAGGGATGCATCTTTATTAAACAATACCGGCTCGGCCTGCACGACAGCCGCACGGCAGATGCGCTTCAGGTCTTTCATATTATTCCTCCGTTTCAGCATGATGAACTCCGGATCGTGCCTTGATTATACAGGAGCCTCTGCGCAATTACAAGAAAAAGCCTCCTGAGAAGTTTAAAAGAAGGGGACGGGGGGAATTGACACAGGACCCGGGGATTGCATATAATCATAGGAGAATCCTGGCAGGCGGCCCGCCTCCTCCTGACAGGACAGGAATCCGGCGCTGAAAGAGGGAAGCAGAGAATACATGAACGAGATCAGGATCCATACAATCCCGTGCGGGAGTATCCGTATGCGGCGCTCCATGGCCTTTCTGGACGAGAGGGCGCTGTTTGAACCGCATATTACCATGCCGAATAATGTTTTTCTCCTGGAGCATCCGGTTCACGGAAATATTCTCTTCGATACCGGCTGGTCCTCCGGGTGCAGGGACCGGCTCCCCCGGCATCTTCGTCATCTTTACGATCCTCAGGTGGGGCCGGGGCAGACCGCGGTGGAGCAGCTGGCCGCCATGGGCCTGGCGCCGGAGGATATCGATCTTCTTGTCCTCACCCATCTGGATGCGGATCACACGGATGCTCTGGAAAGTTTTGTCGGAAAGGCAAAGCGGATTGTCTGTTCAGAGCTGGAGTACTTCTATTCCTGCCGCCTGGTCTATGAGCGCCGGGAGTTTCCGGAAAGCTGGCTGCCCTATGCCGACAGCATCGAGCGGATCCATTACCGCGCATCTACCCTTGGTCCGGTCGGGAGGGGTTTTGACCTTTTCGGGGACGACAGTGTCGTCTGCATCTATTGCCCCGGCCATACCGACGGAATCTTCGCCACCATCATCAGCCAGGGACCCTCGAACCGGTTTAAAACCCACGGCGAGGGGAAATATGGGGGACCGTTTGCCGTCATTGCATCCGACGTGGCCTTTTCTCAGCGGAACATCGATGAGGAGGTGGCCCCCGGATACGGATTCAGCCGGGAAATGCAGATCAAGTCCCTGCGCTTTCTGAAGACTTTGCAGGCCGACCCGATGCACCGGGCGACTCTCTTCAGCCATTCCGTTCCGGAGAAGCCTGTTATCACGCTGAAATCCCCGGAATGACCGCGCAGAATCATCAGTACGGAAAAGGATAATGAAAATGCTCCCCGGCAGAACCGCTCTGCCGGGGAGCATTCTATTCAGAAAGAGATCAGCGCTGTCAAAAGAAACAGGACTCTGATTTAAATCAGAGTCCTGTTTGTGGTGCGAGAGATGAGACTTGAACTCACACGTCGGTTGACACACGCACCTCAAACGTGCCTGTCTACCTATTCCAGCACTCTCGCATC
>AUXO014364296.1_pt1 | contig 11600 bp, 11 predicted proteins | sample 768731 | NCBI WGS metagenome assembly AUXO01 (sample SAMN02715735, study PRJNA202380) | gut metagenome | biome: sheep rumen | host: Ovis aries | place: New Zealand: Palmerston North | reverse complement strand
GAGCTCTTAATATCAAGGTAATCATCTTCCTCATCCGCATATATTCTGGTCAAGCCCTCTATGCAGGGATTGACTATACTGCAAAACAGATCCTCTTTGCTGCAAAAGTGAGCGTAGAAGGCTCCGTTGGTAACTCCCGCATCCTTGCATATCTTTCTTATGGACGCGTCACGGAAACCCTTCTCCTTAAACTGCTGTCTTGCACTTTTCAATATATTCTCATGAGTCTGCTCATAGTCGTACGACATGTGTCACCTTTTTGATTATTTATTACGTCGTAATATTACGCTGTAATATTATATACATTCTTTTCCCTCCCTTGTCAACACTTTTTTATAAAAAAGTGCAAAATAGGGTCTGTCCCCATTTTGCACCGTGCAATTTGGGGACAGGCCCCAAATTGCACATTATGGTGCGGTTATACTTTTGTGGGCGGAAGGATCGAAGGGATTCCTTCTTGTGCTGACTGCAGATTCGTCTATGTGCTTAAAGATATTCTCCCCGTACTTCCAAAGTCCGCTGTGACCGGTACACACAAACTCTATGTTTCTCTTCTCAATAATGCACTTTAATCTTTGCAAAGATTTCTTATTCAATGTGGGGTTTTGGGTGAAGAAATCAAATAAGCTGTATCCTCCCTCAGAATTAATGGCGAGACAATCCCCGCTAAACAAAACTCTGTCATCAACCACATAGCAAACATGACCGATGGTGTGCCCCGGAACTTCTATAACCTCAACCTTTATCCCGTCAAGCATAAGCACCTCTCCGTCTGTCACGGTCTTATATCCATCTTTAAGACGCACGGGATTCTTAAGGGGAATACCTGCCTTAATCATTCTGCAAACTGCCCCGTCAAAGTAGTTTTCCTCTCCTTTTCCGATATAAACCTTTGCGTTTGGGAAAAGATAGTTCTTTGCATAGCGGTCCACTCCACCACAGTGATCCACGTCAGAATGAGTAAGGATAACGTGGTTTATCGCTGTTTTATCTACACCAATCTTATTAAATTCAGCATCGATATCCTTAAAATCCAGATGGCCTGCATCTATAGCAATTGTTGTATCACCTTTGGTGTAGAACCAAATATTTACATCATGTTCCTTGATACAGCTGATTCCACATTCGTACTTTCCGGTACTCTGAGGATGGAGCATTCTCTTACCGTACATGGTATATTTCTTCAATTTTGTGTCAAAAAAATACATAAACTTCATATCCCGAATCTCCTTTTAATTGATGATTCAATGATAATTCGTTTATGTACGTCTTTTCTTCTATAAATCCGCTTTCTCGCGCATGACTTCCATGACGCTTACGCCCGTCATTCTTTGGCATACATCGGAGAAATGCGATGATGATCCAAATCCCGCGTCAAGAACCGCATCTGTTATCTTCTGCCCTTCATTAATCTTAATCCAGGCATACTCAAACTGTCGCATGAGCATATAATTTTTAAGCGGTATGCCAGTTTCTCTCTTAAACAAGTGCGCCAAATAGCTCTCCGAATAGCCATATTCCATAGCCAGGTCAGAAACCCTTTTGCCTCTGAATTCAAATGAATCAATCCGATTCATTATTTCAGTTATCCTTGGGTCAAGCCCCTCGTTCTTTACAAATCTCCCTTCGCCGAAGAAATGAGATAATCTGGTTTTTACCATGTCAGGGCTAAAATCTTCCCCCAGGTAAAGGCTTTCATCATTCCAGGCAAAAACGCCTATCTCCTTTGTGAACTCAGTCTTGATTCTTGTGGCCAATTCGGTAGTTGGATCGATAAAGAGGAAATAATCGAGCTCCCCTTCGGGAGCCCTGTGTATTATATCTTTATCCAGGGCAATAACCCTGCCGCTGACCTTTCCCTTCTCGCAGGAAAGAGTCAAAGTATCCTTCCCAACAAACAAATGGAGCATGTTATGCTTGTGCTCCTTGGTCTGCTTATATGAAGGCTTAATGAGGATATAGTTTTTCTCAAAGAAGATTCTGCTCATTCGGGACACCTGAAACTTAACTGATTAAGTCATACATGTGGAATTTGTCACCACAGTTTCGGACTCTCTCCAGAGTCATTCCCAGATGTTCGTATCTGTCGCTTTTGCCCTTGTCATCGGTATCAAGGATGACCGGCACTTTGAATTCCCCTGCCAGGTCATAGGCGTATTCAAGCATCTTCCTCATGAATCCCTGTCCCTGATATTCAGGCCTTACAACCAGCATTTCTACACGCAGGAACTTTCTCCCTGCCTTTCGCATTCTGGACTCTATCGTGCTTCCTTCGGCGAAACACGCACTTATGAATTCCTTCATGTTGGAAAAACCACCAAGTGCTCTCATCTCCGCAGCTATCATTCTCATTCCGTCCATGAAACCTACACTTCCCACTCCTTCACCGGAAAGGAAAAGATATCCTTCATGATTCTCAGAAGTAGTGTACAGGAGCCCGCTGTTGTATGCCGCCTGGGTAATGGCGTTCATGTAGGTAAACATGTCTTCCCTTGTTTTTATGAATTTAACCAGGCCTTCATCGTTCTCATTGTATTTGTAATCGTAGAAGGCATCTGCAATCTGCTCGGAAATTGTCTCAACTTCCGCTTTTGATAATCCAGTTAACTTAATCAATTTTCTCTTTTTCCTTTTTACTGTGGATTCTGTATTTTGTCAGGCACAATCCAGTAGTCACACATATCTCCGCCTGTAGCCAGGGTGTAGTCTCTGTGGAGAACGCCATGCATGGCTTCTGTCATGGCATAGTCCAACTCGCAGCACAACGGAAGCACCTCTAAATACCCATGCTTTCTGGCGAAGGCTTCAATGGGGCATCTGGTGAAATGATAATAGCTGCCGTCCCTGTGCTTGTTCTCATCGAAATTGAAATCCCATGTCTTGTCTCTGTACTGGGGATGAGCGTCAGCCCAGGCCTGCATTGCGTGGAATCTGGCCTTGGCGGCCTGTAATGTTTCCGGCTTGTTAAGGTCTTTTCCGCCCATAAACATACCCGCCAAGGGACTTTTAACAAAGTTTTGTATAACCTTCCTGTAACCTTCAACGTCAATAGCCCCATCGGCAGCTTTCCAGATAGCAAGGAACACAAAGCTCATATAAATGTTCTTTGCCATAGGGTTGTCCGCGCCGATATCATCACATTTGTTTAACATGTCCCTGTATATTGCAGGTGCTCCCTTGAAAGCTTTCTTTGTAATCTCACTTCCGAATTGTTCCTTCATGTACTTCTTAAGCATCGGCGGAAACATACGGATGAACATGCCTTTATACTTCATCATAATCGTCAATCTCCTTTTCAATACAATTGTTGCTCTACATCGCTCCTGAAATCAGTAAACATAATCCTGCCAAAGCAGCGCATACGGGGATATAAACCAGGAAATGCTTCAAGTGAGTCTTCCAGTTATAGCCGAACAAGTACGGTCCCACAACATCCTTTACCTCCGGATAAAACCTCGGGAAGAAGTTTGAATGGGAAAGCAACACCCAATCAAAGAATCCAATATCAAATAACTCCATCCCATAGAGCATAGTGATAAATCTTATGAAGAAGCCGCCAAATCCAAACCCATTCCTTATTCCGTCCCATGCACCTATGCCAAAGGCTAATGGGTATAAAAGGAATGCAAATACCAGGATAATCCACCCTATAACATGGGCTCCTTTAAAACGCTCTTTCCTGTCCGGAACTGCATCCAAAATTTCCTTAGGTGCAGAGCCAAAAAACTTCTTGTTCTGAATGAATCCGACTCCCGCATATAAAATCAGGAAATATGCCAGCATCAGCATAAGGGTAGCTATTATGGTTATGGTCATTTAGGCTCCCCCCTCTACTTCTTTGCAACCACTGTAATCCAGGGTTTGCTTTTATGATGATCTGATGACACTTTTGAGAATCCTGCGTTTTTTAAAGCTGCCTCAATTTCTTCCACCTTATGGCACTTCATACCCTCAATAATTTTCTCAAACTTTAACCCTGTTTCATCCAACCCATCAGACTCATTAACAATCATAAAGGTCCCACCGGGTCTTAATACTCTTGCTACCTGCGAAAAGCATTTCTCTAATCCCGGCCAGAAATAAATAGTTTCAAAGGCCGTAGCCAAATCAAAGCTCTCGTCAGCAAACTCAAGAGCAGAAGCATCTCCCTGCTGCACCTTGCATCTGCCGGCTTTGATTTCTTCGGCATTATACTCTTTTGCCTTACTCACAGATACCTCTGAATAGTCAACTGCCATAACCTTGGCCATCGGATACTTAGCCATTAAGGCTCCGGCATTTCTTCCTCCACCACAACCCACATCAATGATGTCCTTGGGTGCAATAGCTTCCAAATGTGACAATCCCCAGTCTGCCATCTTGGCGTGTCCGCCATTCATACTGTTAACCATCATCTTTCCCAGAAAACCTTCCGGCTTTCTGGTCTGGCTTACAAAGTTCTTAAATAATCCCATATTCCTTTTCTCCTTAATTCAATTATTCCTTAAACAATATTCTCACGATAATCATTTTCACATAGAAATCACAGAAGCCAATCATCAGTTTGTGAAGCAGGCCCACATTATCGTAGATATCTCGGTATCCGCGCATGTAGCTCCTGGAGGAAACTATGACGAAATCATCACTCCACTTTTCCAAATCCCAGGCTTTCTCCACAGAAAAGAATGCCCGTACATCACTGATGCCCGCTTCCTTAAGCCAGGTCTTGGTCATCATCCTTGCACCCCGCTTATTACATGCGTCAAAAACTACGGCTCCTCCGGGAAAGCGCTTCGCAAGTTTGCAGAATAATGTCCTGACATCCTCTGTTTTGAAGTAATAGAACACCCCCGTAGCAAAGAAAATTGCCCCCTCAGAGCCATCAATCTCGTCCATCCATCTGTCATCATTAATGTCAAATGGCAAATTGATTTCCCTCCTGCTTGAAGGAAGAAGCTTGTCCCTCACCTCAATTACATCAGGCATATCAATGTTGTAGCCTTTACATGTGCCGTTATCGCACTTTCGTACAGTATCATCCAAGCCGCATCCAAGGTTAACTACGGCTGCGTTTGGCTTCTTCTTAAGATATGCCTTAACTTCACAGGCTATATCATACTGGCGCTGAGCCACCTCAAGGGCTCCAAACAGGCCCACGCCCGACTCCATTTTTTTGCCCTTTTCGGCAAAGTCATAGTCAAGCATATTGCAGATTCTCTCTGCCTCCTCATCCTTAAACAATTCAGGAAAGCGCTCAGAACACACTTTTCTGCCATATAAGGGTATTATCAGCGTCTCTTGTACTGTATTTTTCTCAATGTGATATTTCTGCATATTATCCTCTACTTCATTCCTACCAAGAGCGTAGAGCCCGAAAGACCCATCCACTTAGACTCGAATTTTGACATGAATTTGCCGTCGTCCGTTCGAATCAGATTAACTTCTCTGTAGCCTTCAGCTCTTAATCTGTCGGCAAAAGCCTGTATATCTCCATATCTTCCCGGAGACATAATGTCGTGAATTGCAAAGGTTCCGCCCTTCTTGAGAGTTCTCAGGGTTTCAAGCAAAAGATCTTGTTTGTTGAAACCTGCAATATTGTGGTATACGTAATTGCTGGTTACGGCATCAAATGTTTCATCCTCGAAGCTCAGTTTTGTTGCGTCTCCATTCAAAAATCTGATATTTGATACGCCCTCTGCTCTGGCGTTATTCTCACAAAGGTTCTTGGAAAAAGAAGCATACTCCTTTCCCCATCTGTCAATTCCAACCATGGTGGCATTGGGATTCCTCTTTGCGCAGGCAATGGTGAGAGCTCCGCTTCCGCATCCCACATCAAGTCCTCTGCCGCCGTCGGGTATCTTCACATACTCGGCAGTACCCTCGATAATCCACTTTGACATCTGTCGCTTGCCGTTATACGAGAAGCGGGTATGCATCATAACAGACCATATAGCCATCCCAATGAAAAAAACTGCTGCCGCTCCAATTATGATTTTGGCCACAGTCCAGCTCGTCAGTGCCGAAATAATGGCAAAAACAGCCACAGCTCCTGTTGCTGCGGCTATAAATCCATACACCATTCCCTTAGGTACCCAGTTTTTATAATCAGCTTTCATTCTATTCAATCCCTTTCACTTTATATCCAAGATTCTCGATAATTTCGGTAATCTCGGCATCCGATATTTCCTTGCCAAGCTTAACTATGGCTGTACCTCGGCTAAGCTTTACCTTGGCATTGATTCCATCCACGGAATTAAGGGCATTCTGAACCCTTAATGAGCAATGGTCACAGACCATTCCCTCAATTCCCACAACCTTTGTAGCAATAACCTTATCAAGTTTCTTAGGCTTTATGGGTTTACCCTTTCCCCCGCCTCCACAGCAGGCCCCCTCGCCTTTAAAATGAGCGAGGGAGTTTTTCACTGCGAAATAGAGGATGGCAACTACTATAACAATTATGATGATATTCGATACTGTAGAGCTCATAATACCTCCCACATGACTCCCATATTTTGGAAGCCTCCTTCAGGTGCGCAGGATGCGCAGATTTTCTTATGTCGTTAGTCACAGCTAACCTTTGAACATACTTAAGGGGCATACCCTTTGTCAGGTTAAACCCGGCATAGGTTATGCCCCCTTATTTCCGATAACTCCCTGTCACAAAGTTAGCCTATGCTAACAGAAATGATACCACCTTAAGATTCGAAATGCAAGAGGATGTGCAACTTGGGCCTGTCCCCATTCTGCACCGTGCAATTTGGGCCTGTCCCCAAACTGCACCTAAAGCTTGTACTGGGACAGGTCGGTGTTGATTTCGTCGGAGTATTTGCTTAAGTTGCCGGAAACGCTGGCGATGTTTCTGGTCTCATCACGAAGTCTGTTGCTCTCTGCCACAATCTGGTCACTTAAGTTGAGGACCTCAGTGATATTTGTAGCCTGATCCTTGGTTGTGGTTGCATTGCTTGTTGCAACGTTGTTAACCTTCTCGATTCCGGAAGCAATTTCGATAATACCTTCCGTTGCCTTTCCAACGTCCTCATAGATTGTGTTGAAGGAATCGTTAGCTCCCTCCATACCGGCAATACATGCCTCCATGTCTCTTACGCAGATATCGGCCTTTTTATCAATATCATCAATGTTCTTGGTTATATCTTCGATCAATCTTCTGATTGTATCGGTGGCTTCCGAAGACTGGTTGGCAAGGAGACCTACTTCCTGTGCTACTACGGCAAATCCCTTACCCATTTCACCTGCTCTGGCTGCCTCAATGGACGCATTCAAGGAAAGCAGATTGGTCTGAGCGGAAATTGCATTAATTGCTTCTGTGATTCCGGTGATTTCCTCAACGGATTTGGATGTAACCTTAATAAGTGATGTAAGCTCGCTTATGGTATTGCTCAGAGTTCTGACATTCTTGGTCATTGAGGCCATTTCGTCCTTACCCTTTCCTGAAGCCTTCATGGTCTCATCACAAAGCTTGCGGACATCATCTGCGTTGGTTGCCAGCTGGTTCGATGTGGAAGCCAAATCATTGGCAGACTCAGCAATGTTTTCTATGGCCTCACTCATGGAGCTTAAGGTGTCGTTAAGTTTCTCAATTGATTCACCCTGGTTCTGGTTAGCATCTGTAAGGCTGTTTGAAATCTCAATACATTCGCCTGCTCTGTTGCTCATGGAGCCTGAAATATCCGACAGGCCGTTAAGGGTCGTTCTCATTTTCTCAATATAGCTGTTAAGGCTCTCACTGAGGGTTGTTATCTCATTATTTCCTTCGGGCTCAAGAGAAACTGTAAAGTCACCCTTGCTGATATCTGTAATTCTTTCGGTTACTTTCGTTACCGGGCCAATGGCCTTATTAATTGTAAAGTACATAATAACTGCCATCAGGATAATCAGCAAAAGGCCGATTCCCATGGTCAGAATCATAACGTGGATTATTGTGTCACTAAGTATAGATGAGGGTACCGCACTTACAACTACCCATGATGTATCTTCAATATCTGTTGCGGTAAGCATCATGCCGCCTGCTGAGGTATCAACTGTTTCTACCTTACTGCCTTCTCCCGAAAGGGACGTATCCAGCTTGTCGAAAACAGTGGCAATACCTAAAGCAATCGGATCGGTGGTATCCTGAAGAGTCTGGCCCACACTTTCTTCAACGTTACTGATGAGAATGTCCTTGGATTCCTTGTTGATGATGTAGTACTTCGCATTCGCTGAAATGGACTTGAAGTTGTTCATTCTCTCAGCAAGCTTGTCAAAATTTATGTCGCTGCTGAGAACCACACCGTCACTGATCATCACTGCGCAGGCCAAACAGGTCTTGCCCGTTGATGCATCAACATAAGGTTCGGATGAATAAATGCTTCCGTTTTTGGCAAGAGCTCCCTGATACCATGCTCTGTCTGTAAAAACAAAGGAACTGTCAGGAATCCAGCCCGATCCGTCCAGGAAAACATTTTCTTTACCGAAGGCCATATAAATATCCTGAGAGTCAGGGTCTGATTTCGTAATGGCCAAAAGCATGGTAAGCATATCGTCATAGGACATTTCAGGGCTGTTTTTTATTACTGCTGCCGTCTGGTCAACTCTCTCTTCAACACTCTTCCACCAGCTGTGAATTTCGCTGGCATAGGTAACCGACTCTCTTGCCAGAATATTATAGGTAAGAGGCTGAATGTTATCAACCGACAGTTTGATACTGATCTGGGTGATAACAATGATGATTACGGCTGAAAAGATAATGATTTTGGATAATAGTGACTTCTTAAGTGATCCTCGTTTCGACTTCATGTACTTTCTCCTTGAACTATGCTTGAATTTTGTGACAATTCGTCAGATGTCGATATAATGTAATGATAATATACATTTGATGCATAATCAAGACGTGAAATACGTTATATTTTGCAAAATATATCCTTAATTCAAAATCACTTTGCCTTCGGAACCTCCGATGAACATGACTTTTCCATCCTTCGGCATAGGGAGAATGTTAGTTGCGTCCATGATATGCGAGGAATACACAGGCTCACCGTATTTGTTATAGACGTAAACCGCGCTGTCTTCGGGGCGTGAAGTCATAATTACATCCGTATTCACCCTTGCTTCCCCTATATTAAACCAGACTGCCTCATTCGCCTTTAAATCCACTTCTTTGACACTCTCATCAAATTCAGGAATGCCATCATCGGAAATCAGCTCCCATCCATTACTGCAGTAAAGAGCAATTCCGCCCTCCAAGGCCTCAGCCTTAATATCCAGCAGATCTCTGTTGCTGCTTGAAGGAATTGTGGTAAAAGCCACAGCATTCTCCTCATCCACAATCTTAAGGATTCTTGTACCCATGCCTGTTACGCAGTAAAGATATCCCGGCACATCCTCTGAAACCACCATCCTTACTATGGGGAAATCAAAGGTCTGAGAGTTGTAGGCATCCTTTGAAAGCATATACTCCGATGCACATACCTCTGACCAGAATGCCATCAACTCCTCACTTATGGGGTTAGGCTCCATTTTCTCTCCGCAATAAGTACTTCTCTTGCTCACACCAACTTCAGGCAGGTTTTCTTTTCTCTCAATCTTGATATATACCTTGCCGTCCGCCCCCTCTTCAAACCTCAAAACCTCCGGATTTGAGGCCGGCTTTATATCGTTAATGCCGCTGTCTGCCACTTCGTAAGCAAGTTTTACAAAGCTTCCGTCCTTTGTATATCCGTAATCGGTTCCGCCGGATCTTAAGGGCCCGATGTTCTCCACATGCACGTACTCATGGTCAGGGAATGAAATTCTCACGCTGTCCCAGCCAAGGCCGCTGTTAATCACATAGTCACCCTCATATTTATCGTATGATGAAGGAATATCAAGACTTATGTCAAAATCCGAAGTTTCCTCCTCTTTTAGCTTCAATCCCTCTTCCTCGAGGCAGGCATCAAGAATAGCTTCCGCCACCAGCTGATTTAATGTGCTGTTTCCGCCGTTGGTAAGCACAGCAACGCTGATTTCTTCTTCCGGGGCAACCAAAAGGTAGGCGTGATTTCTGTCTACATCTCCGCCCTTCCCAAGGACTTTAACCTCTGTATTCTCATATTCTCTGTCATTTACCGAATCCCAACCAAGGCCGTTTCTGTCCTTAAAATCGTCCGTATTCTGCCAGAGTGTTTCCATGTCAGACTTGGCTTTCTCGGATAAAAGCTCATCCGCGTTTCTAAAGAAAGCAGCGCCAAAGTTTGCAGTGTCAGAAGCTGTGGCATAAACCCCACCCGCTCCTATGCTCATAATTACATCATTCTCAAAGCGAACCCCGTCCGCTGAGAAGGCCGGAGCAAGGTTTTCTATTAAAGAGGCCTTATCTCCCGTGGATGTGGATGTTCCGCCGGTGGGGGCTGCCAAATACCGAGCCACGTAATCCCCAAAAGACATGCCGGTTACGTTTTCCACTATGACACCCAAAAAATCGAAGCCGTCGTTACAGTAGGCACTGTATTCTCCGGGGTTGCATCTTAACCTCTGTTTAGCCAGGGTGTCAAAAAACACCTCATCATGGAAAGCATTCTCCTTTCCGTAAAGGAAAGGCCCTACATAGGTGGTTCCCTGAATTCCCGAGGTGTGGTTCATCAACATGCGAACCGTGATGTCCTTATACCTTGAATCCGCCATTTTGAAATTCGGAATGTAGTCAGTAACAGGGGCATCCAAGGAAACTTTACCCTCATCCACAAGCTGCATCACCGCTGCCGTTGAGTAAACCTTGCTGACGGAGCCCACGCAGTAAACATATTCATCATTTAATTCTTTGGCACTGACCTTTAATCCTGCAAAGGCTGCCGTACACATAAGACCAAGGCATCCCAAAAGGAGTGCTTTATTTATGGTAAAAAAACGATTATCTCTCATCTTCTCCTCCTTTATTCCGTCATCAGCTCGTTTACAGATATCTTTCTGATTCTTCCTGCGCTTAAATATGTCACGAAGTAACAGAAAACAATAAGAAAAACATCCCCGATGATAATAACCGGAATACTGGTGCTTGCAATTGTTGCAAAAATAGCTCCCCAGAAAAAACTGTTTAAATACACTACAGCTACAGATGCCACCACTACGCTTATGATAATTACCGGCATAAACTTGAGAGCAATCTGGGTCATAAGATCCTTAGATGAGTATCCAAGGCCCTTCATAATGCCAAGGCTCTGTCTTTGTCGCCTTACCTCCGACGCAGAAATGATTGATAAAATTACACCCACGATTCCCGAAATAAGGAAAAGCGCGATGAAGGTAAAAGTTCTGGTGGTTTCTCCTATGGGAACCAGCTGAGTTTTAATGATTCCCTCATAGGAACCTATATCTTTAATTATGTATGATCGGCTGTTTCCGGTAATTAACCTGTCTCCGATTCTTACTGCATAATCAAAATCCGTCACCCCGTACTGTGAAAGGAGAACCGCGATTTTTTCATCAGCAACAGCCTTTATTCTTTCATCGAGATCTTTGGGTCCCTCTTCATCTGTGGCTCCGTCCTTGGCTGTTCCGCCAAAATGCTCGGATATTGTCTTCTCCAGTTCTGTAAGACTTACTCCCTTATCGGGATAAACTGCCAGAAGTCTTGGCTCACTGTTAATAAC
>AUXO016458060.1_pt1 | contig 11602 bp, 12 predicted proteins | sample 768731 | NCBI WGS metagenome assembly AUXO01 (sample SAMN02715735, study PRJNA202380) | gut metagenome | biome: sheep rumen | host: Ovis aries | place: New Zealand: Palmerston North | reverse complement strand
AAATGCAGCATGTAATATAATACGTAAAAGTAAGCAGAAATTCAGTAATGAACGACTGTGTAAGTGGGTCCAGTACGCTCCAAGTAAAATCAAAATCACACAATAACATCCAATTAATATAAACCATATAACATAGAAGATTTAAACAAAAAAAAAGAATATAATAAATTTTATTATATTGTTATGTTTTAAATCACAAGTATATAATTTATATTAAATGATGATTAGTTTTTGATTTGAACAAAGACAAAAAAAAATAATATTATTATTTATCGATAAAAAGAGTATTAACCATTAATATTTAGTAATACTTTTTTTTTCTATCAAAAAATAGTTTTGTCAAGTACTCAAAATTTTGGTATTAAAAAAAGTAATAGATGAAAAAATCATCTATAATCTGTTTAAGAATTCTACTATAAGTTTTACAGCATCTTCTACGTCTTTTATATTTACAATACTTTGTGGTGTATGGATGTAACGTGATGCAGGGGATACTGTGATTGTTGGAATTCCTTCACGATTTAAATGTATTGTTGTTGCATCGGTTGTTCCACCGTCACCTACTTCTAATTGATAATCAATACCTGCAGCTTCAGCGGCTTCTATCATTAATTTTTTCATCATAGGGTTACTTATTAATCCTCTACCACTAGCATCAGCAAGAACAATTACAGGTCCTTTACCTGTTGCTATTGGTGTATCTTCTGGTTTAACTCCAGGATGATCTCCAGGAATTGTCACATCTAATGCAATGGCCATATCTGGATTTAATTTAAATGAAGATGTTTTTGCACCTTTTAGTCCTACTTCTTCTTGAACAGTACCTACACCATATACGGTTGCATCTGTTGTGGTTTGTTTCATTACTTCTGTCATTACTGCACATCCAACACGATTATCAAGTGCTTTTCCCATGACTAAATCATTTGGATATTCTTTGAATGAAGTATGGAATACAACAGGATCACCTATTGAAACCATTTTTTCTGCATCTTCTTTATCTTTAGCTCCAATATCTATAAACATATCTTTGAATGGTATGATTTTTTTGGCTTCTGCTGCACTGGTAAGATGTGGTGGTTTGGAACCAATTATACCTGGAACTTCACCATTTTCTGTTTGAATGAATACTTCTTGGTTTGATAACATTTGATCATTAATTCCACCAATTTTAATGAATCTTAAGAATCCCTGATCATCTATGTAACTTACCATTAAACCAATTTCATCCATATGTGAAGCTAACATTACTGATGGTTTACCTTCTTTACCTTTATGTGTTGTTATAAGGTTACCCATTACATCAGTTTCCATTTCATCAACGTAATCTTTTAATTCATCTTTGATAACTTCACGTACTTCACCTTCAAATCCGGAAATACCGCAAGCTTCAGATAATTTTTTTAATAAATCTTTCATTCTTATGCCTCGTTGTTTAATAAGTAAAAATTGTAAAATAAATATTTTTTCTGTTAATTAACAATTATATTTATATAATTTCATTTATTTAAATAACTTTTTTTAATTATATTTTTTTCATATTTTTATTTACAAAGCCTAAATACTAATAAGATAAAAAATAGAAATTAAAATATTTATGGTACTAAAAAAAAGTGGTATCAATATTTACGAAAATTTATATATTGAGAGTGGAAATATATGGATGCTTTAACAATAGTAATAATGATAATTTTGTTTATTTTAGCATTGGTATTTGTATTTTCAACAGCTCTTTTGACACCTTACATAGGTAAAAAAAATTTATTAGCTGTAGTAGTTTTAGGTTTAATTGTTGGAACTGTTGGTGGTGTATTTTTAATTTCCCCTATAGTTGATGATTTACCAGACTTTACACGTACAATTGTTGAAGAGAGTGTTGTAGGTACAGATAACTTAGAGCTAGAATTATCTACTAATGGAAATTTAACTGAAACTATACAGAACTTATCTTCAATTAATGGTGTTGAAAATGTCTCTTATGATGGAATAACATTTATAACAACTAGTGATTTTGATACGAGTTATCAGAGAGCGGCGTTTTTTGAAGCATTAAATAATTCAGGTAATATATCTGATATTATAGATCAAGGGAACAATACTTATTATGTTAAAATAGCAGAAAATGGTGATCCGCAAGTTGTTTTAGATAAAATCTATTCAACATTTAGTGTTTATAATTATATTCATTTAAGATATACTTCTATGAGAGCTAATGCAACTGTTCAAGCTAATAATATAACCCGTATTATGAAAGAAGTTTCTAATACAGATGCAGTTATATTAAATGTTACAGGACCTACTGAAGATAATATAAAAATGATATCACGTTATTTACCAAATCAAACAAATGTGATTTTATTATCTGCAGCATTAGGTGTAATTGTAGCTTTATTAGGTTTCTTTGTCGATAGTATTTATAATTTCACTACAAACTTCAGAAAAAGGAGGAATAAACAAACAGATAGTGATAGAATTAAACGAAAAGTTGTTCCGGGAACACCTAGACGAAGAATTAATAATCAAAAAGTTTCTAGACGAGATTCAATAGATATTTTTGATGATTCATTTGAAAATAGTCCTAAGCAAACTATTGGTTCTAACAGAAAATTTGAACCTATGACAGAAGAAGCATCTAAAGAAACTAAAAAAGAATCTAAAAAATCTAAAGGTAGATTTTCTAAACTATTTGGTAGATCTAAAGATGATGTGGAAAAACCAAAACGTCGAACTGTAGAAAATACTGAATCAAAACAAAAAGAATCAAAAAGAAAACCAAAAAGAAAGGTTCCTAAAGTAAGACCTAGACGTAAAGAATAAATTAATTTCCACTTTCATTTTTATTTTTTAAATTTCTATTTTTTTAACATTTTTTTTATTTTAAGTATTATCATATTATTCAAATTAAAGGAGGATGTCTATGAAATCAGTAATATTATATTCGGGAGGTAAAGATAGTACTATGGCAGTTTATGAATCATTAAAAAATAATGATGAAATTTATTGTTTATTATCTGTAAAATCACGAAATAAGGATTCTTACATGTTTCATGTGCCTGATATTCACATGGTTGAATATTGTGCAGAAGCAATGGAATTACCAACAATAGATATAATTACCGATGGTATTAAAGAAGAAGAATTGGATGATTTAGAAAACATATTAACCAGATTAAAAAGTAAAGGAGTAGAAGCAGTTTATACTGGTGCAATAGAATCAACTTATCAAAGATCAAGAGTAGATAATATATGTAAAAATTTAGAAATGAAATCATTTTCACCATTATGGCATCGAAATCCTGTTGAATACATGAGAGAATTAGTTGATTTGGGTTTTGAAATAATATTAACTAGTGTATCAGCTTATGGATTAACTAAAGATTGGTTAGGTAGAACAATAGATCATAATATGATTGATGAATTAATAGAATTAAATGAAAAATATGGTGTTCATCCGGCTTTTGAAGGTGGTGAAGCTGAAACATTGGTTTTAGATGCGCCAATGTATGACCAAAAAATAGTAATTGACGATGCAGAAATTGAATGGGCTGTTGATAGTGGTATTTATAATATAACCAAAGCTCATTTAGAAGAAAAATACGATTATTCATTAGACGAATAATCATTCTATTTTATTCTATTAAAATCCAATCAATTACTTCATCTAAATTTTGTGAGGTAATAGAAACTTCTATATCATGAAGACTTGACATATCTTCATCAATTATATGAAACTTATTATGGTATGCTGCTTGTTTATTAACATAGAATTTAAGTTGTGTATCTTCCCTATTTTTATTAAAAATCATTTCAGATACTTCTTGTAAATCATTTGTTCTGATTAATTTTTTAAGAGTTTTTAATAATTCTAAATTACCCTCAACAATTAATTCATTGTTTATTTCGTTTATTTCTATTTTTTTGTTTGTTATATTTTTTATGCTTGTTTTTACCTTTGATGAATCTTCGGTTTGGTTTATTTTTGTTTTTATTTTTATTTTTGTATTTTGTATTAATTTTTGGTTTGATTTCATTGTTTATCAGAACCTTTATATTATTTTTAAACTTAGGGATTGGACCTTCATTAATTAACATATAATCTGCTGTAGCAATTACATTACCAATTCCAAATTTTAATTCTCTTCTATCTCTTTCCATGAATTTACTAAAGTTTTGAGTATCATCACTTCTATTTCTTCTTCGAATCCTGTTAAATCGTTCTTGAGGACTTGAATGTATTGCAATTATTTTAAAGTTTCTAAAATGTTTTTTAAAGTATCTTACTTCATAAGGACTTCGAATACCTTCAATGATAAATATATCCTGTTCTATTTTACGATATTTCTTTTTATTCCTACCATTAGTGTATGTTTTGTAGATTTTTGTAGAAGTAGTTTCATTTCGATTATTTCTAGAATAATTTTTTATTTCGTTCACACATCTGTCTGCTACAACATTATTCCCATATTGTTTTCTTAATCTTATAGCAGCTTCTCCAGAAGAACAATTAAGTTTTAAAGCTTCCTTACGTACAACATCACCCATACTTATAATATGAATTCCTTCATTTTTAGCAATGCGAGAAATTATACTTTTTCCTGAACCTGGAAGACCTGTTATTCCAAAAACTTTCAATTTATTAACTCCACATTTTTTTTTTATTTGAATCTTTGAATAATGTCTTGAACAGCTGTATTTAAGTTTTCTTTATTATTGAATTCTTCAATTTTATTTAATAATTCTTTTTTATCTGAATTCATAAAAGTTTCAACTGATTGGATAAGTAAAGGCATTACTCTCACAATATTATCTACAATTGTAACAGTTGATGTTTGTGCTGTGCGTGATAATGGATTTAAATCAATATTAACTGTTTCTTTACCTAGTTGAACTAATTTTTCTGCCCGGTCTCCATCTTCTAAGGGAATAAATATTAAATCTGCTTTATTAATACCATCTATACTTACAGGACTTCTAGGTCCATTAAGATCTGGTGTATCAATAAATTCATCTTCGTTTGTACCTAAAATTTCTTTTACATCTAATTCCCTGTACACTTTTTCAATGTTTTTAACCCGTTCTGGTGTTCTATAATAAAGATTAATCTCAACAGGAATATCTAGTAATTTAGATAGTGTGGCTACATCTTCAGCTACTAATGCTGTAGTATTACCATTAACGGATAATACAGGATTTTTTCTAGTTAAAAAATAACAAGCAGCTACATCAATTGTATTTTTAGAATTTAAGGTTGTTTTTTCACCAATAAGATAATCAAATGTTTCACCACGTCCATGAGCTATCATACCTGAATTGGCTAATATACCTTTTTCATGTGCTTTTACAATTTTATCTCTATATACTAATGATTGATATCGTGGATGATCTTTATTTAACATATATAAAAAGTTAGTCTTTTGTAGTATTTAGAATTTTTGTAAATTTTTTTAAAAAAAAGTTAAGAAAGAAGATTAATGACGTTTTTTAGCTCTTCTTTCATTTTCAATAGTTTTTCTACCTTTTTTCTTATCTTTAACTTTGGTAGGTTTTGATTTATTACCAGTTACTGTGGTTTTTGGTCTTTTTACAAGGAATGTTTCCATGTAATCTGCAAATACTGGTCTTGTAATGAATATACCTACAATAACTCCAACAACTGTTGTTACTGCAAAACCAGTAAGCATACCTATACCAGTTGATCCTCTTGCAAATCCTATATATGCTAGTGGTAACATAGCTGCAATTAAAGTACCTGCTGATGCATATATAATAAAGAATGCACCTTTGATTCTATTTTTAACAATGTTTTTTCTGTTACTTTTATCACGTCTGGCAAGTACTTCATCTGTCATTACAATTTGGTCGTCTACACCAGTACCTATTGCTGCAATAATACCAGCAATTGCTGCTAAATCTAAGTTCCAATGTGTTACTGAAGCAAATCCCAGTACAAGAATTAATTCGGATACACTTGTAACTACAATAGGTATAATTAATGATGGTGACCTGTATTTAATTGTAATAACGGCTACTATAGCAAGTAATGCTAATAATCCTGCTATGATTGAACCAGTTTCAAATTGTGAACCTAATTCTGCAGACACACTACTTACACTTGAAATTGATAATTTTAAAGGTAATGCACCAGATTGAAGAACTGTGTGTATTTCATCAGCTTTTTTCTGAGCTTCACCTCTGGATTGTTCTCCACCGGATACTTCTATATCAGTACTTCCTTTACCATTAGCAAGTCCGGCATCAAGTTGAGGTGAAGAAATTAATTTATCATCAAGATACATATCTACATTTGCACCGGCTTGACCTTCTGCTACTTTTGCAAATTTATCTGCTCCTTCTGTAGTTACACTAAATGGTACTTTCCATTGTGTACCAGTAACTTCTGCAGCAGACACACTAGAAATGTATTCACCACTAATTGCTGTTTGATTATTGATTTTTGCTTCGAATTTACCTGGTGTACTTATAATATTTTCCACTTCTTGAGGTTCAACTCCTGCAATTTCTACTATAACATCTTGGTCTCCACTTTGTCTGACTTTTACATCAGATATACCAAATGCATTTAACCTTTTATCCAGTATTGAAGTTATAGTATTCATAGTTTCTTGGTCTACAGGTTTTTCAAGGTGTAACTGTATCATGGATCCACCTTCGAGATCTAAACCTTCCTGTATTCCAAATACTCCTATACTTATAATACTTATAAGTAGTAGTACAATTAGTATAATTGTACGTGGTCTTTTGATGAATTGGATAGTTTCGTAATTAATCATGACCACCTCTTTCCATGTATAATTTAAGTATACCTAGGTTCATGAACCATGTGGCTAGAATATCTGAAAGTAAACCTATTAATAGAACTCCAGATATGTCTTCTAATACTTGAGCTGATGGTATAAATAATTTAACAACTAAGTATAAAACGACCATGGATGAAATTGCTGCAATACTTAGAGTTAATCCAGTTTTACAAGCTTCTTCTGCACGATCTTCCACACTACCTTCATGTCGTCTGAGTAAACGTGTTGTTAGTAAAATATCAGTATCTACACTATACCCAATAAGCATAAGTAACGCACCAACACTAGCTACAGATAAAGGTATTCTAAATAAGGACATACCTCCTAGAGCAACAGAAATATTACAAATAGCAGATAAAATAACAGCTAATGATGGTACTGGGTTTCTAAATACAAAGAATACTGTAACAGACATAAATAAAAATGCAAATACTAATGCATAAACAATCTGTGTCATTGCTTCTCCACTTAATACTGCTCCAACACTTCTAAAGCTCAGTACTTTAAATTGGCTGCTAAATTTACTATCAAACTCGGTAGGGTCAACATCACCGGAAATTGTGATTGTTGCAGTATTTCCTGATAAAGATGTTTGTACTTCTTGGGCACCTAATCCTTGTTGAATAGTATTTGAAATTTCTGATTCTGACATTGGTTGATTAAGTTCTACTGTAACTAATGTACCACCTTTAAGTTCCACACCTTCATTTAAGCCAAACATGGCTAAATATGAAACAGATAATATCATTAATATCAATGGAACTACGATAAGAGGCTTATGGGATGTTCTAGTTATAAATTTAATTATATTTACCATTGTACATTACTCCTAATTTTAGTTATAATGTTTTTGCCTCCAATGTTTTGATAATCATATAACATTTATTCATTTATAATAAATTTTATAATATAATATATTTTATTTTTATCAGTATATAAAATTAGATATTTATATGGGATGATTATTACTTTTGAAATTTTTAAATATATATGGTATAAGAGAAGCTCAATACGTTTTTAGCTTTTATTGATGTAATAAATTAGTGTACTTAAATAAATTTATATATTTAATTGATGTAAGATAATCATAGTGTTTAAATGGGAATACTTTATAAAATGAATTTTTTGGAGTTTAAAAGTAATGGATATTAAATATAGTTTTTATAAGTCATTTGCTCAAATAATTTCTAAATTGATGAAATTAGGTCCTTCGGGTGGTATGAGTTATCCGGGTTATTTATTTATTAAAATTGGTGGTATGGATTCTTTAAATACTCTTTTTAAAGATAGAATTAAAGAAGGTTCTATTCTTGTAACTGGAACTAATGGTAAAACTACTACAACCACAATGGCCAGTGATTTACTTAAAAAAGATATTAATTTAGTTTATAGTTTTGAAAATAATACAATAAATGCTTTAGCTACTTCTGTAATTGATAATAAAGGTGATTTGGGTCTTTTTGAATATGGTATAAGAGATAAAAAACATGGAATGCCTGATTTAGTTCAAGAAACTATTAATCCTATTGGGGTTGTTTATACTAACGTTTCTCGTGAACATGCACAAGTTGCTGGAGTTAAAAATCCATTTGAAGAATATGTTGATGCAAAAACGTTATTATCTAAAGGTATGATGAATGGTGTTGTAATAGCTAACGCTGATGATCCTATTATAACTAATATTGGAAAAAATAAGCAACAGGATGGTCGAACTATCTATTACGGTTTTGAAATGGATAATGTTGAAGATATATTTGAACCACCAGTAGTTAAATGTCCTAAATGTGGTAATACTTTAAATTATTCTAACGTATTTTTAAATCAACGGGGTAGGTACTCTTGTAGCTGTGGTTTTAAACGACCAGAACCTGATGTTAAAATAGCAAAATTTGAAACTAATAAAGATAGATGGCAAATAACCTTAGATGGAAATTTATATAATTATCTAACAGGTAAAAACATACAATTTAATGTAGAAGTAAACGTACCTTTATTTGGTGTACATAACCTTTATAATGTCCTATGTGCCACTACGGTTTATGCATGTTTTACTCCAAAACCTGAAAACATAGAAAAAAATCTTGTAGAATACTTTAATGGATTGGATTTCAGTATTCTTCCACCAGGCAGATTTGAATTAGTTGATATTGGTGATAAATTAGTTGGTCTTGGTCAAGGAGATAATGGTGATGCACTTAAAGTGAATATAACTTTAATGAATTTATACTCTAAAGATAAGGGCTTAGAATTTATTTACACAACACCTGATGAAAATGAAGAGGAAATCTTTGAAGATCACATGAGTTCTATTAGATCAATAAATCCTAATCATTTAATAGTTGTTCCAGGTCGTGTGTCTGTAGAAAAAGCTAGGGAGTATTATGAGCAAATTAAAAATGAGTTTGATTCAGAGTTTTATCCACTTGAATTTGATTTGGATAAACGTGTAGATGCTCTTGAAAAGTTAATCAGACAGTCTGATTATAAATATGTTATCACTACTGGTTGTGGTGAAGAACAGTTATTATGGGATAAATTAAAACATAAACTTCAAAAATGAAGTTTATAATTTTTTTTTTTAAAAAATTTTTAAAGAATTATACATATAAGTCTAAATCTAATTCATAAATTACTTTTAATGTATTCATTATTAATTCTTCTTCTGTTTTTTCATTGACTCTAAAAATACATGAGTTAAGTATTTTACCACCTTTTGATTCTATTTTATTTTTTAATTCTTTCAGTACACTTTTTCCTGTTGAACTTCTGGTGGTCGTATATATTATCACATCTTTATTTTTAAAGTCACAATTGTTTATTAAAGTTAACATAGCTGGGGAAGCTTTTCCAAGTATGGAAGGGCTGCCTAATAATATTAAGTTATATTTGCTTAAATCAATTGTATTGGGTTCAATTGTGGTTAAACTTGATCTTAAGGCTTTATAATCACTTATAATATTATTAAAAAACCCTGATTTCTTCTTTAAATCCTTTATTTCTATACAATCTGAGTGAATTCTATCTGCAATAAATTGAGATATGATTCTTATTTCTTTATTTTCAGAATATGTTACAAGAATAGCCATAATTAACCCACTCTTTTAATTAATTAAATTTAAATCTTTTAATGCTATATGTGTACGTTTAATAATATCTTCTTTACTGCCATTTGTTTTTATAGTGAATGTTGTGATAATGTTACCATTATGATTTTTCACATGTTTTACTAATCGGCTCATTGCAAGGTGTCCGCCTTTGCTTTTCATAGTATTAAATAAGATTATATTTTTATTTTTAAAATCCATGTTATCTATAAATTTCTTTATAGCTGGTGTTAGTGAACCAAACCAAACAGGAGTTCCAATTATTATAGTATCATAATAATCAATATCAATTTTGCGTGGTTCAATACTAGCAGAATCAAAGATAGTAGGGAATAAATATTCAAAAGTACTTCTATTGGATGTATAATCAATTATTTCTCTAAAATGACTATTTAATGCATGTTTTATTTCGTTTGCTACAGTATAGGTCTTACCAGAACGTGAATAAAAAATTACTATACTTCTCATTTTAATCATTAATCGCCTGTTTTGTTAAATTTTCTATATTACCATTGTTTCCTGTTATTATTGAAAAGGATTTCAATATTTTCCCATTATTTTCTTTAATAATATCATTCATGGCTTTAACAGTTGTGTCTCCACCACTACCGCCCATCGTAGCAAAGGTTATGATATTTTTATCTGTAAAATCACAGTTTTCCAATATTTTCATGATAGCTGGTGCTGGTTTTGATGCCCATACTGGTGTTCCAACATAAATAGTATCATATTCTGTTAAGTCAACATGGTCTGGTTCAATATCTGTATTAGAACTTAACATAGCATCTAATGCTCCTTTTATATATCCAAGTACTCCAGATCTATTTGTTTTATCTTTTATTTCTAAAAGAGTTCCTCCTTTTTCTTCTTGGATTATTTTAGAAACAAGTTTTGTTTTTCCACTTCTTGAATAATAAATAATTAAATTGTTCATAGTATCACTTAAATTTATTTTTTTTTATTAACTATATTGTTAATTTAACTTATAAATACTTTCATTTAAATATTACAAAGAGTAACTATTATATTACATTTTAAAAATAAATTTACTCATTTAAAGCTTTTATTGTGGATTCCTTTAAATCTTGATTATTCATAATCGAAAATGATTTTATTACGTTTCCACCTTGGGATTCTATAATTTCATTCATAAAATTTATTGTAGCTTCTCCACCACTAGCCATCATAGTATCAAAAGTTATAACTTTTTTTCCAGTAAAATCGGTATTATGTAAAAATTGAATGATGGCTGGTGTTGGTTTTGATGCCCATACAGGTGTTCCAACATAAATATTATCATATTTACTAACATCAATAAAAGCAGGCTCTATTTTTGTATCTTGATTTCTAATGGAATCTGTAACACCCTTTAAAAAACCAAATACTCCAGTTCTACTAGTTTTATCTTTAATTTCAATAATATCTGCGTTAACTTCATTTTTAATAGTTCTAGCAATTTTTTTAGTATTTCCACTTCTAGAATAATATATAACTAAATCAGTCATTTCAATTCCTTCTATCAAATATTGTATCTTTATTATAGTCTTAATCCTTATTGTTATTTTTTGTTGAATAGTTTTCATATAATTTGAGTAATGGAAGACATACGTATTGTAAAAATCTCACTTTAAAACCAAATCCATGACCTTCAAATTTCTTTGAAACTTTTTTAAGTTCCTG
>AUXO011920955.1_pt1 | contig 11602 bp, 11 predicted proteins | sample 768731 | NCBI WGS metagenome assembly AUXO01 (sample SAMN02715735, study PRJNA202380) | gut metagenome | biome: sheep rumen | host: Ovis aries | place: New Zealand: Palmerston North | reverse complement strand
AAAAGTACAAGAAAATGTAGAAAAATATATTGACAGTCTATAAAAAAAGTGATAGAATATCATCAGTTTATGTAAATCAATAGATGAATAAAGATATGTGGATAAAGGAGTAAAAAGAAAATGATACAATTTAGTATGTGTAACATTAATATTTTAAATAAAAATAAATTTTGTAAAGTTTTTTACTCTATATTTGCGCCTAAAAAAAATAATAATTAGTCAAAGAGATTTTTTCTTTGGCTTTTTTTATAATTATTATAATAAAGGAGTTGTGTATGGAAAGAAAAGAAAATGCATTATCAGCAGTAATACGATTTGAGAATGTTGGATGTATAATATGGAGTCCGCGTTTTAAACGTTATTATTTCTTGAAACAAAAGATTAGTAATGAGTTGTATAAAGAAATTGTTGACGAAGGAATGAAAATCTCAGAGGCATTAAATAATATGCCACAATTAAAAGAGAAAATTTCAGATATTGGTGTAGAAGATGATGCAAGAATTATTGTAAATATAAATAAAACCAATAGACCCCTTTATGCACCACTAGAATATTATTTTGACTATACTAATAGATGCAATCTTCGTTGTAAAGACTGTTACAACAAGAAACATTTAGGACAAACTACAATGGAGTTAGATAATATAGCTAATATTATAAAAGAAATGGGAGAATTAGGAATAAAGCGTGTATATTTAGCTGGTGGAGAACCAACTATTGATATTCCTGCTTTGAAAACATATATTGATACGGCATATGAAAATGGTATAACTACTTCTATGGTAACAAACGGAACATTATTAACAGATGAATTATGTAGATACTTACTGTCTCGTGAACTAGTAGATATTAGTGTTAGCATTGATGGCTGGGATGAAGAATCTAACAGGTTAAGACGTAATGATGGAATGTTTAAAGAGGCTGTAGAAGGAGTAAAAAGACTTGTAAAAATAAAAAAAGAATTAGGTAACACTGTAACAGAAATATGTGTTAAACCAATTATTGATAGAACACAAGATGAGGAGTTTTTTGAAAAGATGATAGCTCTTACACTGGAATTGAAAGCAGATAAGGTTAAATTTGCTAATCCAGAGCGTTCATTAAATCATCCTCGTGGTTATTATAGCAATGATGTTGATAGTTATTATAAAACAATTAATCTTATAGCATCATTAAAGAAAAAATATGCAGATAAGTTAATTGTCACTAATTGTACAAATCCTTGTGTTGGATTTAAAAATATTGGAATTGCTGGTATGCATGGTTGCATAGGAGGACAAGAATTAGTTGCAATACATGCTGATGGGCGTATAACACCTTGTCTTATGAATCATATAGTATTAGGAAATTATAATGAATATGGTTCAATGAAGAATTTTTACAATACAGATAATTTAGAAAAATATGCTAAAAGAATAGATTATCCAGAATGCTATGATTGTAAACTTTATGCAAGTTGTAGAGGAGGATGTCAAGTAAGAAAAATTGTGCAATGTGGAGATACTACAGGAAGAGATCCAATTTGCCCAATAGATAATAATATTAACTTGGATGGTGTTGTTCCAATTGAAGATGATGTTTTAATACCTATATGGGTTGCTCATTCACTTTAATATTTTATTAACATGGTAATAGCTAATGTTAATGCATTAGTGATTTATAATATATTTTTAATAAACAATTATTTAAAGATTGTTAGATGGAGGTAGAAATGAAAAAGTACAAAAAAATTGTTATTCTCGATTCTGTTATTTTGTATCCTGAACACAGATACAGATTAAATCAATTGGCAGACGAAATTGTGGAGTATAACACATGTAATACTGAGGAGGAAGTGCTAGAAAGAGTTAAAGGAGCTGATTGTGTAATTAGTTGTTGGGTTGATATTACGAATAGGGTTATCGATGAAAATCCACAAATTAAAACTATTGCTTTTTGGACACATGCATATGAGCATAGAATAGATAAAAAATATGCAGAATCACACGGTATTTATGTACCTTGTATTCCAGATTATGGTACAGATTCTGTGGCTGAATTAGCAATTATGGGAATGCTTAATGTTAATTCTAGAAAAGAAACTACAGATACACGATTGATTGATGAAGATTTAGTGATGGAAGTTGCAAACAGTGTAAGAAATTTTGAGAACAATGTTAAAGATAATCTAACAGGTCACTGGATTCATGAATATGTAAAAACAGGTAACTTGAAAATTACAGATCCTGATTACTTTAAAGAAGAAACAATGAAAGGGATGACTATTGGTTTAATGTTATCTCAAGACAATTTAAATAATGATTTAATAAAAATACTAGCTGAAGGATTTAAAATGAATGTAATTCATTGCTGTTGTGATATTACATATACATTAAGTGCTTCATTTAGACCAGTAGATAATTTATTGAAAGAAAGTAATATTATAATATATGATTCTAATTTGATAAGTGAAGACACAAAAGAGAAAATATTAAATGGAAACTATATTAAAGCAATAGATATTAATAACATTCAAAGAAAAGGTGTTTCTTTAAAAGGCAAAGAACTTGGAATTATTGGATTAGGAAGAATAGGAACAAGAGTAGCTCAAATTGCGACACAAGGATTTGGAATGAAAGTAAAATACTATTCAAGAACAAGAAAACCAGAATTGGAAGAAAAATATGGAATTACTTATGCTGAGCTTAATGATGTCTTATCAAGTTCTGAATATATTTCGTTCCACTTACCACATGTTGGAGCAGAAGATTTCATTACAAAGGAAATGATTGAGTTAATTCCACCAAAAACTACCGTTATAAATGTAAGTGTTGGTAATATTTTTGAAAATCAAGAACACTTTTTAAGTAGATTTAATGAAAATGATTTAAATGGATATATTGATGTATATAGAACAATGCCTCCTAGACAAGAGTTAAGAGCTAGAAAAGATTATTTGATTTCTACATTTAGATTAGGTTGGCGTACAAAGTCTACAGTTGGGTTAAAAACACATAAATTAATTACAAAATTAGGTATGGATAATCCAGATGTAAGAAAAGACCATTAGAAATTGAGGGAGGAGTATTTATGGCACATGTTAGAAAACAAATGATTTCATTTTTTATGACAACAAAATGTAATTTGGATTGTATTTATTGCTATACACCTAAATATAAACAAATAAAACCAGAAGATCAAAGTATAGATTTGGATTTTGCACGTAAAGGAATTGATGACTTCTTTAGAGATAATCCAAGTAGATATATTCGTTTTTATGGAATCGGTGAACCAACTATAGAAATAGAAAAGATTAAAGCAATAACAGAATATGCTAGATCGAAATCTGGAGATAAAGATGTATATGTAGAACTTCAATCAAATGGATGTTTTCCAGAAACAACACATAAGTGGGTTGCAGAAAATGTAAACTGGTTGTGGATATCATGTGATGGTCCTGCAGATGTCCATAATAAACAACGTCCATTTAGAAATGGAGGGGCAACTTCTGAAAAGGTAGAGGAAACCATTAAAAGTTTACAAAACATAGATACATTAACAGTTGGGGTAAGAGTAACTTTAATGTCAGATATGATATCTCAACAAAGAAAAATAGTTGATTATTTTGAAAGTATAGGAGTTCGATACATAAATGTGCTTCCTGTATTTGCACCAGAAGAAGGTAGCGAAAACCCATCATATAAATGGGATGCAATGGACTTTGCTGAAAATTTTTATGATGCACATATGTATGCTGAAAGCAAAGGAATTTGGTATAACACAATGTGTATTGTAAATTTTGATGAACCTACTAGAATTGCTTGTAGATCATGTACCCCATGTCCTCATTTAACAACTGATGGATATGTGTCATGTTGTGATTTTACACAACTTGGTCCAGAATATATAGACGGACCTTTATCACAGTTGATTTATGGAAAATATGATAAGGAAAAAGATATGATATATTATGATGAAAATGCAATGCACAAGATAAGAAGTAGATGCGCTGAAAATTTAAAAAAAGAAACATGCAAAGATTGCAAATATGTTTATAATTGTGCAGGAGGATGTATGGGGCAAGTAGTAAACGAAACAGGAGATATTATGGGAAGGATTGAAGATAATTGTAAAATTGTTCAATATCTTGGAGAAAGAATACCAAGAAATAAAGGTCTATTTCCCGCATTTCATTCATAGTTTGAAAGGGTTTTGAATTATGCTATTAGAAAATAAAATTATATTAATAACAGGTGGCTCACGAGGAATTGGAAAAGCGGTAGCTGAGAAATGTCTTAAAGAAGGAGCGAAAGTTGTTATAGATTATAAAAACAGTTGTGAAAAAATAGAAACGTTAGTTAAAGAATATGGCGAGGATAAAATAATTACATATAAGGCTGATGTTTCAAATGCTGATGATATAAAACAAATGGTAACTTATGTGAAAGAAGTTTTTGGACATTTGGATGGAATTGTTAATAATGCAGGTATAATAACTAGGACTTATGATTGGAAAAATATTTCATTGCAAGATTGGAACACAAATATTGGAACTAATTTAATTGGTTCTTGGAATGTGATAAGATTCGGTGTAGATATAATGGAAAAAGGTGGTTCGATTGTTAATGTGTCATCTATTTATGGAATGTTTCCAGAAGCAGACGAACTTACATATTCTATTTCAAAAGCAGGAGTTGAAGCTATGACACAAGCTTTAGCAAAGAAACTTGCTCCAAATATTAGAGTAAATGCAATTGCACCTGGTAATACTTTGACTGAAATGATACCAGATTCAGAAAAACTGCATCAGATTGAAGAAAAAACTTTATTAAAGAGATCAGCCAAACCAAATGAGATAGCAAATACAATCGTATATTTGCTATCAGAACAAAGCTCATATATAACAGGGTGTATTATTCAAGTAGATGGTGGATATCATGTAATTTAAGATAAAATCAAATTAAACAAGGAGTAATGAAAATGAATGAGTTATATACTTTTGTAAATAATGAAATAATACCAATAGAAAAAAGTGTAAAAGATAATTATATGCAAGAACTTATAGACACAGAATTTGGAAAAAAAGAAAGTCCCGTATCGGATGTGACTAATGATTTAATTAAAAGATATGGGTTTAGTTGGGATCCATTGTCAATACCTGGATATCTTACTTTTAGACCTTATGCAGCCTTTATGGAAGAGGCAACTAAACTGCATATTTGGAAGTTAGTTCAAGGCTTTTGCTTAAAAAACAATATCCCATTACATAGAATAGCAGGAGGAGACTTATATTCATTAGACAACAGTTTGATGAAAAAGCATGTTGAATTGGCAGAAAAGGTTGGAATGTATGGGGACGGTTTATTAAAAGTTACAGGAAATCATATTTTAAGATTTTCAGGATGTAGTAACAAATTATCTTTATTGAAACAAATGAACTTTGATAATAAAACCTTACCAATTGGGATTTTTGAAATTTCAGATAGTTATAGATATGAACAAGAAGATAAACTGAATTTATTAGTTAGAAATAGAATGTTTCATCTTCCTGAATTGCATATTGTAAACGAAGATCTTAAACAAGGATTGAAAATGCTTTTAAAAGGGCATAAACAAATGCAAGAAGATATGGAAGAAAATAAAATGGAATATATTATGCTATTTTCTACAACAAGAAAGTTTATTGCGGAAAATAAAGAATTTATAGACAGAATATGTAAAGGTTGTAAGCATAGTCCTATTATAAATGTTGCAGAAGATGATACTTGTGAAAATGGAATAGTGTTTGATGTAGAATATAAAGCAAGAATGAAAAATGGAACTTTGGTTGAAATAGGAACTTTTCAAATAGATGAGGGAACTACAGATTTTGCTTATGATATTAAATATAAGAATAAACCAGTTACTACAGTTCATGCAGTTTTCTTTGCAAGTTCTATTGAAAGAACAATATTTACATATTGTGATAAATCTGCCAATAGTGACGATTTAATGCCAAATTGGCTTGTACCCGTACATTGTAGAGTAATTCCTTCTGATGTAAATTTTGTAGATTCAGCAATAGAATTAGGAAAAAAGATTAATAAAAAACTTCGAGTTGAAGTAGATGATAGAAGTATAGAGTTTGATGAGAAACTAGAAGATGCGTTATTATTAAAAGTACCATACATTATTCGTATAGGAAACGACAATATCGAAATATTTGATAGAGATTCAAAAGTATTTAGTAATATAGATGTTGTAAGTATACTTTCAAAGGATATTGACGATTCATATATGTTTAATCAATATTCACCTATGTTATTGTCGCAAAGGGTTATTGTTTAGATAATAATGAAATTATATATAGTATAAATCCAAAAAAGTGTTGTAAATTTTACAGCACTTTTTAATTAGATGTGAATTGAAACACTTTTTATAAAAAAATTGACGTTTTTTTAGGAAATGTATTGACAATTATAGAAAAAAAGAATACAATACTAATATATTTTTATATAGAATATATTAAATGAGAGAAAAAGTAAAATAAGAGTTGCTTACAGAGAAAATTGGACATAGGCTGAAATCCAATTTAAGTAAATGTATTTGAAAGACTATCTCTCCGAAATTTATTATTGGTAATTTTTAATATATTCTAAAATTAAGTAAAATTTAGGATGGAACCGTGCTATATAAAAGCACTCCTAAAAGTATTGTTATAAGTACTTTTAGGAGTGCTTTTACAATACAAAAAGAAAAGGAGGTTTTTAAAATGATTAAAATTACTTTAAAGGATGGATCTATTATGGAGGTAGAAAATGGGACTTCTATAATGGATGTAGCAAAAAAAATTAGCGAAGGATTAGCAAGAGTCGCAACATGTGGAACTGTAAATTCAGAAGTAAAAGATTTGAGATTTGAATTAAATCAAGATTGTAATTTAACAATAGAAACATTTGAAAGCAGTTTAGATGGAAAAAAAGCATATTGGCATACAACAGCTCACATATTGGCACAAGCAGTAAAAAGATTATTTCCTAATTATAAATTGACAATTGGTCCAGCTATAGAAAATGGTTTTTATTATGATTTTGATGTAGAAAAACCATTTACAGAGAATGAAATTGCCAAACTTGAAGAAGAAATGAAAAAAATCATTAAAGAAAATTTGGTAATTGAAAAATTTGAGCTTTCTAGAGCAGAAGCTATAAAGTTGATGGAAGAGAAGAATGAAAGTTACAAGGTAGAATTAATAAAAGAATTACCAGACGGAGAGATAATTTCTTTTTATAAACAAGGCGAATTTGTAGACTTATGTCGTGGACCACATTTGCTTAATACAGGAAAAATAAAAGCAATAAAATTAACATCAATGTCTTCTGCATATTGGAGGGGAGATGCTAAAAATAAATCTCTTCAAAGAATTTATGGAATATCATTTCCAAAAGCAAGTAACCTTGAAGAATACCTAACAAAATTAGAAGAAGCAAAACAAAGAGATCACAGAAAAATAGGAAAAGAACTAGGTATTTTTATGACAAGTGATTTAGTAGGAAAAGGTTTACCATTGTATTTGCCAAAAGGGTACATGGTATGGGAACAATTGGAAAACTATATAAAAGGAAAAGAAAGAAAACTTGGATATGAGCATGTTTTGACTCCACCTCTTGGAGCAGTTAATTTATATAAAACTTCGGGACATTGGGGGCATTATAAAGATGGGATGTTTCCTAAAATGGAAGTAGAGGGTGAAGAATTTATTTTAAGACCAATGAATTGTCCACATCATATGATGATATATGCAAATGATATTCATTCATACAAAGATTTGCCAATAAGAATTGGAGAAATAGGTAGAGTTTGTCGATTTGAAGCAAGTGGAACATTAAAGGGACTTGAAAGAGTAAGAACTTTCTGTCAAAATGATGCACATATATTTGTAACTCCAGAGCAAATAGAAGATGAATTTAAATTAGTTGTTAATCTTATATTAGATGCATATAAAGAATTAAATATTACAGATTTCCATTTTGAATTGTCATTAAGAGATCCAGAAGATAAAGTTAAGTATCATCCAGATGATGAGATGTGGAATAATGCAGAGAATAAACTAAGACAAGTTTTAAACGATTTAGGAATAGAATATATAGAGAAAATAGGTGAAGCAGCATTTTATGGACCCAAACTAGATGTTCAAGTAAAACCTGCGGTTGGAAACGAAATAACAATGTCAACATGTCAATTGGATTTTTGCTTACCAAAAAAATTTGAACTTGCATATATTGATAAAGACGGAGAAAAGAAAACACCTGTAGTTTTACATAGAGCAGTTTTTGGAAGTATGGATAGATTTATAGCATATTATCTAGAAGAAACAAAAGGATTTTTACCAACATGGTTATCTCCAGTTCAAGTAAAAATATTACCTATATCGGATGCTCATCTTGATTATGCTAATAAAATAAAGAAGGCCATAGAAAATGAAGAGATTAGAGTTGAATTAGATGATAGGCAAGAAAAGACAGGTTACAAAATACGTGAAGCTCAAATGCAAAAAATACCATATATGCTTGTAGTTGGAGATAAGGAAATCGAATCCAACAGTGTTAGTGTACGCACGAGAGAAGACGGTGATATTGGTGTTTATAAGGTTGATGAATTCATAGATAAAATAAAAAAGGAAATATCTGACAAAAAATAAAGATAAACAATTGACATATTTAGAGCTATGTGCTATACTATCTTTATAGTAAAAGCTCTAAATATTATATATGGTGTTGTAGCCAAGTGGGAAGGCATGAGTTTGCAAAACTCAGATTCCAACGGTTCGAATCCGTTGCAACACCTCCAATTTAATTTTGATAAAATTATAATGATATTAATAAATTGATTGATATTTGTATCAATCGTTAAGGCTCCAAAAAAGTTGTAAATAACTACGCCAACGGAGCCAAAAATAAAACTGTCAAACTTAAATGTTTGGCAGTTTTTTATAAAAACTATTTAAACTATTGAAAAGTGTATAAAAATAATATATAATAACAATAGTTTTGAAAGGATGATAAAAAATGGATAGTCTAAATTTAATGGAATATTGGATAAAGAGTGCTGACAGTGATTATGATACTATGATGGTAATGTATGAAAATAAAAGGAATACATGGAGTTTATTTATAGGGCATTTAGTAATAGAGAAGCTATTAAAAGGACTATAAGCAAAAAAAAATGAAGATAGCCCTTATGCTATAAAATCACATAATTTATTGCAGCTTGCTGAAAAATGTGATTTGGAATTGACAGATGAACAAGTGAGAAAATTGCAAATAATAACTCAATTTAATATAAGTGCCAGATATGATGACTATAAAGAAAGCTTTAATCAAAAATGTACAGATGAATATACAGCAGAACAGATAAAAAATATTGAGGAGGTAAGAGAATGGTTGAAAAGTCTATTGATAGAGAAAAAATCGGAAGAATTAACAGAGAAATAATCGAAGCTATAAAAAAATATGTAGAAAAAATCAGTAATTATTATAAAATTGAAGCAATAATATTATTTGGATCTTATGCAAAAGGAACAGAAAATGAAAATAGTGATATTGATATTGCTATAATTTCAAGTGATTTTAAAGACATAATAGAAGATGGAGCAAGTTTAATAGGATACACATGGAAAATAGATACAAGAATTGAACCACATCCAATAACAACAGACGATTATGAAAATATTGCGAATCCTTTTGTTAAGGAAGTAATAGAAACAGGAATAAAAGTTGCATAGAAACTCGCAGAAAAAATGTTAGCGAAAAATGATATAAAGATTAACTGATATAATAATTTTAAACGAAATTATAGTTTAAAGGAAAAAAATATATGAATATATATAAAGAATTAAATAAAGTAATTGAATATATAGAAGAAAATTTAGAAGAGAAAATTGATTATAAATATCTTTCAAAAACGATAGGAGTAAATGAATATACATTTTAAAGAATTTTTTCTCTAATAAGCAATGTATCTATATCAGAATATATAAGAAATAGAAGATTATCAAATGCAGGACAAGAACTATATTTAAATGATGAGAAAATAATTGATATAGCAATAAAATATCAATATGGAAATAGCACAGCATTTTCAAGAGCATTTGAAAAATTTCATGGAATAAAGCCAAGTGAAGTTAAAAAAAAATCCAGAAAAACTGAAAATGTATACAAAATTGCATTTTAATGAAATTAATGAGCAAAGTAAAAATATAGAATATAAGATAATAGAAAATGAACAGATGATTTTATATGGAAAATGTAAAATAACAGACAATGAACATATAAAACAAGATGTACCAAGATTTATTGAAGAAATAAAAAATAAATATGGAGAACAAAAATATGGTTTAGTTGAATACATAGATAAAGAAAGAATGTATGTAAAATCATATTGGGTAATGTATGATAAAAAAATTGAAGATTTAGAAAAGAAAATAATTCCTAAAAGTAAATGGATTTTAATAAGAATAAACTCAAGAGATGCACAAGATATACAAAATGCATCTGAAATGTTTTATGAAGAGTTCTTGCCTAGTTGTAAGTATAATCTTAGAGACTTACCAGAATTAGAATATTATCATGATGGAATTACTGATTTTCTAATACCTATAGACTGACTTTTTTTGAAAGGAAAAAGTCAGTCTTTTAATATTTGCACGTGATATAATATAATCAAAGGATGATGAAAAATGAAAAAGAATATTTTTGAAATATATTTAACAGAAAATTATATTAAAGGTGAAGATTGGCTAAAACTAATATTAAAAGTTTCTAAAATAAATGGGAGGTTAAAGCACTGGAGTTTATGGATAGATATTGAAAATAATATTGTGAGATATTATATTTAAATTATAAAAACTATGATTTTGCTAAACATTCTATAGTTATTGGTGCAAGTGGTACGGGTAAATCGAAATTTATTATTTCTTTGATTAAAAAAATTTCACAAAATAATTATAATAGGATGAGATATAAAGTTATAGTAATTGATCCACATGCAGCTCTTGAAGATGATATAGGTGGATTAGATAATACAAATGTTATAGATTTTAAAACAGAAGAATCAAGTGTTAATTTATTTGCTAACTCATCAGAAGATAAGATTTCTACCACAGAATCTTTAATGGGTATATTTAAAAATATAATTGGCGACAGGTATAATTCTAAATTAGAAAGAGTTTTAAGATATAGTATACATTTGTTACTAGAAAAAGGAATTTTTAACCTAATTAATTTAAGAAGATTACTTATAGAAATAGAATACAGAAATAAAGTAATAAAAGAGGTACAAGATACTATACAACCTAATATAATAGAGTTTTTTAGGCAGGACAATATTTTGACCAAATTAGTGATAACTTACAAAAAGCTATATTTACAAATGTAGTTAATTATTTTATATTTAGAGTTTCAAGATTGGACGCTATTTTATTGGAAAAAAATGCAGATGGTAGTTGTGGCAATTCTGAATATGTTCTGGCTTGTCAAAGAAGTTCAAATTGTAGTTATTGTATAAGAGTGGATGATTCAACAAGTTGTTCTAATAGTTATAATGTTATTTGTTCTGCTAAAATTAGCAATTCATTTTTTATACA
>AUXO013541586.1_pt1 | contig 11604 bp, 7 predicted proteins | sample 768731 | NCBI WGS metagenome assembly AUXO01 (sample SAMN02715735, study PRJNA202380) | gut metagenome | biome: sheep rumen | host: Ovis aries | place: New Zealand: Palmerston North | reverse complement strand
GTTTCCGGCAGAGGAGAACTCCATTTAACCGTTCTTATAGAAAATATGAGAAGAGAAGGTTTTGAACTTGCAGTATCAAGCCCTGAAGTTATTTTTAAAGAAGTTGACGGGAAAATGTGCGAACCTATGGAATATCTTATACTTGATATAGATTCCGATTTTCAGGGAGTAGTTTTTGAACTTATCGGTAAAAGAAGTGCACAACTTGAAAATATGGTAAGTGAAGGTAAAGATCATTTAAGATTGGAATATATTATTCCGTCAAGAGCATTGATAGGATTTAAAAACGAATTTTTAACCGCAACAAAAGGTACCGGAATAATGCATCACAGTTTTTACGGATATTTACCGAAAGCGGACATTTCCTCATTAAGAGGTAACGGAGTATTTATTGCTATGGCTCCGGGAAAAACCACCGCTTATGCTTTACATAATTTGGAAGACGGCGGAGAGATGTTTGTAGGTCCTGGTGAAGAAGTTTATGAAGGTATGATAGTCGGACAAAATTCCAGAGAAAGAGATCTTGTGGTTAATCCGTGCAAACCTAAAAAACTTACCAACATGAGAAGTAAAGCGGCAGATGAAGCATTAACATTAACACCGCACAGAGTTATGAGTTTGGAACAATCCGTGGAATACATTGCTCCCGACGAACTCGTGGAAATTACACCTACATCATTGAGATTAAGAAAAAAGATATTAAATGCTTTGGACAGAAAAAGAACTGCAAGAAACGAAAGATACGAAGAAGCTCAACTCGAGCAGGAAGACTAAAACGACAATGTACAATGTATAATGTATAATGTACAATTAAAAAACTAAAAACTTGTCCGAAGGACACCGAAAATTATAAATTATAAATTGTAAATTATAAATTGCCGTTAAAAATGGTATAATAAGAAAAATTATTTTAGATAGGAGCAAGTAAGTATGAAAAAATTATCTTTATTGGCAGTAGCGGTATTTATGTTGTTTTCAACAGTAGCATTTGCAGGAACGAAAGAAGGTTTGGAGTTGGAATTGAAACAGTTGTCGGTTAGTATCACAAGTACCGAAGTTCACAATTCTTCGACGGCATTTACAACGGCAAGATTAACGGCTGATCCTCAAACGGCAATTCAAGGTAAATTGGATTTTGATGCAAGATATTTTTTACCTAAATTCTTATGGACAAATAATCTTTACATGGAATATGGTAAAACAACGGTAAGACCTGTAGACAAAGAAGAACTTACAACCGAAAATGCAGATAAAATTACCGTAACATCGGATTTAACATACAGATTATGGACAGTAGAAGAAGATTTTATAGGCGGTTTTGAGGCGGGTCCTTTTGCAAATATCGGTTACGAAACTGAATTTGATGCTCCTGAAGTAGAAATAGATGGTGAAAAAGTAACAGGAAACAGAAAACAAATTTTAAGAGGTAAAGCAGGTTTTAAACTTTTCGAAGGAAAATATTTGAAAGAACTTTATTCGGCTTATGTATTTGAAAGAGATTTTACAAATACACCGGAAACAAACAGATCGGCTTTTGAAGCAGGTTTCAAAGCTGAAGCGGAAATAAGAGAAGGTGTAAAATTTGTAGCATGGTCATATTACAGAGATTATTTATCACAATCAGAAGATTATATAAGCGATTTGGATTATGAAGTAGAAGCAGAATTAAGACTTGATGTAAAATTGTGGAACAATCTTTCGGTAGCACCTTTTGTTAACTATTATTGCGCATCTGCACAACATTTTAATTGTGTAGCTGATAACTGGTACACAGGTGTACAAATTTCTTACAGCACATTCTTTAAAAAAGCTAACGAAATATAATAATTTTAAGTTAACATAATAAAAATAAGCTCTATTGTTAAAATAGGGCTTATTTTTTTTGTCAATAAATGGTAAAATTACTCTAATAATATTATAGGAGAATTTTATATGAAAAATATGCCGGAATTTAATAAAGTATCAAAACAATTATTACAGGCAATGCCTTACCAATATGTCGGTAACAATATAAATGTTTGTATAGAAACAGACGAATTTACATGCCTTTGTCCGTGGACGGGACTTCCTGATTTTGCACATTTAAAAATTCAGTATGTTCCCAACAAAGTCGTTGTTGAACTAAAATCTTTGAAAATGTATTTGCAATCTTACAGAATGGTTGGTATGGTTCATGAATCCGTAGTAAACAGTATTATGAAAGATATTAAACAATTATTAAAACCTAAACAGATATATGTTGAATTAGTATTTAAAATTAGAGGCGGAATTACAACAACAGTTTCCGCAGGCAGCATTAAAGAAGGTAAAAAATAAATGTCGAAATCGATAGCATTTGTCGGTAACCCCAATGTCGGCAAGTCCGTAATATTTAATAAACTTACCGGCCAATATGCGGTTGTTTCAAATTATGCAGGTACTACAGTTGATGTTACAAGAGGAAATATTACAATCGGCAGTGAACAGTATCAGGTTGTAGATACTCCCGGCACATACTCTTTAATGCCGTTATCAGAAGACGAGCAAGTTACAAGAGATTTAATAATAAAAGAAAAACCTAACATTATAGTACAAGTATGCGACATGAAAAATATCGAAAGGTCGCTGCACTTGTTCTGTGAACTTGCATTGTTTAAAATACCTATGGTGTTGGTTTTGAATATGAGAGATGAAGCCATTCAGTCGGGAATTAGAATAAATATAAAGAAGTTAACGGAAATTTTAGGTGTTCCGATAACCTGCTGTACAGCAACAACCGGTGACGGTGTGAGTGATATTTTAAAAATTATACCGCAGGCGACCGTAAGCAACTTAAATATTGAATATAAAAACAGTAAAGATATTTTAACAATAGAGAACGTTTTAAAAGATAAAACTTCAATAGCTAAAGCGTTGGCTGTATATTTGTTGTCGGGCGATAAAGATATAAAACAGTATGTTCCGCAAAAGTTGCAGGAAAAAGTTTTTAAGTTGGTATCGGATACTGTTAAAAACGAATACAAAATGTTTGCGGCACAAATATTTCACGATAACAATGAAACAATATTAAAAATCGTTTCCGAAGTAAAAAAAATAAAACACAGAAAACATAAAAGTGTTATGGAAAAGTTAGGCAACATTTGTTTGCATCCGTTTTGGGGAACGATAATAATGTTGTTCATTATTTTTATAATGTACGAATTCATTGGAGTGTTTGTTGCAGGTGTCGTTGTAGATTGGATACAAACAAAAGTTTTTGAAGAATTGATAAATCCGTTTATTGCAAACTGTTTTGATTATTTGGGAACGGGACCGGTTGTAAATTTTGTAAAAGATTTGTTTGTAGGTCAGTACGGAATTTTTACAATGGCAATACCATATGCTTTTGCAATAATATTCCCTATAGTTATTGCATTTTTTTCATTTTTCGGAATATTGGAAGATTCAGGTTATTTGCCGAGATTGTCGGTAATACTTAACAGATTGTTTTCACTTGTAGGTTTAAACGGTAAAGCCGTTCTTCCTATGGTTTTGGGAGTAGGTTGCGGAACGATGGCAGTATTAAGTTCAAGAATACTTGAGACAAAAAAAGAAAGAATGATAGTTGTAATTTTGTTATCGCTTTCAATACCGTGTTCGGCACAGTTGGGTATAATTCTTGCGATGTTATCTTCGGTATCTTATAAAGCAACAATTGTTTGGCTGTTGTGTATATTGTTTTCGCTTTTCTTAGTTGGAAAAATTTTGGATTTTTATGTTAAAGGTGAGTCCACAAACTTTATTATAGAAATTCCTAAAATGAGAATACCGTCAATAATAAACATTTTATCTAAAGTTAAAATGAGACTTGTTTGGTACATGAAAGAAGTAGTTCCTTTATTTATTTTAGCTACGGTCGGTTTGTTTTTTATGGACAAAATTCATTTGCTTACAACACTTGAAAGATGGTTTTCACCGATAGTAGTAAAATTTTTAGGGCTACCTATAGAAACGACAAGCACATTTATTATGGGCTTTTTAAGAAGAGATTACGGAGCATCCGGAATTTATACTTTGGCACAAGACGGACTTTTATCCGGAACACAAATTTTGGTTAGTGCGGTAGTTATAACATTGTTTGTTCCTTGTCTTGCGCAAAGTTTGATGGTAATAAAAGAGCATGGAATAAAAATTGCTTCAATAGTTTTTGTTGCGATTACAACATATGCGGTATTGTTTGGAGGAGCTTTAAGGTTTGTTATTGCATTGTTTTAAGCTAAACGACTTTATCTTTTAAATTATAACTTTATATTTACCTTCTTTATGTACCGGTCGCCTTTGCTTTTCCTTATGTACACCGCAGTCGGTAAATATTTTGTTATAATTTAAAATATAGGAAGTCTTTGAAAGTAATCAACTACTAAGTTGAATTTTATGTTTTTAGAATTTGCAAATTTAAAGACAACTACACAAAAAAGTTTAGGAGTCTATTGTTTGTATGAAAATAAAAGAAATTAAAATCAATAAATTTAAACGATTCACAGATTTAACAATAACAGGTATTCCAGAAACTGCAAAACTTATTGTATTAGTTGGCCCAAATGGATGTGGAAAAACTTCATTGTTTGAAGCATTTAATGTATGGTATCAAATTAAAGGATTTGGTATGTTAGGAACAGAAGATAGTAAGTATTATGTAAAAAAATCCAATTATAATGATATTCAAGAAAATGCATATGGTTCTTTTTTTAGAAATATTGATAGAACAATTAATTTATATTATTATGGATCAACATTAAGTAAGGGACAAATTTGTGAAAAATTTTATTTTAGATCTGCATATAGAAATCAATCAAATTTTGTAATATCAAGTTTAAGCAAAAAAGAAAATCCTGTAAAAGATAGAAATATTAATAGTAAAACATTAATAACGACAGATGCTACTGTATCAGATAATTATAATCGTTTAATTTCTTCAACCATATCAAGTCTGTTTATGAAAGAAAATAATACTAAAAGTGTAGAAGAATTAAGAAAAGAGTTAACAGGAAAAATTCAAAATTCACTACATAATGTATTTGAAGATTTGGAATTATCATCATTAGGAAAACCATTAGAAAATGGTTCTTTTTATTTCACAAAAGGAATTTCGAAAGATTTTATTTATGCTAATTTATCAGCTGGAGAAAAATCGGCTTTTGATTTAATATTAGATTTAATCATAAAATCCAGTTACTTTACAGATACAATTTTTTGTATAGATGAACCAGAATCTCATATGCATACAACATTACAAGCAAATTTATTGAAAGAATTATATTCTTTGATTCCTGGAAATTCTCAGCTTTGGATTTCTACTCATTCTATGGGAATGCTGAAAAAAGCGAAAGAACTTGAAGAAGAAAATCCTGGAACTGTAATTTTTTTAGATTTTGAGAATAGAGATTTTGATAATAAAGTTGTTATGACTCCTTCAGGAATTGATTCAACTATGTGGAAAAGATTTTTAGATTTAGCTCTTGGTGATTTATCAAAGCTTATTGCTCCAAAAACAGTTGTATTTTGTGAAGGGAATACAAACGGAAGAAAATATAAAGATTTTGATGCTCAAATATATACAAAAATATTTAATAGTAAATATCCGGATGTTTGTTTTGTTTCTATTGGTTCTTGTTCTGAAATTGAGAATGAAGGAAATATCAGTATGAAAATAATTTCTCAAGCTTTAAGTAATTCTAAAATAATTAAACTTGTTGATAGAGATGATAGGAATGATAATGAAATAGAAGAACTAAAGAATAAAGATATAAAAGTTCTGTCTAGAAGGCATATAGAGTCTTATTTGTTAGATGATGAAATATTGAAGCTTCTATGTGAAAAAGAAAATAAATCGGATAAATATGATGAGATTTTATCTATAAAAAAAGCAAAATTAGAAGATTCTATTTCGAGAGGAAATCCAAAAGATGATATAAAATCTGCGAGTGGTGACATTTATGTTGAGATAAAGAAAATATTACAACTATCGCATAGCGGAAATACCAAAGATGCATTTTTTAGAGACACATTAGCACCTCTAATTACGCCAGAAACACAAGTTTATAAAGAATTAGAAAAAGATATATTTGAGGGCATTAATTAAAAAATTTGATAGCCAAAAGATAAAATTGTCATTTGAATTAAAATGCTGAGATAAAAGTGTAAAACAAAAACTTGACAAAGCATACAGATGTATGTATAATAAAGAAATGAATAACAAACTATTATCCACATCGGAAGTTTGCGATAAATACAATATATCACAAGCTCTTCTTTATGAATTTAAAGAAGAAGGACTTATTTATTTCCCTACAAAACATATACAGCAGTATTTGTGGGATGAAGAAACATTAAATAAACTTTCAAATATACTTAAAAAAAATACAAAAAATTATAAAACCACCGCTATTAATAACAGAAGATATTTAGGAAATAAATATAAATTATTACCTTTTATAAAAGAAATAGTTGAAAAGCATTGTAAAAATATCAATACAGTAGCAGATATTTTTGCCGGAACGGGTGCGGTCTCGTCAGCATTTACTGATAAAACATTAATTACAAACGATAATATGTATAGTAATTATATATGTCATCTTGCTTGGTTTGGAATAGAAAAAGTTGATACAAATAAAATAAAAAAAATTATTATTGATTACAATAACATAAATCCACAAAATGATAATTATATGTCAATAAATTTTTCAAATACATATTTTAATAAGAATGTTTGTAAAAAGATAGGTTTTATAAGAGAGGATATTGAAAAAAAATTTAATTCCAAATTTATAAACGAAAGGGAAAGAGCAGTGTTAATAACATCTTTATTGTATGCTATGGATAAAATTGCTAATACTTGTGGACATTATGATGCTTATAGAAAAAGTGGAGAATTAAATAAAAAATTAGAACTGGCTGTTCCTTTAATTTCAAACAATTTAAATAAAAAAAATAAAAATTATAATATTGATGCTAATGAGTTGGTAAAAAATATAAAAGCAGATTTAGTTTATATTGATCCGCCTTACAATTCAAGACAGTATTGTGATGCTTACCATTTACTTGAAAATGTTGCAAGATGGCAAAAACCTAAAGTATCCGGTGTTGCTTTAAAAATGCAAAGAGACAATTTAAAAAGTGATTACTGTACACAAAATGCTACAAAAGCATTTGAAGATTTAATAAGTAATATAAATGCAAAGTATATATTGTTATCATACAATAATATGTCTAATAAAGGTAATAGTAGATCAAATGCGAGAATTAGTGATAAAGATATAATAAGAATATTATCAAACAAAGGTAAAGTTACAGTTTTTTCAAAAGAATATAAAGCATTTACTACAGGTAAATCAAAAATAGAAAATAATGAAGAAAGATTATTTTTATGTGTTTGTGATAATAATATTTTTGAACAAAAAAAATTTATACAATCCCCTTTAAATTATACAGGTGGTAAGTATAAAATTTTATCTCAAATTTTACCATTATTTCCAAAAACAATAAGTTCCTTTGTAGATTTGTTTTGTGGTGGATGTAATGTAGGTATAAATATTAATAGTGATAAAATAATTTTAAATGATACAAACTCTTATTTAATAGGGATATATAATACTTTTAAAAAATTAAGCAACAAAGAAATTTTTTCTTCTATACAACAAATAGTTTCTAAATATAATCTTTCAAATACAAGTAAATATGGATATGAGAAATATTCAGCGAATAGTTCTGAAGGTTTAATGAGATATAATAAAGATAACTTTATAAGAATGAGAAATGATTTTAATTCTTTAACAGAAAAAGATGATGATTATTATATTTTACTATATGTTCTTATAGTTTTTTCCTTTAATAATCAAATAAGATTCAATAAAGAAGGTAACTATAATTTACCTGTAGGAAAAAGAGATTTTAATTTAAAAATGCAAAAAAAACTTTCAGATTTTATAGATGTCATACATAAAAAAAATTACATCTTTACAAATAACGATTTTAGGAAAATTAAAATAAATAAATTAAAAAAAGATAGTTTTGTATATTGTGATCCACCATATTTAATAACTTGTGCAACTTATAATGAACAAGACGGCTGGACACAAAAAGATGAAAAAGATTTACTTGAATTTTTAAATCTTTTAAATAAAAACAATATAAAATTTGCATTGTCTAATGTACTAGCAAATAAAGGAAAAGAAAATAAAATTTTAATGGATTGGATAAACAAATATAATTATAAAGTTATTCATTTGAATAATAGTTATTCAAATTCCAATTATCACACGAAAAACAAAGAAAAAATTACAGATGAAGTTTTAATTATAAATTATTAAGGAAAAGTATGACATTACCTAACATTCCGTTCAAAAGTTATTGTTGGAACATTGGAACTACAAGTTACAGAACCAAACAATTTAATTTTAATATTGAAAAACAACTTTCGTTGCTTGATGAATTTTGGAACAAACCTGGAAACACAAACCAAAATTGGATTAATAATAATTCTTTGCAAAAAGATTATTATAATTTTTTAAAAGAAAATAAATTTATTGTTGGAAATGCAAAAAGACCTGATAAAGATGCAAGAGAAAAAACATCCGGTTTGGTTGAAATAGGTTTAATAGATAATGATAGAAAATTAACACAAGTTGGTAGAAAGTTATTAGGAATAAGTAAATTAGGTAATTTTAATAGTGACAATGAGTTAAATATAGCAAAAGATAGTTATATTTATTTAAAGCAACTTTTAAAGATGTCGACAACTGTTGAAAATAAAACAGTTCGACCTTTTATATTATTAATTTATTTTTTATCTAAATTGGAATATTTAACAAAGGAGGAATTTTGCTATATATTACCATTATGTGTTGATGATTCTATAGCACAAAAGGCAATAAACTTTATAAAAAAAATAAGAAAAGACAATGGAACAATAGACAATTTTATAATAGATTTTATTTTTAACAATGATACATATAACAAAGCATTAAATGTATTTATGAGTAATAAAGACAGTGAGAAGTTAATTACAACAATAGGTATTAATAGAAAAAGTAGAACTTATGATAAACCATACTATAACTTTTATGAGATACTTAAAGAAATTGCATTAAAAAGAAAGTTAAAAAATAATATTTTGAAATTATATAAACAAACAGAAAAAATAAATGGTAAAGCAAAAAATTTTTGGAAAAAATATTTGTTTTCTTCAACAGAAAAAAACAAATTACAAAAAGAACCTTTAAAATGCTTAAAAGAAAATTCATTATTAAACAAAAATAAAACAGAATTTAAAACGGAATTCTTTAAACTTTTACACTTATTTAAAATAAAATCAACATTATCAGATTATTTGGATTTAAATAGAAGATATTTCAAATTAACAGATATAATAATTTTTGAAGATGAAAAAATAAAATTAGATACTTTGCCATATTATTATTTTAAGAATAATATAAATGAACTTTATAATTTAGCATTTACAAAGTCCGATATTTTAGAAAAAGATTGCAATATTACTGAAATTTGCAATGATTTAATATTTGATGAAAAACAAATATTACATATTATAAATTCAGAAAGAAAATCAAAGTATTCATCACTAAAAGAATTTACTAATTCTGTAAATGACGAAAGATATGTTAGATTTAATAATTTAATATCTACAAAGTTTTCAAATGAAAAAATAATTGATTTATTAGAATTGTTTGAGACAAGAAGTGATGATAAAATAAATGAACTTGTTACATATAATGCTGATATCCCTACAATTTTTGAATATATACTTGGAATTATTTGGTATAAGATAAGTGAATATAAAGGGAAAATATTGGATTATATGAATTTGTCTTTAGATGCAGATTTATTACCTAAAACACATGCTGTTGGTGGTAGTGCGGATATTATATATAAATACGATAAAACAAATGTTTTCCCAGAACATGCAGTGTTATTAGAAGCAACATTAACTAATAATCAAAATCAGAGAAGAGCAGAAATAGAACCTGTTTCAAGGCATTTAGGCGATTATCTTTTGCAAACAGAAAATAATAAATCATATTGTATTTTCATAAGCAACTTTTTAGCTATTAATGTTGTTTCAGATTTTATTAATAGAAAAACATATCATCATTACTCTAATGATGGAACAAAATCTGTGACAGGCTTAAAAATAATTCCGTTACAAACATCAGAACTAAAAACTATTATAAAAAAAGGATTAAAATATAAAAATTTATATTTGTTATTTGATAAAGCATATTTATCAAATGAAAAAGCAGATAGTTGGTATAACAAGAATATAGTTTCTACTCTATAATAATTTAAGTTTTGGGGGGTAAAAATGGCAAAAGGAATCATTTATCTAATGACAACAACTGTATCTGGATTGATTAAAATTGGAATAACAGAATATAAACAGTTTTTAGAAAGAATGAGATTTCTTGAAAGCAATGGTTATCGTAATGTGACAGGACTAAAAAGATTTTTTGCCATAGAAGTAGAAGATTATAAAGCAAAAGAGGAACTTTTACAAGAAATTTTCAGCAAATATAGAGTACCTAATACTGAATTATTTGTATTAGATATTGAATTAGTAAAACAATTATTATTAGCTTTTGATGGGAAAGTTATTTTTCCGGCAGAAGTAAATAGACAAGAAGATTTTAAAGAAATTACTAATCAAAGAAAACAAGAACGATTGTTTAATTTTTATAATAAAGGTATTAAAAACGGTGACAAAATAGCTTTTGTATATGATGGAAATGTTACAGCAAAAGTTGTAAGTGAAAGAGAGGTTGAATATGAAGGACAAGTTTATAAACTATCACCATTAGTTTATAAACTAATGGAACAAAGAGGGAAATTAAATAAAAGTGGTGCTTATCAAGGTGCAAAATATTTTAAATTTAAAGGAAAAGTTTTAACAACTATTAAAGATAAAATTTAAAATAGAATATCTCATATTTATTGGTTTCTTTTAAGGAATTTTTAAATGAAAACAAAACTTATAGAAAATAACAGTAATGATTTGGTTGTATTTTTAACAGGTTGGGGATGCGACGATAACCAATTCAAAAATTTTTCTTCAAGCAAAAATTTGTTGTTATGTTGGGATTATTCCACATTGGATTTTGAGTTTGATTTCAGTAAATATAATAAAGTAAGTTTGTTAACTTATTCTGCAGGTGTTTTGATAGCTTGTTTGTTGCAAGATAAATTTCCTGAATTCGATAAGAAAGTTGCTGTAAACGGTAATCCGTTAATGACAGATAAGAAGTTCGGTATAAGTAAAAAAATAATAGATTTAATGTTAAACTTAAATTTAGATAACTGTATGGATTTCATATCGACATATCTTGTCTACGATGAACAAGAACTTAAAAAGTTTCTGTCTGCACCTTCTTACAGACCGTTTGAAAGTTCAAAGCAGGAAATAATAAAGTTACAGGAATATTGTAGTTTAAAGTTTACACCGATAGAATTTGATAAAGTGATTTTGTCCGATAATGATAAAGTATTTAATCCGGCTACACAACAGGAATATTTTAAAGATAATTTTGTGTTGTTAAAAAATGCATCACATCATACACCGTTTTTGCGATTTAGTTC
>AUXO011726514.1_pt1 | contig 11604 bp, 7 predicted proteins | sample 768731 | NCBI WGS metagenome assembly AUXO01 (sample SAMN02715735, study PRJNA202380) | gut metagenome | biome: sheep rumen | host: Ovis aries | place: New Zealand: Palmerston North | reverse complement strand
TGATAGATAAGGAGATAAAATGAGTACACAAACTGGTTCAATTAGTTTTGAAGCCACAGGCGGTTTCAATAGCTATGCGAAACAAAACTATGCAACCTTGTCACAAATAAAAGGACAGTTTGCTACATGTGGTACTGGTGCAAATACAGCTGAAAAGGCTGCAACCATTATACCGCAAAATTCTGATTGAATGCTTTATACTGGTGCAACTGTGACAGTAAAATTTACTAGTAAAAATACTGCAGTTACACCAACATTAAATGTTAATCATACTGGTGCTAAAGAAATTCGTGATTATAACGGTAATGAGTTGACTAAGGAAGCTCGTGAATGGCCTGCTGGCGCAGCTATGGCACTTACTTATGATGGTACCTATTGGAGAATACAAGATAGTAATTTAATGGAACGAATGTATTCTGCTGAAACTGCTATTACACAAAATGCTAATGCTATTTCATTAAGTGCTACTAAAGAAGAGCTTAATAATTTACAAGTTGGTGGTAGAAATTACATTTTAAATAGTAAAGGTGTCTTAGCAGATAATAGAGGAAGCGAATCTGGGTCTAAAAAAGAATATATAGCTCTTGATCTTGGTCAAAGTTTTATGAATCTTCCAGAAGGAACTCAGGTAACAGTTTCTTTTGACTTAATAATGGATGTAAATACTGCGAATCCAACATTACAAGTTTATAATACAAATAACGATGGCCCAAAATGTTTTAGTTTGATTCAAGGACATGGTGAAGCAACTGGACCTATTTTATATTTTACCGCTTCAGCTGGAAGTTTTATAAATGAACGAGTATCTGTAACAGGTTATATTAGAGACAGAGATAATCCGCCTAAAGATACAAACTGATTAGAATTTTATTCTGGTTATGGTACAAGTAATTTCTTTTCAATTGCAAATTTAAAACTTGAAAAAGGCAATAAGGCAACTGACTGAACACCAGCTCCAGAAGACGTAGAAGCCTATATGAATAAACAAGTATCTGATGCAAAATTAGAAATTAATGCTAATGGTATTCGTTCAGAAGTATCTAAAATAACTAGCGCTAAATATGTTAACTCATTAACTTCTTCATGGACTTTAGCTAGTATTAAAACTTATGCTGCAGAAGGTCATCAAGAAAATTGAAATGTTACAAGTACTGAAAATTTCCGTGTTGGTGATACAATTTATATCAAAGGAACTGATTCTACACGAAATTGTCCTGTATACATTAAAACTACAATAAAAACAATTAATTCCGCTATGAATTTTACAGGTATATCACATGGTTATGAAGATGTGTTACCAGTTGATACTATTAAATCTACTATTAATCAATCTTCTGATACAGTTAAAATTCAAGCTAAACATATTGAAATTGATGGAACTGCAACTTTTAAAAATAGTGATAATACTATAACTACTCTTGGAAATTATTTAAGTAATAACTATGATGAAAAAGGTGCGGCTGCAACAGTACAGAATAATCTCAATAATCTGCAAATCGGAGGAAGGAATTTACTGCGTGGTACAGGAACTGGTAAAGATTGGACATATACAACTTTTGATGCAGGAACGCGAACGTTTACGCGCAGTACGACAGTAACTTCAGAGAGTTGAATTACCTGCGATAGTCGTTTGTATCTTATGTACGAGCTTGACACTGAGTATACCATTAGTTGCTATGCTAAGTCGAATGGCCAAGTGACAAGCATGGATATCTACACATATGACCAGAATACGAAAAATATTAAGAGTAAGATTTCAAATGTCGTAACAACTAATTGAGAAAAGTATACATTTACCTTTAAGTATGATTCATGGCAGAGTAATCAAGCAACACCGACTGGGTTTGTTGTAAGATTTGACAATAATGGATCCAAAACGAATGATACAGAAGCCGTATTATATGTGAGGGACATAAAACTCGAAAAAGGTAACAAAGCTACTGATTGATCACCTGCACCAGAAGATACAGAATATTCAGTAAATGAACTTTATAATTATGCTACTTCTACAAGAAGCTGATATGCTACATGCAGTACAGCTGCAGGTACTGTGGCTAAAGTTGCTACAATTGATCCTGTGACTTCTGATTTTACAACATCAATTCTTAAACCTGGCACAGTGGTATTTGTTAAATTTACTACAACTAATAGTGGTGCAGTTGGTGATTTAACTTTAAATATTAATGGTACTGGTGCTAAACCTATAAAACAAATTAGAAATGGTACAATTCAAACCATTCCTGGCGCTGGATATATCGCTGCAAATTCAACCTATCAATTTACTTATGATGGTACTAATTGGTTATATACTGGCAATTATGATTCTAATAGTAATGATAATGCCAGATATGTACAATTTTATAATACTATTGTCGCTGGTGAAGCACTTCATGCCGCAAGTATTATAGGTGGTCGTACAGATGGTAAGTTTTATCAGATAAAAGAAAATTCATCATTTGATTTATCTGGTCCATTATTATGGCTTACGGCAGATTTAGCTAGTGGAGCAACTGATTATTCTCATATTTATACTCAATGTTATGATAGAACTTTAGCTACATATTATACTTCATTTACTAATACAACTGCAAATAAAATAGTTTTTCTTGTTGGTACTGTTAATGGTAATACTTTTAACGTATATGGAGCTAATTCAAATTCATATCTTACAGTTACAATACCAACTACAGAAAATGGACTATTCTATATTCCTATTGGACGTTTAGGTAATCAGTCTAATGGTAAAAATTATTTTAATTATCAAGTTGGTGTACCTATTACACTTTATGCATATGTTGATGGTAAATTTAGACAGGTTACTCCTACAGAAATAGTAGCTACTCAGAAGATTTATTATCGTAGTAAAGTTAGTGGTAATGTTCCTACGCCTAAAACTTGAATTACTTCTAAGAGTAATATCTTTAATGATACAATCTCAGTTGGCGTAAGCGGTTGGTCTACTAAAGTTACTCCATTATCTAAAGATAAAAATACTAATACTGATGCTAATAAATATCTTTATCTTTATACTTGTGAACAACGAAAACGTTTAGACGGCACTATTGAATGTATACCTACTGATAATGCTTTGTTAGATGATAGTACAACTGTTATTGATGGTGGAAATATTATTACTGGTACTGTTACTGCCAATCAATTAGATGCAACAAATATTAATGCTAGTAAAATTCTTACTGTTGGTTCTATGACTACTGATGCGCAAAATAGTATTTTAAATTCTAATATTGAAATTGGTGGAAGAAATTTAGCTTTAAATTCAGCTTCATGAAGCGGTACACGTGAAAATGTAAATTATAATTACATGTCTGAAGGTATTGGTATTTTCAAAACAAGCCCATATGGATTAAATCTTTTATCAAATACAAATAATACAAATTTTATGGTATCATTTGATTGGATAGCAACTAATGTTACTACAACAGGTACTTTTACTATTACACCAAAAACTACGTCAACAACTTATTCTGGTAATAGTATTTCATGAACTATATCTTCAACTGGTAATAGTTCTGGTCATGTGTCAGCATCATGAACACCAACCACTGCAAATCGAACTTATCATACAATGTGATTAGTAGGTACTCCTGGTGCTAATACAAACAGTGGAATGATATTAACTATAAATAATTTTAAATTTGAAAAAGGTAATAAAGCTACTAGCTGATCTCCTGCCCCAGAAGATGTTGATGCTGCTATACTTTCAGATGGTCGTAATCGTTTAAGAGATACATCAGCTTCTATTAATTGTTCAGTAAATACAACTACTTCGTATCAGACATTTGCTCTTTATAGTACTGATGGAAATCCTGTATATGCAGACAACAGGACACTTGAAGATTTAGGATTTAAAGTAGGTGATTCAATCACCTTATCATTTGATTGAACTACTACAGCAAATGGTTCTAACGCAATTACATATGGTACATTTTGAATTGAGTGATATGGTAGAAAGTTAGACGGGAGCAGTGAGAATGGATTTCTTACAAAATTAGGTGATACAATTACAATGACTTCGTCTGCCAATTCTGGGCATTATTCTAAAACGGTAGAACTTACTTCTACGTCGATATTATCTAAACGGCTCGTTTTAAGAAGTGATAAATCAGTACTTGTGATAAAAATTAGTAATTTAAAGCTTGAGAGAGGTCCTTCTGAAACAGCTTGAACACCTGCGTTAGAGGATGCTACATCTTCAACTTTAGTTACACAAATATCAAATTTTAATGATTTTACAAAAACTGGAAATTATTATTTTCGTGTAGGTTCTAATACAAATGCTCCAGTGACTAATCAAGGTATGTTAGAAGTAAATTTCAGTGTTGGTACGCCATATCAAGTATATTATCCTGATAACTTAATGTATTATTATAAACGAACTTATACATCTAATGCATGATCTACATGAACTAAAATTGATGGTGAAGGTGCATATAATTTAGCAACTACTGCTAATAATAAAGCTTTGGCATGATATGGCATATCCGGAGGTGAATGGAACGCGGCAGCTAAGACTGCTACTGTCGTAGGTTTTACAACTTCACATCTTGTAGCAGGTACTACTATTATGCTAAGAACTAGTGGTTCAAATAATGTTGCAAATGCATTAACATTAAATGTACAATCAACTGGAGCAAAACCAATATATGTTGGTGGTCAAGCTACATCGGCTACTAATCAATTATTATGGCATGCTGGTGCAATATTAACATTTACATATACTGGAAGTGCATGAGAATTTGCTGATCCACCAAATACTGTCATGGCTACAAGAATAACTGATGCGGCAGGTACAGCAAATAAACTTGTATATTCTACACAAACAATAATACGCAAAGGAACTATATTATCTACCGCATTTGCTGCAAACAATACACATGAAGCACCCAGTTTAGGTGTTGCTGTTAATTCAAACGGAGATACAAATCTCGGATGGAAACCTATTTATTATGGCACTTCTACCTCTAATCGTCCTACTGCAGAGAATGGTATGTCTTGAATTCCAAATACAGAAGTTCTTTTTACGTTTGATGGTGCTAATTGGCGTATGGGTGGAAAGACATATATAGACGGAGGACATATTCTAACAGAATCGATTTCTGCTGATAAGATAAAAGTTTCAAGTATTAATATTGGTGATTTATCTGGTACTATTGGTGGTAAAAATCTTGCTTTAGATTCTGATCAACCATATAATTGACAGAAATATACTCCAACAACATATGAAATTGCACAAGTAAAAATGACTGAGGATTTTATTCCTGGTGAAACATATACTGTGACAATTTGAGGTGGACCAATTACCCGATCAGATAAAAGTAATTGTTGATACGCTTTATATTGAGGCGGCGGTAATTTCAGTTTAGCAAATGCTACTCTTGTTGAAACAGGTGTCTACAGAGCAACTTTTACTATAAGTACAACAAGTACTGCACAACATACTGCAACTGGAATTGGTATTCTTGATATATATAATACGCCAGGAGTAGGAGCTAGTGGAACAACTTATTCTGCACCAATAACAAAAATTCAAATAGAAAAAGGTAATGTTGGTACTGAGTGAGAACCCGCTCAAGAAGAATTGCCAAGACCTAATCTTTATAAACCTTCAACTGAAATGGGATATATTGGTTCTGGTGCTGCTACTTTATCAGCCTATGATGATTCATATCATGGTCGAACATTAACAATAACTACTGCAGGTGGCACTTTAAGAATGTCTCATATTATTCCAAAGACAAATGTTCCTTATACTGTAAGTTTTATACTAGATGCTTCTGTCGCAACAACTATTACTGTAGATATTATGGATAATACGACACAAGCTATAAAAGTTCCAAAAGGTATTTCAAAGGTAATATTTACAAGTACACCTACTAGAACTTTAGATTCAACTTATCATTTTATCGATATGGTATTTGCTAATGCAGGCACTTATAAAATGGAAGATATTAAAGTTGAACCTGGTACAGTTCCTACAGCATGAATATCTGCAGAACAAGTTTCAAATTTTATATACGCAGATAGCTCAGGAATTAATATTGCATCAGCTAATCCGTCTACTCAAAAACAGCGTATTTGATTAACTAATAGTAGAATTGATTTTTATAATGCAAGTAATACTAGTATTGGTGCTATTAGTGGAGATGCGGCAAGATTTGGTCCTCAATCTGCCGCATATATTAATATTGATGGTAGCGCAGGTATTACTTTATATGATACAGCCAATAAAAAACGTACTGCTGTTGATGGTACTGGATTACATATATACGGTGCCGATGGTTCTACAGAAGTAGCAACTTTTGCAAGTACAGCAACAATTGGTACAACAACTACAGGACGAGTTACTGTAACTGCTACCGGAGTTGGTCTTTATAATAAGAACAATAAAATGAAAGTATCTATCGGTACTGGGAATAGTATTTTTTATGGTGGTGAAGGTACTTATCCTTATATAGAACTAGGAACTACTGCAACATCAGCAATTAATATTAAACAAAGTGCTACATCTTATACTTCAATTACTTCATCTGGTTTAGATATTTACACCACTGTCAATAGTGCAGCTACCAAAATTGCTACTTTTGGGACTACTGTTAGGTTAGGACAATCTTCTAATTCTCATATAGACTTAGACTATCATTCATTACAACTAATTGACAAAGAAAGTAATACTTATTTCTATGTAAGTGATTTAAGAGATTCTACGGGGTATGCTACTTTAACTGAAAGCTTTATTGGAGACGGTACTAAAAAAGATTTTCTTGTAAGTTTGAAGGCTCGTAGTACAGCTACTACAACTGCGACTGTTGATGGTACCTCCGTTACTGTTTCTTCAATATCAGAAGCAGCTGAAGGTCATTCAAATGTTACTCTTGCTTCAGCCCCAGGGGCTAATAAAGAAATAAAAATTACTTATCAGACAAATAGTTCTGGAGCAAAGGCATATACATTAGGAACACGCGAAGGGTCAGGATTTGTTGGAGCATACAGCTATGCAGAAGGATATAATACTATAGCCAGTGGTAACTATTCACATGCAGAAGGGGGTAGGACTACAGCCAGTGGTAACTATTCACATGCACAAGGGGATACGACTACAGCCAGCGGTCGATATTCACATGCAGAAGGATATAAAACTGTAGCTAGTGGTTATTGTTCACATGCAGAAGGGGATACGACTACAGCTAGTGATCAATATTCACATGTAGAAGGAAGACTTAGTATAGCCAGTGGTTTTTCTAGTCATGCTGAGGGAGATGGTACCAAAGCCAAGGGTTATTATAGTCATGCTGAGGGTAGTGCTAATACAGCTAGTGGAGATTGCAGTCATGTAGAAGGAAGACTTAGTATAGCCAGTGGTTATTATAGTCATGCTGAGGGAGAAAATACCGAAGCCAGTGGCCGTAGTAGTCATGCTGAGGGAGAGAATACCAAAGCCAGTGGCCGTGGTAGTCATGCTGGAGGCAGCTGGAGCATTGCCAATGGGAATTATATGACAGCCATTGGAAAATGTAATAAAACAACTACTTCTGCTTTATTTGTGGTTGGTAATGGAACTTCAGATACATCAAGGGCTGATGCTTTAGTACTTAATTCAACTGGGACTTTAGCAATTGGAGGAGATTTTACTTTCGGTGATGGTACAACCGCAGTACTAAGAGCAAAAACTCCATCAAGAACTGATGGAATACTTTGAGTCGGCGGAGGTAAAAAAGCAGCTGGAGATGTTAATGGTACCGTAGTTAGACTCCAAGGCGGCGGTCTAATGATGGTAGGTAGTGGTGAATATCCTACAAATAGATACAATCTAGCTGACTTAAATGATGGCGACGAAACTCTATTTTTAGGGTCAGATGGTGCGGTTTATGTTGAAACAAATGGTCAAACTATTGCAAATCGTAAAACATTTACATTTGGTGCTGATGGTACATTTAATTCTCCAAGTACAATTAAACAAAATGGTACAGCTGTTAGCCTCTCAGGGCATACCCATAGCTACTTGCCTTTATCTGGCGGTACTATGTCTGGTGGAATTTCCATGGCAGAAAATAGAATCTATTGAAAGGAATCTGGCTACGGAGATCAATTTGCTATTGTGCCTTATTTTTCTGGAGCTGATGATGCTAATTTATTAAAAATTCAAAGTGCTGTAGGAGCTGCAGACACTACACCTACTATGACAGATAAAGTAACTATTTCTGGAAAAACAGGTAATGTTAATATTACAACAGGAAATTTATCTGTAAAGGGCAGTATAACTCAAAACGGCACAGCTGTTTCACTCTCAGGACATAATCATGAAATACAAAATTTAACCAATTTTGGTGCTAGAGTATATGATGCTACAGGCAGTAGAACTAAAAATACAGTTCTTGCTGCTCCTAATGGATCCAATGGAGCTGCAACGTTTAGAGCTTTGGTAGCTGCTGATATACCGAGTCTTGCAGCGTCAAAGATTAATAGCGGTACTTTTGATGCAGCAAGAATACCAAATCTTGCAGCAAGTAAAATTACTAGTGGTACACTGTCAGTAGCTCATGGCGGTACAGGTAAAACTGCTGGTACATGTTATATGGCAACTTCTTTATATGAAAATACTTCAGGCAAATTTTCTGGAGCAATTGACCTTTCAGAAACAGCAGCAAATTTCACTTTTATTGAAATTTATTGTAAAGATAACGATGGCCGTTATTGTTATACAAAAGTATGAAGTCCAAATGGAAAAACAGTTAATGTTACTCAAACACTTTCATATGGCGGTAATTTTTATATTAAATCAAAAGCTTATGTAATAAGTGGAACAGGTATGGACACTGCTAATACAAGTGGTACATATCATACAGGTGAAGTTAATGCTGCAGGAAATAATTCTGGATCAAGTGTAGATAATTTAGGTGTTGTGAAAGTAATTGGCTATAAATAAGGAGAAAAAATGAGTCTTAAAAAAAATATTGCATTATCTAATGGAATACAACTTAATTATCATAGGGTTGCGGCTTTACATATATATGTTAATAATCAAAACGTTATAGAGGTACAAAGTTATACTTCGGAGGACAAACGAAAAGAAGAAAAAGAAGCTATTCCTCTAGGTTTACCTCATGATGTATACATAGAAGCAAGATATTATGATGTTCCATATGATCAAAATATGACTATATCAGATGCGTATGAATATCTTAAAACACTTCCAGAATTTGAAAATGCAGAAGACATTTAACTATTTTAACTAAAATAGTTTAAATATAAAAACAACATGTTGTTAAAAGAAAGGATTTAAAAATGGCAGTAAGTATTATTGATCAATTTATCGACGCTCTCCCAGAAGATTGGATGTGTTCAGTCTTTGTCGATCGATTAGAGAATGCAAGACTTTTAGTTGACGATGAAACATTTGGGGATAAAGAAGGTGCAAACAATGCTGTAGCAGCTTTCCTACAGCTCTCTACAGAAGAACGTCTTGCAGAAATTGAACGTCTACGTGTTCGTAATATCGCAACACAGTGGGCTAAAACAGCAACTATAAGTGATATCAATTCTCTAGTTACAGCACTTCGTGCTATTCGAGATGCTGCTTCAGCTGAACCTGAAACTCCAACTGAACCTGAGACTCCAACTGAGCCTGAAGCTTCAGAAGGCGGCGAATAATATTAAAAGAGCACTTTTATGGTGCTCTTTTTTTTTATTGTTATTGTTAAAAATTTTTTATAACAAATGTTGATAAAGTATTATCTCTAAAAATCAAATATAATGAAAGATAAAAAATATTTTTAATAAAGGAGAAATGTTATGAAAATCATGCGGAAGCTCTATGATCAAACTATGGAAGAATTAGATGGCGTAATAGAGTATTCTAATTGTGCTAATTCATGCCATGAACATCCAGAATTATCTAAAGTATATCTTAATATGGCTAAACAAGAGCTAGAACATGCTCAAACATTACATAACATGTCTAAAAAAATAGCAGAAAGTAAGCTTGGTGAAAAAGTTGATCCTATGCTAATGGAGCTTTGAGAAGAAATGGAACAAGCTAAAATAGATAAAATGGCTTTAGCTAAAGCATATCTTCTTAATGTTGAAGGGTAAGGAGTGATTTTAAATGCCTGCGGGACAATATAATAACTGAATGCCCAATAATTGAAATAACTGACAATGAAATCAATCATATCAACAACAACAATCGCAATTAAATAATATGAATAATACTAGAAACCCTATTAACAACATTCTTAAAGTAACAGGGCCAGAAAGTGCAAAAGCCTATTCTCTACCACCAGATTCTAGTGTTATTTTATTTGATGCAGAAAATCCTGTCTTTTATCTAAAAGCGACAGACGATGGAGGTTTCCCGCATCCATTAAGGACATTTTCTTTTGAAGAAATAAAGACACCTGAAAATCAATCAATTGAACAAATTGATACTTCAAATTTTGTTACTAAAAATGATTTAGAAACATTACAAAACGATATCTCTGAATTAAAAAATATGTTGGAAGGATTAGTGAATTAATATGCCCAATCCATTGTTTGATAGTCAATTACAGTCTAAAAATCAAGGTATTTTTGGTCTTATTAATCAAATAAAAGGCGGTGGAGCTGAACAATTATTTAATCAGATGTATCAGTCAAACCCGCAATTTAGAGATTTTGCAAATTCAATGAAAGGGAAAACTCCTGAACAAGCCTTCAAAGAACGAGGACTTGATTTTAATTCCTTTAAAAATATGATGAACTAACTAGGTAACTACTAATATGCGCAATTAGTGGATATATAAAAGTATTGTTCAACAGAATGAAAGGATGATAATATGGCAGAAATGTCTCCCACTGAAGTAATGGCTCTTACTCGTGACAATGATTTTAACGGAAGTTACATGTGGATTATTGTTCTATTTGCTCTAATCTTTGGTTGGGGCGGAAACGGTTTTGGCAATAATGGTTTTGCTAATGCTATTGGTTATGAGAATCTAGCAACTTCTAATGAAGTACAGCGTGGTTTCGATAATCAAAATAGTATGGCAAATCAGCGAGAAATTCTCGCAGCTGTTAATGCTGGTACAATGCAAGGTATACAAACCACAAATCAGGTATTTCATGATACTCTTGGAGCATTAAGTGACAAATATCAGGAACTACAGCGTGACATTGCAGGTCTTGCGGTTGGTCAAGCTAATCTTCTTGCAAAAGAAAATGAGTGTTGCTGTGCAGTCCAACGTGCAATTGATGGTGTTAATTACAACGTGGCTATGCAAGTTAATGACGCGGTTCAAAAAGTTAGTGATAAAATTCAAGGTGTATCTGATCAGATTACTGGTAATCGTATGGCCGATATGCAGAATCAGATTAATCAGCTACAATTAGACCAAGCTATGCAGGGTGTTGTCCGTTATCCAAATATGTTCGCATATAATGCTGGTAACAACCCCTTCTGTGGTTGCGGTAACTACGGCGGTTGCTGCGGCAATATTTAATTAAAATCCAAGAGGGGTAATATATTTATATTACCCCTTTTATTATGTCATTCTCGACAAGGAAGGAAATTACAAAAATGACTTGTAAATCCGCAATTTATACTACAAA
>AUXO016634605.1_pt1 | contig 11606 bp, 3 predicted proteins | sample 768731 | NCBI WGS metagenome assembly AUXO01 (sample SAMN02715735, study PRJNA202380) | gut metagenome | biome: sheep rumen | host: Ovis aries | place: New Zealand: Palmerston North | reverse complement strand
CCTGTACAATTCTTAAATGCACCTGTACCAATCTCAATAGCCTCATAAGGAACTATTCTAGTTAAACCAGTACAGTTAAAGAATGCGTAATCGCCAATATATTTAACTAAATCAAATTTTGCATTTGTTAAATTAGTATCGTTAGCGAAGCAGTATGCGCCTATTCTTTCAACGCCATCAAGATTTAATGTCGTTAAATTGTTTAGGTTAGCAAATGCATAATCACCAACTGTTGTTGTATTAGCAAGTGATACTGAAGTAATACCTTGGCAGCCATCAAATGCGTGTGCACCGATATTTTCGATATAGATATTATCGATTGATGTAATACCAGTATTTGCAAAACAATACTCACCACAGCTCTTTAGCTTACCATTGATAGTAGTTAAAGTTGTAGTATCTTTGAATAATGTGTTACCGATAACTGCTGTTCCAGCATTACCGAATGTTACAGTATGAATTTTTGTGTTTAAGAATGGACTTAAACCAGCCTTTAAATTCTTATCACTTAATGTTAAAGTTGATAGATTGTTACATCTATAGAATGCATAGTCATCAATTTCTTGAACATTTGGAAGTGATACATTGTTGAAAATTGAACAACCAGCAAATGCGAACTTGCCGACCTTCTTTAGATTAGTAAAGCTTTGAGGTAAGCTATAAATCTTAATCTTAGATGATGCAGCTAAGTTGTTATTAATTAAAGAATCAGCCGCAGCCGCAGTATAGCCATCGCTAATTAGCTTTGCCTTATACTCATTTTTGAATTCAGTAGATAGCTGATTTGCATTTAAGCTATAGAATGCGAAATCCTCAATAACCTCAAGACCAGTAGCCTCTGATAAGTCGATTAAACACTTATCTGATACTTCAGTGAATCCTGGAACTGTATTTCTTTGAGTATTTGAGAAACTAGGATTTGAGAATGCACCTGCACCAAGCTTCTTAATGTTTGATGTAATCTTAATGGCAAAACAGTTACCATTATATTGTTCATCACAACCACCAGCGCCATTAGGATAGCTCATGAAATGTTTGAAAATAACTTGACAGTTATTAGCTATACCAACTACGTTATAATAATTACTTGTCCATGTACCACCATTCGTATAAACACGGTAACTTTGTGGAGTTGTTAAAGTATAGCATGAACCTTTATCATCATGTGGTGTCCATAGATACATGGCTGTAACCATATAGCCACCATATGTAGAATCATATGTACCTGTACAGAATAAAGGTGTCTGGAAGTCAGTCTTTACTGAACCATTGTATTTTGGCTTTGATAGGACACTATAATAGTTGTCTTGGTCTATCATTTCATGTGCCTCTTGGTCCGTGAAATCTTCAGGAACAAAATACTGCACATCACCATCTTGCGGTTCGTATGGATCCTTGATTGGTTTTGAGATGTTAGCAATATAAATGCCTAACAAAATCAAGGAAGCTACGATAGCAGATAATGCCAATGCAATTTTCCAAGTAAATCCTTTCTTAAAATATCTGTTTAATCCGAATATAATCTTCTTCATAAACATCACCTCCGATTCTATAAATCAATTGTCAGTAACAAGAACTATTAACTTTGAAATCGTAGTCTAATATTTTATTTTGGGGATTGCATATAGTAAACCGAAAAAACTAAAACTTTTTACACATACGCGCGTATATATATGCATACGTGTAAAAATACGCTAAAAAGGCGTTAAAAATCTCTTTTTAACTTCCTTCCCCTAAATATTAAACTCCCTAATTGTATATAACTCACCTATAGTGTACCATATTTTATTAAAATATGCAAGAAAAAAAGGGCTGTTTCAAGCCATATCAGACCTAAAAACAGCCACTTTTTACTATTAATTTATTATTTTTTGCTTATCCATAGGATAATATAGGATTTCAACGAAAAATCATCTTGAATCTTTAAAAAAACGAATATGTAATTTTTATTACGCTTTTATGATTATAAAATGTATTAATAACAAAGATTGTTCAAATTAATTTGTACACATTTTATATACACGTCAGTGTTTCATCTTTCTTTGTTTTTACACAATTACATTGTAATAATTCTTACATTATTTTAACAGCTTTTTTCTTCTTAAAATTATGATAAAACAAGCTGATGTTACCCCCATAATTAGAGCTAAACAACATGAAATTATATCAATCCGAGGATTATAATTATTCTTAGTTACGATTACATATTTACCTAATTTTGATGTGTTAAATATAACTTCATTAACGCCTAATTCATAATTAATTTCTTTATAATTATTATTCTCATCAATTTCAAGAATTATAAAGTCATTTAATTCTTCTGGCTTAGTAATTTTTACTGTAAAATTACCTTCTTTAAGAATATTTTGTCCATTTTGAAGATATAGCTCATATGCTTCTTTTACTATATATTTTGATGGAACAATCTTTTTTAAACTTGAGTTATCTATATTCTTTGTAACAAATAGATAATTTATATTATTTTGCTCATTTAAGACTATTTTAATGCTTCCATCAGTATTTATAAATTCTTGTTTTGATAAAGGCTCTAAAACGCTAATTATAGCTGTCATATCAGAAATATCTTCATAATTTGGATTATTATTTGTAAATATCGCTTTTGCTACCTTAGAGCCAACCTCAGTAATAGTATTATTTTCATATTCTACTGTTAAGCCAGTAGGTAATGTTCCACTAATTTCTATCTTGTGCTCTTTTCCATCATATTCAAAACTAATATCTTTAAAGCTAAATGTTGAAATATCATATTTAGCTTTTTTAATAATAAATTCATATGTTAAATCATCGATACTTCCATCCGCCCAATTTGTATTATTCTTATCCTTAAGGCTAATAGTAACATCATATTTTCCAGCATTTATTTGAACATCATTTGCTGCCTCATACCAGTTGCTTTGAAGAATCATTAATTGTTGGGCATTACCATTATAAACATATTCAGTTGTGCTTATATATGGCTTATCAACATAAAGTGTTGTAATTGTAAGCTTTGCCTCAAGATCTTCAAAATTCTCATAATTATCATTTTCGACAACAAATTTAGCCTTAGCTGTAACTATACCAACATTAGTTAATTTATTATTTTCATATGTTACTGAAATATCTTCAGGTATTTTTCCTTTAATTAAAAGCTCATGCTCGTTACCATCAAAGACAATTGTAGCGTTTGAAAAGCTAATATTTGTATCATCTAAGCTAGCTTTATTTATAACAAAATCATTTTCCATTATAGTTACATAATAGTTTAAATTTGTTAAGCTAGTAATTTTAGAAACATATCTTCCAGCATTTTTAAAGCCTTCAACTAAAGCTTCACATTCATCTTTTCCAATTAAATCAAAGATTTGTACTGTTGGATACTGAATATCACCATTATAGGTTACCTCTAAATTTGACCAAGCTACCATTGCTTTTGCCTTTTTTATTTCATATTCAGGGCTTATCTTATTAGAAGGAAGCTTATAATTTGGATTTGATAATTCATATGCTGAATATGTAAATTTTCCAGCATCGATATTATTACTTCCAACTGATAGCTTAATAGTTATATTACAGCTATCACCTTCAATTAAATTTGAAGCTGTTGCTGTTACAACTTTTGCAGTTTTATCGTAGATAAAATCCTCATCGCTCCAAATTATAACAAGTTCTCTTGGAGTAATAGTTAATGTTGCCTTTACTGAGTTTATTTCTTCATAATTTAGCTTATCAGCTATCTCAAATGAAGCAGTTGCCTCAATACTTCCTACATCCTTTAACTTATTATTTTGATATTTTACAATTATACCTTCTGGTAAATCACCATTTATTAATATACTTTGTTCACTACCATTATATTCAACTATTTTATTAATAAATAAATTATCAGGAATACTATATTTCTTCTTATTAACTGTAACCTTTAGCTTAGTCTCACATAATGAATATCTAATAGTTACCTCATCTTCTAAATTACCTCTATTAACTAAGCTATTTCCACTTTGATAAACAACCTCTACATTAGACGCTATTGTGACATTTTCGCCTCTATAAACCTTTATTTCAAGTCCTGTAATATCCAATTCATCAAAAGCTTCATAGGTCATTTTAGAAGGATTTTTATTAATTTCAATTTTAGTTACACTATCATCTATTACTTGAAGTTTAATACTTCCTTTAATAGTTTCATCAAGGGCTAAAATAAATTCAAAGCTATTATAGCCTGCCTCTATATTACCATTAATAATATATTCATCAGTTTCAGTCCTATTTTTCTTATCCTGATATTCAATTTCTACCTTTAACATATTTTTCCATTTAGAGCTTGTTAAGGTATCATTAATATTTAATTTAATAGTATCATCAACTACACTAATAACTAAATTAGTCATTATACGATCATATATAGCATAATATTTATCATATAATACTACTCCAGTTAAGGCTTGACCATCACCTAGGATTTTAGAATTATAATTTTTAAATCTATAATCCTCAAAATAAGCCTCTGGTAGCTTATAGTCTTCATCAAGCTGCCAGTAGCCATCTTTATTTACATAATGATAATCAAATCCATATAGCTTTATAATTTCATTTTCTTCTAATGTTCCACCATTAGAATCTAGTAAAACCTTAACTTGATAAGTTAAATAGCTAGATTCTTCTATACCTTTAAGGTAATAATAATCTGATGCGTTATAGGCAACTATAATTACATTATCATCAAAAGGTGTTAAATCCTCATAGATGCTTTCACCATTTAACTTAGGTAAATTAATTGATTTAATATTATTATTTTTAAAGGCATCCTTACCTATCTTTTTAAGGTTAATAGGTAAATTTATTCCACCTACTACGCCAACATTTTTAAAGGCATCCTCCGCTATTTTTACAATATCCTTTTTACCATGAATACCATCATTATATTCATCTGGTAAATCAACTTTAATTTCTTCTAAGCTAGATAGATAAGTACTATTAAAGCCTAATACCTCATAGCCATCTAAAGCTAAATTATAGGTAATGTTATATTTTTTCTCTAATGAAACATCAAGTAAATATAAGATATCATCTTCTATAAATAATCTATAGCTATCATCACATGATTTAAATACATCTGTTAAAGTAGCTAAATTACTCTCAGGTATCAATAAAATCTTATAATATTCTTTATCATTATTTTTAACATCAACAATAACATTTGATGCCAAATCTATTCCATCTATTGTAATACTATTTTCACTATAGATAGTAAGCTTTTTACTTACTATAGCTTTATTTGCTAAAACTACAATTCCTAAATTAATAATATCTGAATTTGTATTATTAAGCTCTGAATTTTCTAAATGTAGATGTGCATCTAATTTATTATAAATACCTACTATATTATTTTTAATTGTAGTAAGCTTAAGTGACATAAAGCTAGTATTATAAATTGCTGAATCTAGTATTTTATTATCACTTGTCTCAATTTCTGTAGCTGTAAAATTATCATAATTATAAACTAGATAATTTGAATTAATAAATTCATTTTTAAGAATTTTAATATTAGAACCAATAAATCTATTTTCATTACTAATTATAGCCATAGTTAAGCTTTCATTTGAACTATTATTATTAAATTCAGCATTATCAATTGTTAAGCTTTCTTTATTAATAATTAAAGCTTCTAATACTTCATTATAATTAAATTTAGATTCACTAATAACTAATGTTTCTAAATTATAAATGCCATTATTAAATTTATTATTAACCACATTTAGCTTAGTAATTAAATTATTGCCAACTCCTCTAATATCTAAGGCTTTATTTACTTGATTTCCAACAATTTCTACATCATTAATATCAAGCTGACCTAAAGAATATATTAATGAATTTTGAGCTACAACCTCATTAATAATTAACTCTTTTAATGATAAATTGCCACTAGAATATATTAAGCCTTTATTAATTATACCCTTAATAATATTTAGGCTAGAATTATCCTTTAATTCAATTAATTTATCATTATTTCCAATTAATTTATGATCATTTAAATATAAATTAATATTAGTATTTTCTTCAATTATTAAAGAATTTAAAGTTAAATCATTATCTAAATAATAATTGCCACTAGATTCTATATTTGAATCAACCAGCTTTTTATCATAAATAACACCTTTATATGTTACACCCCATCTAGCAAATAGGCTTAAATCACTTGTAACCTCTAATTCAGTACTAGAGGCCATATTATCGAAATACTCTAGACCTAATTCATCATAAATACCAATAAATATATAGCCTTCCTTTTGTGGTATATCTAAAAGATCTGCAAGCTTCTCACCGCTATAGGTATTTATAACTAAATTATCACCATTATTAAAATCAATATTAATAACTACCTTAGTTCTTTCAAATAAAGCATCAACTGTGATATTTCCATCATAATTCCATTTACCATCATCAGTAGTTATATTAGTAACTGACTCAGCAAGCTTACCATTTTCATCTACAAGTAGACTTTCATTATATTTTAAGCCCTTAAAGGTATAATTAGTCTTTTCTAATTTTTTAAAGCCATATATTGAATCATAGCCCATTTCAATATAATAAAAATCTTCATAATCATTTATTGAAATCTTATATCTTTTTGCTGAAAAGATTGGATGTAAATTAGCATTTTCTTTTCTAATCCATCTACCATTAGAATCTGAATAGCCTTCTACATCTTTAATTAGTTTTCCTTCACTATCAAATACTAATACATCATTTTCATCAGCTAAGCCTGTAAATGAAAAGCCATATTTATTGTAGCTTGTAAAGCTATCTATTTTAGTAGAATCATATGAAATATTATATTTATCTATATTATCATCATAGCTAATAGTTAATTCATATGTTAAAGGTATCCATTTAGCATATAAATTAACACTACCTATATAATTCCATTTACCTAAATTATCAGTATATGAAGTTGATGCTATAAATGTAAAATCCTCGTTACAGATTTTATTTATAAGTTCTTCTTCATAATATAGGCCATCAAATATATAGCCATCACGCTCTAACTCTAAACCTACTATTTTATTATCACTAAATGTTACAGTCTTATTGATAATTTCATCAACATTATGAATAAGTACACTATAGCCACTTTCACTCCATATAGCATATAGGCTAATATTATCATTATAAATCCAATTACCTAAGCTATCAGTATAGCCATTTACTGATACAAAAGGAATACCAAAGCTATCAACAACAAAGGTAGTTCCTACCTCATCTAATGCGTAGCCTTGAAGATAATAGCCAAGTCTAGAAAAAATAATATCATTTTTAAATTCATCATTACCAAATTCAATAGATGTTTTAATTAAATCTGTTGTACCATCATTTTTATATACAGTTACTTCAAATGGATTAGTATAATAATATAATTCACCATTTGCTTGATAAGCTTCCTTATCATCGCTTATAAATGTTCCATTCATCTTTTTAAAGTTATTAGTTAGACAACCATTATATTTAGCAGCGTAGCTTACATTTCCACTAAAGCTATCAAATTCAACCTTTTTATTAGCATTTAATATTAAATTACCATCTATATTATTTAAAATATTAGTCGTGCCAACTAAGGTTAGATCACCATAATTATCTACACCTATCTTGTTTTCTTTAATAGCTGTGTTAATTAAATCCAATTTTGCTGTATTTATAATTGCTTTATAATTTGAGTTATTTAAAATATTAGAATTTTCTAATTTCATAATATTTTTATTATTTATAATTTCTGATAATGTTACTAAATTAGCATTATAAGCCATTTCAAATGTAATATTATTTGAATTAAATTCTCCTAAATTATAAATAATATTTTTAATTTCATTCGAATCTGAATTATATCTATTTTTTATTTTAGCCCCAGCTATTTCACTTTTAACCTCTAGCTTAGCTCCTTCTTTCACTCTAAAAACATAATCGCTTGATTCACCTGTAAGTGCTAAGCCATTTAAATCAAATATTACATAATTACCATTTTCAATTATAAAATTACCATTAATATTTTTAAAAAGCTTAATGTTAACTGGCTTTGATGAAGATGAAGAGTTAAATAGTTCACCATAATTTAGATTATTATAGGCTTCTTCATTGTAATCTTGAGTAACTCCATCAAACGTTACTTCTAAATAAAGCTCATCTGCCTTAGCCCTAAAAGAAAAAAATAGGCTAAAGCTTAGAAGAAAAAATATAGTTAATATTATTTTTCTTTTCATAATAGTCACGCTGTATAATTTATTAAATTACACATTCTCCTTTGTAAGAAAATGTTAAGCTCTTATTAATATAATTTTATCATAGATGCCCTTTTTTTAAAATACTTATGGCCCCATTATCTAGTAAATTATAATAATTTAAAGTATAATTAAGTAAAATAGGAGTTAACAATTATGAGATTTAAAAAACTAATGATTTTATCATTTCTTTTTCTATCATTTATTTTAATTTCATGTAATAAAAATGAAGCTCCAGAAAAGAAAAATGAAATACCAGTATATAAGCTATGGGGCTATAATGATTTAAAAAGATTTGATAACTATAAAAATCTTCAATCATTTTATAAAAAAATAGATTCCATCTATAGTGATTTTAATAATTCAAAAAATGATATAGGCACTATGACTGTAAGTGAAAAAACAGATTTACCAGAAAAAAATTATGGAGTGATTAAAAAGGAAAACTATATATCCTATGGTTTAACACAAGCCGAGGCAGCCTCTGTTGTTAAAATATATTCACTAGACCATCCAGCATATTACTGGATTAGTGATGATATATTAATAAATTCAACAGATGTTAGTTTGACTGTTGAGGCAAAATTTTCTAAGGCAGATAAAAGAAAGGAAATAAATGATAAAATAACTACTTCTATTTCTTCTTTAAAAACTAAAATTAGTGATGATTTCAGCAAATACGATATTATAAAGGCTATCCATAACTATATTTTAGATATTTCAACATATGATGATAATAAAACATTTGAAGCATATAATATTTTAGGTACTTTAGTAGAAGGTAAGGGTGTATGTGAGGCTTATGCGAAAACCTTCCAATATTTAGCTCAATTATACGATATAGAATGTATTTTAGCTGTTGGAACTGCCAAGACCTCACCACGTGATCTAGATTTACATGCCTGGAATTTAGTAAAGCTTGAGGGCCTTTGGTATGGTGTTGATACAACATTCGATGATTCACTAAATAATAAAAATGATTTTTTATTAACTAGTGATGATATGAAAGACACCTACTTCCCAAGTACTGATAATAGCCTTGATGATAAAGAATACTATACATATATTCTTCCTGAGATATCAGCTAACAAGTATAGTTGTTAATAATATAAATATATGTTAAAATATAATGTACGTAGCTATTAAAATTCGAGGTGATCTTTAATGTATACGAAAGAGAACTTAAAAAAATATGAATTTTTTAAAGATATAAATATTACTTACGCACTAGATTCGCTAACTGGAGTACTATCTAGAAGTAATATTTTAGGCTTTGCGAAAGATTTAATCGATAAAAAAATTCCCTTTATGATGGGAATATTAGATATCGATAACTTTAAATTAGTTAACGATAATTATGGTCATAAGGTTGGAGATGAATGCTTAAAATCTATAGCTTCAAATCTTGCAGATTATATAGGTGAGGATGGTCTTGTTGGAAGATTTGGAGGAGATGAATTTGTTATCATCTACTTTAAGAGCACTGATTATGAACACGTTCATGATTATATTGAAAATTTATATGATGCAGGAACAATTATTAGAAGAAAAATATGTGTTGATGATGTATCATTCTTCGTTACTGCAACAATAGGCTGTGCTTCCTTCCCTAATGATTCAAATAATTATGAGGACCTATTCTTAAAAATTGATAAGGCTTTATATAGAGGAAAAACTAAAGGTAGAAACTGCTTCATCATCTATGTAGAATCTAAGCATAAGGATATTGAGGTACATAGAAAGGAAGAATCATCTCTACCAAATATCATATCTAGAATAGCTGAGATTGCAGATAATCCAAAGCTTTCGCTAGATAAAAAAATTAAAAACATCTTAAGTCATATTACTTTTGCCCTTCAGATATCTGATGCAGCTTATGTTAAGATTGATAAAACATCTATTACAGGTGGAGTTGGCTTTAATTGTAATATAGATGATACATGCATAAAGATATTAGATGATTTAACTAAAAATAATACTATTTATATGCCAAATACCCTTGTGGATTTTGTTGAAAATGATAAGATGATTTCCTTTGTAAAAAAACAACATATTCAGACATTTATTACTTCTAAAGTAACTCTAGATAATAAAGCAATTGGATATTTAATATTATTTGAAAGTAAGATAACTAGAATATGGCAGGAAAAAGATATTGCCTTATTACTACATTTAAATACTGTAATTGAATTATTATATGAAAAAGAGAAAAGGACTAATTAGTCCTTTTTGTTTTCTATAAGCTTTGTGAAATCTTCCTGATGTCTTAAAAATATATCTACAAGCTTAGGATCAAAATGAGAGCCTGATTCTTCTTTAATTATTTTTATTGCATCATCGATAGGAATTGGATCCTTATAGCACCTTTCTGATATTAAAGCATCAAATACATCAGCTATCGCCATTATTCTAGAGCATAGTGGTATTTCTTCCTTTTTTAAACCATTAGGATAGCCAGTTCCATCCCATCTTTCATGATGGTAGGTTGCGATATCAGATGCCATCTTTAAATATTCCTCATCTGTAACCCCGCTTAAAACCTCTCTTACTACTGTACCACCTAAGGCAGCATGCTTTTTCATTTCCTCATATTCTTCAGTAGTTAATTTAGCAGGCTTTTGTAAAATATTATCTGAAATTAATATTTTCCCTACATCATGCATAGGAGCAAGTAAATATAATAAGTTGATATAGTGATCATCTAATATATCAGCATAAACTCCATCGCCTCTAGCATCTTCTGCCAAGGCTTTAACATAATAGCTTGTTCGAGATATATGACCACCAGTATCCATATCTCTATTTTCGACAAATGATGCCAAACCAGATATCATATGGTTTTGCATATTCGTAATTCTTTCTTGATTTTCAAGCAATGCGGCCTTGATATCTTGTTGGACTAAATCATTATAATAAATATAACAAACTGAAGCACCTATAGCTATAGCTATATAGGTAATATTAATTTTAAAGAATGCCATTGGTATAATACCTGATACAAGTAATATCATTACCATTATTATTGTAAAGCTATCTCTACGCTTAAACTTATTACCTACAATTACCATTCCAACTATTAAATGAATTAGGCTAATGAAAAATAAAACGCTATAGATTACGAAAAACGACCCTCTATGATAGCCTTCATTATCAAAATAAAATATTAAGCCAAATGGTGCGCATACTACCTCTGTTATTAAATCTATTAAATAATAGACAACTGCTATTTTAGACTGGTATTTAACTCCTAAGGCGCCAATAAAGAAAATACGTGAACTACTCGGTAATTGAATTACCAAGCATCGATTATGTGATGGTAAACCATCACTCCTC
>AUXO014837823.1_pt1 | contig 11606 bp, 8 predicted proteins | sample 768731 | NCBI WGS metagenome assembly AUXO01 (sample SAMN02715735, study PRJNA202380) | gut metagenome | biome: sheep rumen | host: Ovis aries | place: New Zealand: Palmerston North | reverse complement strand
TTAGTAACTAATAAATGTTACTGGACTAATACAGAATATGATAATGATCGTGGATTTGCATTAACTAAGATTGATGAAGAGTATTCTAAGGAGTTTGGTCAAGCTAAAACTTCTAGTTGTAGTGTTGTACCAGTAATTGTTGCTGATAAAAGTAATTTAGAATAGGGTATTTACCTTATTCTTTTTTTATTTAATTTATTACAAAAAAAAGGAACTTAATTGTTCCTTTTCTTTATACTAACTTTTGTTCAAATGTCATGTTAACTTGCATTTGTAATGTATTGTTATCAGCATCGATTCCTACTAATGTATCATCTTCGTCATCCATGCTTTCGTTATTTCCTTCATACCATTCGAAGTAAATTCTTATGGTTAATGGTTCAAATGCAAAATTGTCAACATTCTTGTTGTAATTTAATGAACCTTGAATTCTGTTATTTGTGATTGCATTTAATGTTAGTTCATCGCCTTCTTCATAATCACTGTCAAGTATTGCATATCTTGTAATCATGATGTCAGGTATATTTTCATTTAGAACTGATAGTGTAATGTCATAATTAAATGATAGCTCAACATTAGATGGATCAATGTCAATATCGAAATATCCTTTTGTTGATGGAGCTAACTTATTGTTTGCTACATTTGCATTTTCTTCAATTACTGGTGTTAAGTTAATTGTTGAAGTATTTCCTGATGTTATATCGTTTTCATTTACAAGTATTTGCCACTTACTAAATGATACTTCAACGTTTCCTGTTGTATCTGCAACGTATCTTGAATAAGTATTACTCATTAAACATAATGTAATAGATAATGACATTAGAACCACCAAGAATTTCATCTTAGTGTTCATAAGAATTCCCTCCTTATCTTTAATTCAATCATACTAGTATTGTGTCCACTTTGCAATATTTAACACTTAAAAAGTTTGTAAAGTATGTCTAGCAAATGTAAATTATTTTACTAAAATACTTGTAAAATAAAAGTGTACACAATTGTTGACCAGAGTGTATACTTTTTGATTGTAATTTTTATATTGCTATAAATTGATTTTTTATCCTTATAATACCGGTTTAATTATTGACTTTTTATTTTTGCGTGTATATAATTAAATTGTATTATAAAGGATACTAGGATGCGGTACCTTATAATTATTTAGATAGTTAGAAGGGTAGGAATCAGTATGGAGAAGAAAGTTACGTTAAGCTCAGAGAAAATTAAACGTGAAAAGAAAATACGTAAATTCTTCAAAATCTTTTTACTATGTCTTCTGCTTCTATTAATTATAATCTACTTCCTCGTTGGTATTATTTATAATAGTGGAAATTTTAGCATAACGATGGACAAAAACTTATACTTTGAGAAGAATTTGATCATATACGACAGTCCTATATATAAAGTATATAGAACTGAATTGTATGCTAAAGCGCCAAATACTTTTGATAACATTTCTTACAAGTGGCTGCCTGATAATCTAGATGATTTGGGTGGTGGCTCACACAATGGTCAGAATTATTTAGCTTATACTTTCTTTATTGAAAATACAGGTAAAGATATTTCTGATTATTGGAGCGAAGTCATCGTTGACGATGTTATTATGAATGTGGACGAAGCTGTAAGAATTAGAGTCTATAGGGATGGCGAACCTGTCACGTATGCTAAATTATCTGCAAGGGGAACTGCTGAGCCAGAAACAGTTCCGTTTGATTCGGATGAATTAGTAGTCCGTGAACATATTACTAACTTCAAGCCTGGTGATATTAGTCGTTATACGATTGTATTATGGATTGAAGGAAGTGATCCAGAATGTACTGATAACATTTTGGGTGGAGAATTCAAAGTCCATATGGACTTCAAATCAGAATTTGTTGAAGATTAGAAGGAGTAATGAGAAATTATGGCTAAGAAAAGAAAAAAAGATAACAAACATGAAAAACGCGTCAAGAAGCTCGTTGTAGGAAGTTTCTTATGTGCAATTTTATTAGCAGTTTCAACATACGCATGGTTCATTGGTATGAGAACTGTTAATGTTTCTAGTTTCGATGTTTCAATTGCTGCAATCGATGGTCTTTCTTTATCACTTGATGGTAAAACATGGTCTGACACTGTAACAATTAATCAATCAAACTATAATGATACTGAAAATACAGTATATGCAGGAAATACTAATACTTGGGGTGGAGATGGATTAATTCCAATGTCAACTGTTGGTAAAATCGATGCTACATCATCAAGAATGATATTATTCGAGAAAGGTTCATTAACTACAACTAAAGGTGGTTATAGATTAATGGCAAGTCAAGTTCAAAATTCTGGCGATACTGAAGCTGACGGTTACGTTGCTTTCGATTTATTTGTAAAGAACTTATCTGGTAACGAATATTATACTGATTTAGCTAAGGAAAATGAAGAAGCTATTTACTTAACTACTGATTCAGCAGTTACAGTTGCTTCTACAGGTGTAGCTAATACTGGAATTGAAAATAGTGTACGTGTAGCATTTGCTCAAATCGGACGTGTAATTGCTACTGAAACTGATCAATCTAAGATTACTGGTATCACTTGTGAAACTAAAGGTGGAGTAACAGGAATTTGTGCTAACCGTGATGCTCAAATTTGGGAGCCAAATGATAAAGATCACGTTCAAAATGCAATTAACTGGTATACAACTTCATGCTTAAAGAGAACTGGTGCAGATGTAACAAATGCAGAAGGTTATTCTGGAGCATGTAATGCAGTTCAAGATGGTACTACATATCAAACATATGCAGTTAGTGGTGTAATTGACTACGCTGATAATGTTGATGTATATGATGGTGAAGCTTACAATGGATATACTGGATCTGTTGCTACTCAAGCAGCTGCTGGTAAATTAGTAGCATATCCATATTTCACTGATACTATGAAAAATTTAGCTGGTGTAAATAGACCTACATTTATTACATTAGCTCCAAATAGTATTACTAAGATTAGAGTTTATGTATTTATTGAAGGACAAGATGTTGATAACTACGACTTTGCTTCATTAGGAAAGAAAATTTCTGTAGCATTTGGATTAACTAAGGAAAGATTCTTCGATGAAGATGTTAACTATGATAGCACTAATACTGCTACATTACCTGATGATGTTATTAAGAATGCAGAAAACAGATCTACAGCTAATAACACAGCTAATAATGGATAGTATTAATTATGGTATGTTAGGCAATTAAAGTTGCCTAACATGCTGTTAATTAAAAAATAAAAATTTATATGGAGGAAAATTATGGCTAAACAAAATAAAAAGCGTAATAAGAAATTGCGTAAGCTTATAGCAATTTGTTTAATCTGCGCTATTATTTTAACTGTATCTACTTATGCATGGTTCATTGGTATGAGAACAGTTAATGTGTCTAGTTTCGATGTAGAAATTGCTACTACTGAAGGTCTTTTCCTATCAATGGATGGTGAAGATTGGAGATACAATCTAGATGCTAAAAACACTACAGCTTATGCAAAGAACACTAATACATGGGCTGATGATGGTTTAATTCCTATGTCATCTGTAGGTGATATGGATTCAGCTTCATCACGTATGAAATTATTTGAAAAAGCTTCTTTAACTACTACTAAGGGTGGTTATAGATTACTTGCTAGTAGAGTAGCAAATAATACAAAAACTGATGAAAATCATATCGGATATATTGAAGGTAAAGGATATGTTGCTTTCGACTTATTCATTAAGAATATGTCTGGTAATGAATATTATGAAACAAATGAACCACTAAATGAAGAGAACATTTATTTAACTACTAATTCAGCAGTTACTGTTGCTTCAAGTGGTGTAGCTAATACTGGTATTGAAAACAGTGTACGTGTTGCTATCGTTCAAATTGGACGTGTTAAAGGTGACACTGATGATGCTGATGTAATTACTGGAATTACTTGTGCTGATGATGATTCTGGAGATGTTAAAGTTACTGGTATCTGCCGTAATGCACAAATCTGGGAACCAAACGATACAGCACACGTTCAAAATGCAATCAATTGGTATGACACTTCTTGCTTACCAAGAAATGCTGCTGATGTAACTAATACTGCATCTTACAATACTGCTGAAGGTGCTGCTTGTAGTGCTGTAGCTAATGGTACTGCTTATGATACTTATGCAGTTGCTAAGACTTTAGGTATTAGTGATAATGTTGATGTATACGATGGTGAAGATTACAATGGATATGAAGATAACACAGCTGATTATGCTACTTATTCATCTGCTGAAGATCAATCTACTTATAAATTAGTATCTTATCCATACTTCACAGATACTATGAAGAACTTAACTGGTACTAATAGACCTGCATTCATGTCTTTAGCTCCAAATAGTATTACTAAATTAAGAGTATATATCTTTATTGAAGGACAAGATATTGATAACTACGATTTCGCTTCTTTAGGAAAACAAATTACAGTTAACTTTGGATTCACTAAGGAAAGATATACTGAAAGTGATGTTAACTATACTGGTCCATCAACTGATATTACACCAAATGCTGAAGCAGAAGCTGCTGCTAGAAATACAGCAAACAATGGGTAATTAATTGAAATAAGATTTTAGAATAAAGAGTAATTTATTTCAATTACTCTTTATTTTATATAAGGTGGTGTTTTATGACTAAAAAAAATGCTACAATTCAATCCACTGAAAATAAAGAAGAAAAGAAAGAAAAAAAGAAAAAAAAGATTATTGAATCTTTTAAAAAGAATAAAGATAAACGTGAAAAGAAGAATATTGCTTTACTTGTATTTACTATCTTTTCTATGGGAGTTTTATTAATCTTTTCTGCTTATGCATGGTTTTCAACTGCATTAAATGTTCAAGTTCGTACATTTAATATGGTTGTTACACGTAATAGTGGTTTAACTATTTCTTTGGATGGTATTAATTATGATAGTTTCGTTGAAATTAGTAAGACTATACTAATTGATGAGCTTAAAAATACTTATCCTAATAACTTAAGTCAATGGGCTGCAAATGGAATGATTCCAGTTTCTACGAATGGTATTCCTAACTCTGATACTTATTTCTTTGATATCTACTCTAGTAGTGGTGTTCGTTATAAGAATAAGGCTAGGGAAGTTGGTTTTTTAAGTACTATTCGTGAAAGAGAAGAGTATAGACGTTCTTTTAATAACTGGATAGCATTTGATTTATTCTTAAAGAATGATACTGGTTCTCCAATTTCAGATAACTTATATTTGGATACTGGTACTGGTATTACTTTTGATAAGGAAGAAGTTTCTGAAGAGATGCAAGGTCTTGTTAATTCTGCAAGATTTGGTTTTGCAAGAGTAGGTACAGTTCCTAAAAATACTGATCCTACAACTGTTCAGAATTTACAATGTAATGGTGGATGTGAGTCTATTATTTATGAGCCTTATCATTTAGCTCATACTGAATTAAGTAAGGAACGTGCAAAGAAATATGGTCTACATTTGGAAGATGGGACTTATTTCCCAACTTATGCTTATATTAAGCAAGGTGGGCCATTCCAAATGCCTGATACTATTTCAGGTGCTGCAAATTTGAATTTAGAATATTTTAAATTACAAAATACAATTACTGATGAATCTCTTAGAACACCACTATTTGAATTACCTGATGGTGTTACTAAGATGAGAGTATATGTTTGGATAGAAGGACAAGATATTGATAGTTTGGAGACAAACTCTGAAGGTGCTGAAATAACTATATCTATTAACTTTATTAAGGATACTCGTGGTTATGATGCTTTCAATCAATATTCTACAGGTTCTTAGAATAAATTGGGTGGGTGATACGATGAGAAAGAAAAAAGAAGAAGAAGAAAAAGTTGGTTTTGATTTATCTACGTTAAGTTTACAAGAATTAGTTACTGTTTATAAGGATATTACAGATTTTATGCAATATTTAGATGATAATAAAATTATTGTAGAAGAAGAAAAGGAAAACGAAGATGATTAGTTTTTTAAATTTTATTGAAAAAGATATTTCTGCTAAAAAAACTTTAATTAGTTCTATGCCAACTAAAACTAAAACCAATATTAAAAAATTTAATGAGAATATAGAATCCATCCGTTCTAAGTATGAGGATTATCGTACTAGTGTTAGAAATTATTTAATTGCGAAAAGTCATTCATTCGAAGTTAAAAATAATAAGGATGATGTTGACCGTTTAAGTGAAAAAGTAGTTTCTTTGGAACGAGTTAAATTTTTATTAAATCCTTCCAATACGTATTTTGAAAAGATGAGTTTTGATGAATTATTATTCCAACTTAATAATTCATATATGTTTAATTTTAATTCTTTAAGTGATGTTATTAATAGTTTCTTGGATAAGTTTGAACTAGTAGGTGTTCGTCTTACTAGTGATGATTTCCATTATACTTGTTATGTTCATGAATATATGTCTTCTTTCTTAGAAGTTCGTTATAGTAATGACGAAGATAAGAAATATGCAAAGGTTAATGAGATTTTTGAACAAATCTATTGGGTAAATCCTGAGTTAATTGAGCATATTGAACTTAACTTCCGTAGATTAATTCGTCTTCATGAGAAGAAGTTTACTACTTATATTGCAAAGAGACAAAAAGAGGTAATGGCTGAGAATGGTATTACAAATTATGTTAATTGCTTAGAGAAACTTAAAGCTGCTCATATTGAATTAAATATGGCTAATGATGAAACTATTGGTGATTTAGTTGAATTAGCTATTACTAATGGTTTTGATATTAATCAATATATGCCAGATAGTAAAGTACGTAGTGGAGCTTATGAATCTTTAATTGCTTCTAGTGTTGATTATCACGATAAGAATAAAATGTCTAAGATATGTCGTGCATTAGAAAAATTAAAGAGTAATATTATTGAATTTAATAATTATAATGAATTTTTACCATTGTTTAATGATTTTAAGACTCAATATCAAGAATTATTAACTGTGGATGCTAAAAAGTATACTGGACTTAAGAGTATATTAGATCAAATTAATTCTAAGGAAAAAGAATTATATAAATTAAATTCTAAGATTTTTGGTGGTAGACCTGGGTTCTTTGAGTTTAATAATGAAAAAGATCTTCGTAAATTAAAAGTTCAATCTGTTTTAAAAGCAAAAGAGTTATATGAATTATATAAACAGTATGATGCTGAGTATTTTAAAATGCATGTTTTAAATATAATTAGTAATACTATGACTGTTGCGGATGTTTTAAATCTATATTATAGTTTTGATTACTTTAAGAAGATTGCTATTCGTAAGGTTTATGAGTTAGAGGATTATACTGAAGTTATGAAATATAGTGATAATTTCTATATGTATGCAACTGATCCTACTAATGTAATTATTGCTGGTATTCCTATATTTGAAGATGCTACTATTGCTCGTGTTATTGCTAATAAATATCGTTTGAATAATCTTAAGATTACAGAAGATGATTTAGCGGCTCCAGAAGCTTTACTTTCTAAGATTAATTTAATTCTTAGAGTAGAGAAAATCGAAGCAAGTAAAGAGACTGATATGGAACGTATCTGGTTTATGGTACAAGTACAAAAAATAGTTGCTGCTGAGGAGAAAAAATAGATACTTGAAAAAGTATCTTTTTTTTGTTTGGAAAACGTATTTTTTTTTGAATTTATATGTTATACTTATTTATAGTAATATAGGTAGAATAGGGGAATACTATGAAGACTTTGAATCGTAAAAAGAAAATTCAAATAACTAGTTTAGTTCTTGTTCTTTTTGTTGCTTTATTTGTTGTAATAGCAGTGCCTTCTTTTGCTCGATATAAGAATCGTAGTTCTAGAGCGGAGGCTACTGTTTGGGATGGAACTGTTGCTAATAGTTATCGTAAAGGGACTGGAACTTCAGTTGATCCTTATGTCATTTCTAATGGTGCTGAATTTGCTTATTTTCAATCTCAACTTGAGAATACTAATTATGAGAATACGTATTTTGTATTAGGTAGCGATATAGTTTTAAATGATGGAGTATTTGCTTATGATACTACTAATGGTCTTACTTATACTAAAGATGGTAATACTGTTAATGTTACTCCATATCAAAACTCTTATCAAAATATTCAAGTTTTCCCAAGTATTAAACAATTTAAGGGTACATTAAATGGAAATGGTTATAGAATATATGGTTTATTTATTACTAAATCTACTTCTGATGGATTGGGATTATTTACTGATTTAGAAGGTACTATTAATGATTTATATATAACTAATTCTATTATATATGGTGGTTCTATTACTGGTGGCGTTGCTGCTAGAGCAAAGAATGCTACTATTTCTAATGTTATGTTTGATGGTAGTGTTATAGGTAGAAGTGAGACTGTTGATAGTTCTACATCTATAGAACTTGCTGATTTTACTAAGACTATTGATAATACTACTGATACTGAGTTGGTATCTGTTGCTAGAAATAAGATTGATGGAAAGATTACTAATATTAAAGCTACTGGTAATTTAACTATTAGTGATAGTGATGGAACTGTTACTTTAAATGGTCAAACGGTTAGTGCAGGGGATTTTGAAATTAGTTTAGGACAATCTCTTGGTGATTTAAATTTTGAATTTACATCTACTGCGAATACAACTTATGAAGTAAGTAATTTACGTTATACAGTTTATTATAGTTATGGTAATAGTGCTGGTATCGTATCTGATGCTGATAGTGTTACTCTTTTAAATATTGCTCAAAGAGGAAACATTTATGGTAGTGTTTATGCTGCAGGATTAATTAATGATGTAGATGGTAATACATCAGTTACTAATTGTTATAATGTTGCAGATATTAATGGAGTTGTTGGTAGTGGTTTAATTAACAGAATCGAATATGACGATGAACAAGTTACAATTTCAACTAGTTATAACTCTGGTGCTATTTATGGAACTAATGCTTTTGGATTAGTTGGTTCTATTTCTACTAGTACAGTTAATATTAATAATAGTTTTAATCAAAATAATAATTTTACTTTAGGTCATATTGAATTTAGTAATGTTACTGTTAATAATGTTGCATGTAGCACTAGTAATTTTGTTTCTAGTGGTACTATTACAGGAAATATTATTAATTCTAATGATTTAAAAGCGTATGCTAGAACAATTGGTTTTGATGAGTTTGTTGATCCTAGTGATTTGGCTGTTAATGCATCTCATATTTGGGTATATCAAGATAGTCCTTTACCTATTCTTGCATTAGATGATATAAATAATACTTTAGCAACAATTCATGTTGGTGATCATTCATGGAATAATGTTGGATATGAATTAAATCCATTGAAGTTTACTTCATTATCCTTTAGTATTCAAGAAGTTGATCATTTAAGACCAATTAAAACAGTGTCTTATTATATTCATAAATCTAAAACTCCTTTAAGTAAGAGTGAGATAGAGGCTATTAGTGATTGGGAAACTTATAGTTCTGTTGTTAATGTTCCTGAAGAGGGCTTCTATATTATTTATGCTAAGGTTACTGATTATAATGATACTGTATCTTATTTAAATACTGATTTATTAATTCTTGATTTAAGTGGTTCTAGTATTTCAATGAGTATTGGTAATGATACTTGGACTGAGGTAAATAGTAGTGTTTCTACTAAATATTTATCTAGTAATGGTAGTTTAAATATTACAGCAGTTGATGAGTTATCTGGAGTTAAATCTATTAAATATTATGTAAGTAATAGTGTTCTTAGTGCTGAACAAATTGAGAGTGTGGACTCTTGGACTGATTATAGTGGTTCAGTTACAATTGATTCTACAACTGGTGCTATAGTATATGCTAAAGTTACAGATAACACAAATTATGTAAGTTATGCTAATACTGATAGGTTACTTGTTGGTGGTTATCGATTAACTAATATGATTGCTGGTAGAAGTACATCATATAATACTAATATTAATATTACAGATAAATCATCAGTATCTATGTATTATTCATTTACTGATAGTGGTACTTATCCTAATGGTGTAACTCATTCTATTACATTTAGTGATACATTACCAGTTGATACAATGATTACAATTATGGATCGTAATAGAAGTAAAGCTTATAAGTATAGAACTACAGCTTTAGATGATGAGACAATATACTTTACTAGCTTTAGAGAAATAGGTACTACTAATAACTTTAGTGAATCTATCTATACTGGTGCTATTAATGAAGATTATAAAATTATAGTAGACTTTTCTAATACAGAGTTAAGTAATAATATTACAGGTCTTAGTGCTACATTAAGTCTTAATAACGGATTAGATAGTGTAATTGAAACTGTTGGTAATGTTGATAGTTTTAATGTTATTACTAATAGTAATGCAAGTAGTTCATTCTCATCTAGTTATAGTGGAACAGTTTACTATAATACTGATGATACATATCAAATACCAATTACTGGTTCACTTCAATTTGGTACTTATCAATCAGATAATGTTATTGATACTACTTTGGAAGATAAGAGTTTTGGACTAGCTTTAAAAATGGTTGATAGTAATGAAAATATTGTATCTAAGATGAACTTACAAAATATTAAGTTTAAGATTGGTAATAAATATTTCTTTATGGATAATGATTCAGTTGTTCGTATGGATTTAGGTACTGGTCTTGGAAATGTTAATACTGATTTAGTAATTGAAACTAATAGTGCTAATATTCAATTACCTAATGGTACATATACATTTAAGATTGGTTATTATACTTCTTATGATGGAACTTATTCTAGTGACATTACATACTTTAAAGATGTTACTGTTAGTGTTGCAGATAGTAGTTATTTACAAATGCAAAAGTTCCAAGTTAAGATGGATGATGAGGATCGTATTTTAGATAAAGCAAGCAGTAAACAGTTTAATGTTAGTATCTTACAAGATAGTAGTTATAATAATGCTTCTGTTAAAGTAAGATTACTTCGTAAAACATCATTTAGTGCTGCTGATCAAAGTTATACAGAAATAGATTTAGGAGAGTATTCTAATTCTGAATTAACTAAGTATTCTGGTAATATTTATAATACTTCTATTACTGGAAATAATAGTAATTATCGTGATTTAAGTTTTGACTTAGATACCGAGAGTTTGGGTAGTGGAGCTTATAGTTTAACATTTGATTTATATCATGGAGATACATATGTTAAATCTATTACTAAGAAAATAATGATTAGATAGAAGGGAGAATCAATATGAAAAGTATTAAAATAAAATATCGTATTGTAATTATTTTGTTTTTACTTGTATCACTTGTGGTTGGTTCTTGTATTACATATTCTTTATTCCATTCAAGTGGAAGAGTTATTGTTAATCAAGAAATAGCACAATTTGTATTTGATGCTAGAAATACTGATCATATTGATTTAAACCTTGTTGGTCTTACTCCTGGATCATCTGAAGATTATTTATTCTCTGTTACTAATAAAAAGAACAATAAATTAAGTCATGTAACTTTAAAATATCAAATAACTATTAAGACGATGCATACTATGCCTTTAGATATTAAGCTATATAAAGTTGGAGATGAAGAAGATGAATTAGTTTTACAATGTGATGAGTCTTTTTCTAGAGACTCTGATCACTATTTATTATGTAATAGTTC
>AUXO016687093.1_pt1 | contig 11607 bp, 9 predicted proteins | sample 768731 | NCBI WGS metagenome assembly AUXO01 (sample SAMN02715735, study PRJNA202380) | gut metagenome | biome: sheep rumen | host: Ovis aries | place: New Zealand: Palmerston North | reverse complement strand
AAACTGTAAAAAAGCTGTCAATGTTACAGTTTATTGTTGCACATATCCGGGATGTTCTGCGTCATATCGCAGTGCCTCAGGGTGTAGCCATTTGGGAACTAGCGCTCCGGGAGGTTGGTGCCACAGGAGTAAGACTGCAAATTGTGGAAAAGACGAACACACACATAGTGATAGCTGCTATCACTATCACGGATCGGGATGTTATGTGTATGGCAACAATGCAACAAAGTATACCCGTAGCTGTGGATACGCAGACCGTCAGATATTAGGATATGGATCTTCAACCGGAGGTGCTTGCGGTTGGCGTACTACGGGTAGTGGAAATGTAGTAATCATAACCGCCCCTTCCTCAGCCATTCCATACGGAGGAACTGCTGCATATCTGAATATTTCTGCTTCAACGTCCGAAACAGGTATGACAGTTGGAAAAACATTGGATGATGTAAGCACTCGGGATATAAATGCTCCCGACAAACCCGTTGAAGGCAGTTACGAAAGAACTCCTAAAATTGAACAAAACGAAAATACTACTGTGTATACCGGAAAGTGGACATATAAATGGAGTAAACCTGCGGAAAATGGTACAAAATATTGGTTTTATGCAAATGCATATCATATAAGCGGAGCAAGTGTTGGACAGTGGTGGGCTACATCCAATAACAAAGAAGGGACAAGAACTATTACTCCCGTATCAGTCAACATCACGACAGGTTTGGATGGATACTATGTGTATATAGACAGTAATCCAAGCACTGAAGTAGCTTCTTTGACTGCAGCTCAGCTTGCATTAGCAACATATGTCAATGGTGAGGATGGACTTGTAAGCAATCCTTCGGTAACCAGGGATTATGAACCTGCAAATTCCGGAACCAGATATGTACACGTTGCATACCGAGATAAAGCCGGAAACATAGGAGCTTCATTACATCATAAGATTGAAACCATAACAGTCAATACGCCGCAGGAACCTATTCCTATGAGTCACTGTGGAGATCTTGGCACTCCGAATATCACAGTTACAAACGAAGCGGATGATACGGTTCACTACAGAGCGCAGACTGACACATGGTATGTAAACACCGATGATGTTACCGCAGGAGCCATGATAAAGGTTGCCGGAACTATCTCTCCATACAGTGATAATGAATACAGCAGAATCAATAAGCTATTTGCAGAATCGGATGCTGGCGAGATAGGATTTATAGCAGAAACATATAATTACACTAATGCCGGAATGCTCTGGGCCAACACTTTATCGAACTTTAATCTGCAAAGCGAGATGTTCGGAGATATAGAGAGCGATTATAAATCTGTATATTGGCAAGGAAAGATATCGCCTCTGAGCGAGTCCGCAGCATCTCTCACCGCATATGGGGAGACTAAGTGTACCTATGTAGAGTGTGCGAATGATGCTGTTTCGGTAAGAGGTAATACGATCAAAATAGCTGCCGATATAACAGCTCCGGATGTTTCAGATAACGGAACAGTTGACGAACCCGATACATGGAAGGATTTCATGAGTTACGATATGTATCGTGATAAAGCGAAATCTCCGGTAAAGATTCGGATAACTGATAATGGTTCAGGTCTTGCATCTGTTGTCCTCTATGAGGAAAAAGGTGGAAGTGTAAAACAGTCCGCAAGCGATGCAGATCTGCAGGCAGCGCAGGATTCCGGATACTATGATCTTGTCATTTCCAATAACGCCGAGGGTATCCACTATTATTACTTGGTGGCAACAGACAATGTCGGAAATACGACAGAAATCACAATAGAGGTGGCTGTTGATGACATTCCTCCCCTTGTAGATCCGATTGGACCGTTAGATCCGGACGAAAATATCACATATTCCGGAAATCAGACCATAGAGTATAACTGGACTAATAAGCTTGTTCTTCGTTATAAGGTATGGGATGAAGAGACCCAGGTTAAATCAGCAATCCTTTACGATGATAAGGGTAAGCGAATTGCAGCCACCGAGGCTACGGACATCGTATATGATGAAAACGGGCATGAGACGTATGATCCGGACGCAGATAATACGACCGTCGAATTTGAGGATGAGGAACATCTCTACGAGGGTAGGCATGAATTTCATCTTGTCGTGATCGACACTGCAGACAATAAGACGGATATCAAGCTCATTGTGCGTGCCGACTACACAGACGTTAAGATCACAGGTCTTGAACTTATCGAGTCCGCAGCAAAAGAAATGGAGAATAGTGACGTTATGACGTTCGACGCCACTCAATGGGAAGACTTTGATATTACTGTGGAAGCAGATGATACTAAGGTAAGCACCATAACTTCCGGAATCAAGAATTTCAAGGTTGAGATTGAAAACAGTGATTCAGGAGTAAAAGAAGTCTGGAGTACAGATAGCGCAGAGGCAACTGATTCTTCTCATATACTTGTCATAACCGAAGATAATGGAGATTATGGAATATACAAACATAATGAGAAGTCTACATTTACAGTAGATGCGTTTGTTAAGACATGTGCCAATAAAGATCTGTTTACCGGACATTGGACTATTAATGCTACAGCGTTGGATTACGCCGGTAATAAGGCGGTGAATGGCGAGGCGGTGGAAGAGATATCCCTCACAGCCACATTGTCTCCTTATTATGGGGCAGAATCAGTTCTCGGCACTAAGAACGGATTAAGTGTTTACAGACTTGGTGAAACCCTTGAGCTGGATATTAAAACAGAGGGATATGTAGATGCAGTGTATATCGAGCTTACACCAAAGAGTGTGCTCTATAACAGTGATAAGTTTACATATGGAGCAAGGCTTTATAAAGGATACTCAAAAGGAAACACCCTTAATACGGGCAATTCCGAGTTTGAGATAATCCCGGTAAGCGATGCAAACGACAAGCTGTTATATTGTATCAACCCTAAGGATATATCAACCAGGGGAGCTTTCGATACCACGGTACAGCTTTTACTTCCTTTGTATCTCCAGGGAGACCAGGCCATTGAGAAGTGCAATATAAATGTATATGCCATCAGGATAAACGGAGATTTCGATGATGAGATGAACAGAAAGATCATCAACGGAATATCTGAGGGCGGATACGATAATAAGATTTATGAGAATGCAATAAATTCCATAAAGAAGGGTGCGTCATTCTATATTGCATCAGAGTACAATGGTGGTGGCACTTCACTTCTCGATGATTTTGAGACATTACTCAAATAGTACCTCATAAAACATACATCACACAAAGAAAAGACCGCTGAAAGGCGGTTTTTTCTTGTTGTAAATCCTCGTAGTATAGTATATACTTATAATATCAAATTATATAACTCTGCCGTTAACCGTTGCTATTTAGCAGCGGTATTTTTTTTATCCTAAAGGAGGATTTATAAATGTCTGAAAGAAATTACAGAATACCATCTGATTATTCCAGGTATAAGCTTTGCAGAAAAGCTAAGAAATGGGATAATCTTAAGCTTACATCTCCGGCAAGCCTTGCATATGATAAGGCAATTATCGGAGGCCAGATCATCACCGACTATTTAAAAGGTGATATCAAAGATGATGAGATAATCGATGCTGTATGCGGAGGATTATCATCAGAAGATATCGGACTTGATGAGACTGTTGAAAAGATAGCCCGAAAGTCCGGACAGGATCTTCTCAGATACTTTAAGTCTGAGAAGTCTTATAAGCGCCAGTTCGATCCTTCTCGAAATGTCGTTGTAGCACCTTCACTTGAATTTCATATCGGAGAGGAGTTATTCAAATGGGCTCCGGGAGCAATCGCAATCTCCGATAATTCAATCGAGGCGATTGTTTATAAGATGGGAAAACCCAAGGTTAACACCCGTACCGGTATCAAGGATACTCCGGAAAGCAAGGCTGACTGGTTCCCGATATACTGCGCATTGCAGTATGCCAAGGCGTTCATGACGCTAATGGTGGAAACCGGAAAAATAGCAAATAAACCTTATACTCTTATCGGTAGTTATTACTACATGAAGAAGACAACCGATAAGAAAGATCAGCGCGATACTGACTTTTTCTCCGATCAGGGCGGAAACATTGTAAGTCTCTCCGAAAAGCACTATTACGGAGAAGACGAGAAGAAATCCGAGCTTGACGATAAGTTCATTCCTTTTTTGGAGGAACATGAAATCGGAGTGGAGGAATGCAAGGAAGAGGATTGCAAATACTGTTCTTATAGGGCAACCTGTAAGTTTGTAAAAGCACCTCAGAAGGCCGAGAAAAAAGAGGTAAAGGCATCCTCAAAACCTGTACCGACAAAAGCCCAGCAGGCAATAATCGATGAGGTTATCTCAGGAAATACGCCGGCTGTTAAGGTAATCGCCGGAGCCGGAGCAGGAAAGACTTTTACCATGAAAGAACTTGTCCGTGCCCTTCTTTTAAAGGGTGCAGATATATCCAAGATCCTTATTCTTTCTTTCACCGATGCCGGTGTGAAAGAATTAAAGGAAAGGGTATTGCAGGTTATCAAAGAAGAGAGTCTGAAAAATGAAGATGTCAGGGCAAAAACCTTTAATGGTTTTGGTTTTGAGATCGTCAAGGATAAATACTCCGACGTAGGACTTGCAAAGATCCCCGACATCCTTACTGCAGAATATGAAATGCAGTATATCGAAGATTTAGTGGCGGAAACAAAGATCCCAGGAGCTGATATGGAAGCTGTTTCATATGGTGCCGACGGAACTACAACTCCGGAGATACTGGTAATTGCAAAGACAGTATTTGATATCATTGCTGCCAAGCATCTCGATGTTACAGATCCCGATACTCTTGACGATGTCGAATATGCTCTTCACGAGAAAGTAAGAGTGGCAGGACAAAATTGCCAGACCGGTGTAGTAAAGATCCTTGTAGATCTGTACGCAGAGTACCAGAAGAGATATAAGGAAGAAGGGTTCTTGACATATTCAGATCAGGAGCCGCTCATGATGCAGGTTCTCGAAAAGAACCCCGAGTATCTTGATAATCTTGGATATGAATACATCATCGTCGATGAGTTCCAGGACAGCAACGAGATCCAGATGGATGCGATCAGATTGCTGACACAGACAAAGTGTTTTAAGAAGCTGGTTGTTGTGGGAGATGATGCTCAGGCGATCTTCGGATTCCGCGAAACTTCACCTCAGTTCATCCTTAATTTTGACAGATATATCGGGATCCCCACAAAGAACATGATGCTTCTTGACAACAGAAGATCTACTCCGGAGATCCTTGATGTAGCGAACAAGGTGATCGGGCTTAACGAGAACAGGGTTGAAAAAGACCTTGTATCCACAAGAGACCATGGTGAAGTCCCCATGGTAAAAGGTTTTCATCTTAAAGATAAGGAGTATTCCTATATCGCAGACGAGATGGAAAGAAGAAACCGTGAAGGAAAATCATGGGAGCAGATGGCGTTTATCGCAGGCACGAAAAACGAGCTTGTAGCCATGAGTGCTGAATTATCAAAAAGGAATATTCCGTGGGTTATGAAAAATCCTATGAACCTTCTTGAAAATTCTAATGTGCAGGCAGCACTTGCTTTGTCTGATGCTTTTTATGATCCGGAAACCACCGAGAACTATTTCACATATCTGTCAGCAAAGTACGCCGGCAAACTTATGGAAAAGCCTGTTGAGGAAGTAGAGGCCCTTATTGATGTAATAAGGAATGTATTCCTTGAGATCGAGAACGAAGAGATGGATACCCAGAAAGCTATTTTCCATGGATATCTGGAACAGTTAAGAACGGAAGAGGGAGAAGACGAGTTATACGACTACTTCCTTGAACTTCTTTATAAGAATCCGGATTTTCCTTCAGAGCTCAGATACACCCGTATTTTTAAGAAATACGGAGCAAAGATGGCAAAGAAGATGGATCAGGATTATGTAGGGGTAGTATTGACCACTGCTCATAGCTCAAAAGGGCTTGAGTGGGATGTTGTATTTAACAGTATCACGACATATGATTATCCCAAGTTTCATCAGAATCCGAATAAGCGTAAGCCGGAGATAGAGGAAAAAAGGAGACTTCTTTTTGTATCCCTTACCCGTGCTCGTGATGTTCTGTATATTACAGGACAGTATAGGACAAATAAGTCAACTGAGAAGGAGCCTCTGTACAACATGTTCCTCCGGGAGATTTATGATATCCTTGGTGAGCCTTATGACTCAACGGATTATGAAAAAGAAGCACGTCAGGCCGAAGCTAAAAAGCGTCAGAGCGAAAAAGCTAAGGAAAGACGGGCTAAACAGAAGGCCGCATCTTCGGCATCAAGAGAGATGACGGAAGAAGAAAAAGAGGCCTATGACAAAATGGTGCTTGGCTCCTGCCAGACATCGCTGTTCTAAACTAATAGAGACCGGGTAGCATTTGCTACCTGGTCTCTTTGTTGGAGGTAATTATGAATTTACTAGAGCATTTTATAAAAGAGATAAAAAAAGAAGAGAAGATCTGCAGGGATGGGAAAACCTATTACCATGTTGTCGCAATTGTAGTTTGCTGGGGAGCCAAAGAACAGATAGATAAAGAGTTTCCGGCAGACGAGTGGAATAGGATAAAAGCTTGCGGCCACTTCGTCGATTGATTGTATTTTTTATGAACAAAAAAAGAGGCTTGATGGTTAGTTTCCATCAAGTCTCTTTTTAATAATTTTACGATTTCTGCAAGAGTTTATCAGCGATAGAAGGGGCTCTTTTTGTAAGCCTCTTGATGCTGACATCCTCAACCTTGTTGTTCGCAGCTGACAAATGGCTCTGCGACTTTCTCAGATTTTCTTTCATATTCTGAAGGTTTGCAATGGCTTTGTCAATGTCTGCAATGGCATCTTCGAACCTTTCCGAAGCTTTCTTAAATGAGTTTCCGAAAGATGTCTTAAAAGTCTCAAGATCTTCCTCGAAGTGTGTAAGATCGCTCTGATCCTCTTTAAGTCTCGCAAGATCCTTTTTATAGGACATCGAATTGAGAGCTGCGCTGCGGAGAATGGTGATGATAGGAATGAAAAACTGAGGTCTTACGACATACATCTTTTCAAACTTGTATGAAACATCAACAATTCCCTGGTTGTAAAGCTCTGAATCGGCTTCGAGCATAGATACGAGAACGGCATATTCACAGCCTTTTTCCTTGCGGTCCTTATCCAGTTCCTTGAGAAAGTCCTCGTTTTTATGCTTTGTTGCGGTGGTTTCCATCTCATTTTTCATTTCAAACATGATGGATATAACCTCATTTCCATCCTCGTCCCATTCACGGTATATGAAATCACCCTTGGAACCGGTGGTTTTAGATACTTCGTTGTCCTTGTGAAATTCGATCGACTTAGGAAATACAGGACGAAGCTTTTCAAACTCTGTCTCGCAGTGCTGCTCCAGGGTTTCACCGACCATCTTGGTGCTCATGCGGGCTTTGAGGTCTTTATAATATCCTATCTGCTCGTCTTTAGCCTTAATGGTGGCTTCATACTCCGCCTTAAGGGCATCCCTTTGTGATGTAACCTCGGCGACGGCCTGCATCTTGTCAAGTTCAGCTTCTTTCTTAACATTTGTAGCCTGCATTTGAGCAACTACGAGATCTGCCTTCGCAGACTCCGCTTTCTTCTCAGCCTCGGAAACCTTTTCTTTAGCTTCAGCGAGAGCCTTTGCAGAAGAGTCTTTTTCTTCCTGGAGTCTCTTGTCGGCCTCAGCATTTGCTTTTGAGACCGCTTCTCTGATCTCCAATTCTTTCTTTTCATTGAGAAGTCTGGTATTCTCTTCAACACGGGTTCTTACCTGCTCCTCAAATTCATGTGTCCTAATCTGGGTGATGATAGAATCAAGATCAGAACCTGTAATATCAAATTCTTGCCCGCAGTGGGGGCACTTTATATTTGCCATGTTTTATTTTCTCCTTTCATAGAAAAGAGAGCCTGCCGGCGGCACGCCCTCTTTGTTTGTGTTTCAAGAACATTGTATTCTATGAGTTCCGTCGATACAGTTTTCAAGCATCCATTGCTTTAATTGCAAATTATCATTTGTTTCATAATAATTTACGAGTAATTGCTTGAAAGTACCATCTTTTTCTACCGGAACATTAAAAATGCCCTTTCCATACTGAATTAAAATCTTGTTGATAACAAAACTACCAACTCTTTTATTGCCATCTTTAAACGGCTGCATTCTCATTACAAACAAACCTGTTGATAACGCTTTGTCTGTAATGGAAGCATAATCGTCAGAAACTAATAGTTTCGCAAGATTGTCAATATCTTCAAAATCAGGAATTTCCGGTCTCCATGCTGTTCCCGATATCATAACCTCGTCTGTCCTAATTTTACCAAGATATCTGTAATCAACATCAAATCTGGCGATAAGGTCATGTATATCTTCGAGAAATGCAAGTGAGAGATTATCATTTATGTGATCAAGAAGATATTTCCATCCGTCCCTTAGACAGCACACCTTGCTAATGTCTTTAGGGGAAACAGAAGATATATTGACATCATTCAAAATATCCTGCGTGTCCGCAAAAGTAACTCCAATGCCTTCAAGATTTGCCTGTTTATAGACAGAATCAACAAGAATCCTTTTTGCACAAAAAATATTTTCTTCCTGTGACATATTAAAAACATCATTAATCATTGTTTTTCTCCTGTTTAAATACGAGGGGATCATATTTCCCCTCGTATTATAGCAATTACGCCACTTTCAGCGCAAGCGTTTCCAGCCTTAATCTCGAATTGATATCAAGATCGTGAGCTTTGTCGGTGATTGCATTGGTGAGATCCCACTTCGACTGTCCACCATACTCAAGGTATTTCTGGTAGATAGCCTCAGAGAATTTACCTCCGATGCCAAGCTTACTCTTGAGATAATCAACAGCGATCTCGGTTTTGAAATCATAGATTGATGACTTTTCCTCAATCATTCCATTGATTCTCTTTGTAAGGGTGTCCTCGATCATTGCCACATTCTGAAGATTTGCATCCAAGATGTCCGCAAACTCCGTGTCAGATTTGTGGATCTGACGCACAATGGAAAATTCCTTGAGTCCCCAGATCATTCCGTTTGTGCAGGCCGCACGATAGACACCAAATTTGATGTTTATCGCTCCGCCTCCGGTCATGCTGTTTGTAACAAACAGAGCCATATGGAGAGGAGAGCGGTCACCGGGAACATTAAGGGTGTTTTCAGAAATAAAACGGGCGTGAAACTTATCAGGGGTTTCATATCCCCAGATCTGTCCGCAATTTGTGAAATACGGATTCGTTTCAAGGATATCCATAACCTCATAATCATCGAAGATGCCATATCTTGAAGAGCAGACACCCTCTGTGATTCCATTCCAGTCACGGAACATCACGGTTTTCTTCTGGGCAAGATAATCCTCCATTTTAAGATCTAAGATATGCTGACAAGCATATCTGTGATCGGGAGACAGGTTCCGGTTCTTGATCATAAACTTAGAGGGCATGTCGAATATAGTCCCTGCATTTGTAAGACCTTCATCGGAAAAAGTATCGATAGACCTTCTTCCCATTCCGCGATCCCAGATAACCGTATTTTCGGTTTTGGCAAGAGCCTGAACATCGTTCCGAAGGTCATTGAAATTGTTATATACTTCAAGTTTTTGTGGTCTCATATAAATATTCCTCCTTTGGAATAAAAAAAACCGCTAATTCCGGCGAAAGGAATTAACGGCAAAATTTAATGTTTACATAGTATAAGTATATACGATAACACAAAATTATGCAATAAAATCTGATTGCTCCCACGCGCAAGTGTGTGGGTTTTATGCCACAAAAATATAACACCCGCGGCAGGGTGTTATATTTTGGGGATAATAAGGTTTTTCATTACTTTCTCCATCCCGAAAGAGAAAGTATCGCGGACATCCCAGCCGTCCTGCTGTACAGAAGTAGAATCCTCTTCCGTATTATCTTCTCCAACATATACGGTGTATGGTGCTAAGACCGTGTCTATAAGAGTTTCGATGTTGGAATTACCTATTATAACAGGTTCTGTCATATGTCTTCCCTTTCTCTCTTATTATTTATCCTGCCAAGAGGGGCAAAAGAAAAAGCCGTCGATTTACGGATGATACGTGTGTATCATTAGTAAATTAACGGCTGATATTTTAAGATATATATTAATTATAGTATATTATCTACAAAGTAAAAAAGCAATCGGATTTTTAATAATAATTTGCGATAAGAATTATTCTTAAATACTTAAATAATCATCTGTGTTTAGATCTATAATTATTTACAATTTTGTTTTCCTGCGCTCTTCATAAATAGTATGCAGTATACTATAATATAATATATAAAAAAGGAGGCGCTGTATGAATATAAATATAGATCTTATTCCATCAGAATTAATCGTTAGAAAAAACTGGATGAGAAACGGGCACATTTCTCATGAAGACCAGCTAAAAAGGGCTGAGAGTGCAGTAATTGGTATATCTGAAAATGTAAAGAAAAATAAGTGATAATAATATTTTGAAGATACTGGCTGCTGGGCTGTTTGGCTTGGAGCTGCCTAAAGAAAGGACGAGAAAAAGTGGAGAATCAAAGTAAGGAAAATACATATGCTAACGTTGACGGGCTCGGCGAACTAATGGTGCCTTGCGCGCTTTTAGTTCTTGCATTGTGGTTGGTTGGAGTTCTTTGTAGCATAGGCGCGATAAGAACGCATTATATAAAAAAGAACGGCGACATATACACTATAAATGCAGAATACACCCGTTCTTACGTGGATGAAAAATTTAGAATATGGGACATATACAAGACAGAGAAAAATGACGCTGAAATTCAATACATCGCGAAGTCTGCAGGCGCTGATAGTGCCGAACCGGTATTTGGAGAGAACACAACATTTACCATTTACAAGTACAATTCGGATACTCTTTGTTATGTCGGAGAGAAGCGAATCAACGGCTACAATTTTCTATCAGACGACATGTTCTTGCTGCTGACAGAGGGAAAGCGTACAAGCAGATAAGGAAAGTGGGGAATGAATGGAAGCATATCTTGAAGATAACAGGCCTACTATGGATGAAGTATGTGAGTCGTATGATGAATGTAATAAAGAGTGCCTTTTATATCGATTTTGTCATCCAGAGGCAGATAGAGAGGATCAGGAATGACAGGAAAAGAAAGAGAAGTGGCTAAAAGAATTAAGAGCATACCGCAAGATGTATCACAAGGAGCATAAGGGCGATTATTTGAGGGCAAAAAAGGAGTGAGCCTAAATGAGCGAAGGAAGCGGAAAGGTCTGTTGTAATTGCCGACACAATAACTGAAAATGGACAGACGGAAAATGCGAGTGTAAATGTGGGATAAGCGGTGATTGGCTATCCTATCTTAGAGTAATGACAGGGTGGTGCAAGCATTGGGCTAAAGAAAGGAGTGAGAAAGAATGATAGATAGATTCATAATGTGGTTATGTCACATAAGATACAAAAAGTTTGCGATGCCAATATTCTACATTAAAGGAAATGGAAAAGACTATCCGAAACAGTTGATATACACAGAAAATGAAAGCATTTATCAAAGAATGAATAAATTTTGAGTCCTATTACCGAATGTTACCGTAAAGCCCCTTGCTTTAGCAATGGGGGTATAAGGCGACCATTATATT
>AUXO016141142.1_pt1 | contig 11609 bp, 17 predicted proteins | sample 768731 | NCBI WGS metagenome assembly AUXO01 (sample SAMN02715735, study PRJNA202380) | gut metagenome | biome: sheep rumen | host: Ovis aries | place: New Zealand: Palmerston North | reverse complement strand
AGGAATCCAAGTCCCGCATCTTACCATCAAGACTTAACCTAGATATCAAAGCCCACTAGGAAGGCTTTTGCAGAGCTTTTAACTCTTTGCCTTTTTCACTTAAGGCTGGCTTGCAAAAAAAACATTCATAACATACACGGTTGAGTAATAGACAATACATAATCATTTAGGAGAGCTCATACATCGACTATATCAAACATAAAAAACTGTTCCTTATTACATTATTCTCCACTTACCTAGCATTCGCTTTGAATATGTAATTACTCTCGGAGTGTTTGACTCGAACAAACAATATAGCTTTCTATTGCTACGTGATTCCTTCTTTCACTAACTCCGAATATTTTTATAAAAAATACTAGACCTTCGCCTTACATTGTAATATCTTTTCAATTTCTTCAGTCATTATGAAGACAAGTCTGAGCTATGAGTTGCGACCTCCTAGCTTCTTGCCCTAGCTTAGCCCCCTAAGGCTTCGCCTACCATATAAAGGATTGCTTACCTTTAAATTTCACCAATCTTTCAGATAATTGTTGTTTTTTTTTACTTTACCTAAAATAAAAAATCTGCATCTTCTCTCGTTTTGGCTACTTTAACCTAGTTATGTCTTATAGTTCCCTTCCTTTCAAGAACTTCACGAGAAATGCCGTTCCTTAGTTCTACCTGCATTGCTTGCTGGCTCACTACTTCCAACAGTTACAGGCTTATTCTCCACAGGAGCGTCTATTGCCGACACGACAACTCTAGTACCTTATTGAACGATTTTACTCTGCACCCTAACCTCTTCCTTGGTCTTCTATTCCTCCTTCAACTACATTACTGTAATCTCAAAGCTCCCCTTTAATCGTATCCGACTACTCGACAACTCTCTTCGATTAGGTCCGTGCCACATGATTTTGTGGTTTTCACACGGTTAGCATTTTTTATGATTAAATAATATCACTTTAAAACTTTTTTGTCAATACTTTTTTTGAAAAATATTTGCGAAAAAATGTTTGGGGTAAATGTTGCGATAAAATTTGCTCGCGGGGATGACTTCGCGACCCTGCCCCGTTTCTCTAAAATAGGGGGCGGGGGCGGTTTATGTGTATTAGGTACGCAATGAAAAAAATAAAAAAAATAAAATCAACCAAAAAAACTCTTATTTTTTTTAAAAAAAAATTCAAAAAACACTTGACAAAATGATAAAATGAGTGTATAATAATATTAACATAAGGAAAGAAAAGGAAATAATATAAAATGAAAGGGGGATAATAAAATAAAATGAAAGATTTTTTTAAATTATTATTGCTAACAAGTATTATATCAGGATTATGGGTATTGGCTGGAACAATAGCAAGCCTATTTTAAAATAATAAATGGCGAATATATAACACCATAAAAAAGAGTAAGGGAGAATAAGAAAATGGATAATTTTATAAAAATATTAAAAAAAGAATTTGATTTTGAAAATTTAAATCAATTTGATGATATTATAGACATAGTAAAAGATAATGACTTTGAGAATCTTTTTGAAAATGATATTACTACAATATTAATTGATAATAAAGAATATTACATAATAAAAATAACTTGTGATTATTGCGGAGAATCTTTCTATTATATATCAGATTTGAAAGATGATATAATTAGACAAATAAAAATATATTATGTTTTTGAAAATAATTCAGATTATGACACAGTATGTCAGGATTGTGTTGAAAACGAATTTTGTCATTGTGAAGAGTGCGGGAAATTGATACATGCAGATGACTCTATCTGGTGTGGGGATAATTGCTTTTTATATTGTCAGGATTGTGCGAAAGAATATACATTCACTTGTGAAAATTGCGGAGAGATTCATTCAATAGATAGAAGGAATATAACTGGAGATAATAGAGAGATTTGCAATTATTGTATTGAAAATGGCGAATATTACTATTGTGCAGATTGTGGCGAATTATACTATTATGAGGATTTGCACTATAACGAAAATGATGATGCGGATTATTGCGAGGACTGTTTTGAAAATCATAATCATTGTCAATTTGATTATAAAAACGCAGAAAACAGAGAAAGCGAAAACATAAAAAAATTAATAAAAGACTATGAAGATAAATGTGCGATTTGCGAATATCATCATAACCCCATAGACTTTATTAAAAGAAAAACAAACAGCGACAAAGACAACGAAAAATTGTTTTTTGGTGTTGAGTTGGAAATATCAAACACCGATTCAAGTTGTTTAAATGAAGCAAGTTGTTTTGTAGCTGATAATCTATATTGTAGAATTGAACACGATTCAAGCATACCGAATCATGGTTTTGAAATAATTAGCGACCCTATGACACTAAACAAATGGCACGAAAGAAAAAACAAAATAAATCAAGTTTTTAAAGAATTAACAAATAATGGGTTTATATCTCATAATGCAAATAACGGTGAATGTGGTTTACACATTCATGCAAGTAAAGAAGCATTAGGAGAAACAGAAGCGGAACAGGAAAATACAATAAATAATATAATATTAATTACAGAAAACTTCAAAAAAGAATTACAACAATTTTCAAGGCGTAAAAATTTTAGATGGTGTCATTTCTTCAATGATGACACAGAAGAAAACAAAGAAACAAACATTGAAAAAATAAAAGAAGAAAAAGACACAAAAGGGCGTTATCAAGTAATTAATACAACAAATAAAAACACGATAGAACTAAGAATAAATCGCGGAACTTTAAAAACAAATACATTTTTTGCAAGTATACAGCTATTTTATAATATTATACAACTTGCAAAAACTAAAAATTTTATAAATAAAAGCTGGAATTATCTAATAAAAATGAATAATTTTGAAGAATTACAAAGTTATGTAAACGAAAGAGAGATAAAAAGTAATACAAGAATAAAAGAAACAAGCAAAAAAGAAGCAAAAGAAAAGGAAAACAAAAAAGATGTTTTTTGTAGTGTTATTATACTTAAAAACAACAGCGAAACAGAAACAGAAATAAACAGTATTTTAAAAAAATTAAAAAAAGATATAGTAAAAATAGAAAAAAAAGGAGCAAAAAAACTTGCATACAATATAAATGGAGAAACAACAGGTTATTATATTATAATACAATACAAAAGCAATTTTGACAAAGTAAAAAAATTTGAAGAAACTTTGAAAAATAGTGATAATATATTAAAATTTTTATCATACAGAGAGGAGGCGTAAAAAATGAAAAAATATCAAATTATAAAAAACAAAGATATATATGCAATAGCAAACAAAGAAGATATAGAAGCATACAGTAACACGCATTTTTTACCTTTTGAAAAAGGAATGAAAAGAAAAAAAGACCTTGTAAACTTAATAAACACAAGTAAAACATTTGAAAAATTCAAAAATAATACAGATTTTAAAACTATAACAATATATTAATAAAAAAGGAGTGGTAAAAATGAAAATATATATATTAATTGAAAGAATTTATAATTATGATAGTGGAGAAGAAAACACAAGTTGGATTGATGGAGCATTTTATAAAAAAGAAGATTGTAAGAAAAAAATGCAAGAAGAAATAAAACATAATATACAAGATTTTAATTTTGTAGAAGATACAGACAACAAAACAAAAGAAGATTACAAGATATTATTTTATGATTATCAAGAAAATTGGAACGACTATATTGAATTTGAAATTGTAGAAGAAGATTTATTATAACAAATTGATTAAAAAGGAAGTGAGGACATGAAAGAACTTGAAATATTAAACAATACCGAAACAGAACAAAAAATTATCAATTTTTATAGTATTTACGGCGTAACATTGGAATATGTTAAAAAAATTGATAGTTTTGCAGTAACAAGATATTATTACATAATTAAGAATAACGCAAGAATAAACAAAATAAACAACCTATTAAATGAATTACAACTATATATTAACTCTGAAAAAATAAAACTAGATTTTGAAGCCTTAAGCGGTACAATAATTTTTGAGTGTAGCAAGTCAAAACGTGATATATTATATTTTGAAGAATTAAAAAATGATAAAATAGAAGGTTTGACCGCTTCAATAGGTAAAAATCTAAACAATGAAGAAATACAACTAAACTTATTAGAAACTCCACATCTATTAGTTGCAGGAAGCACAGGAAGCGGAAAGTCTTGTATATTAAATAACATTATAACTTCATTAGTTAGAAAATATGATAAAAATTATTTCAGGACAATATTAATTGACGTAAAACAAGTCGAATTTAGTCAATATAGGAATATAAAACAACTTGCAACGCCTGTAATTACAGACACAGAAAAGGCAATTGATATATTAAACAAAATGTGTAGCATAATGTCAAACAGATATAATATACTTAGTCAAAATAATTGTAGAAACATAGAAGAATATAACACAAAAACAGATGATAAACTAACATATTATTTGATAGTAGTTGATGAATTAGCGGACTTATTTATACAAGCACCCGACATAGAAATTATACTTTGTAGACTTGCACAATTGGGGCGTGCCGCTGGAATTCATTTAATACTAGCAACACAAAGACCAGACAGGGAAACAATAACAGGGCGTTTAAAGGTCAATATTCCATCAAGGTTAGCGTTGACAGTTTCAAGCATATATGATAGTAGGATAATATTGGACCAGACAGGAGCGGAAAAACTAACAGGAAAAGGCGACTTTATTCTAAAAATGTCAAACGGTGAAACAGTCAGAGGACAAGGGGCATTAATAAAAGATATTAACAAATTGTTGGAGGTGTAGAAAATGAAAAATAATATAAATGAATTAGAATTGAATATATTAAACAATACAACCAAAAAATCAATATTTCACTACATAGCAACAGCAATATATTACACACTTAAAATAATATTAGAAGCGGTTTATATTATAACTTGTATAATATGCACAACTATTGAGATAATTGTCTGGATGTTAACCTTAGGAACAGCAACAAAAACAGTTATAAGAAGGAAAAAAAGAAGGTTTTAGACCTTCTTTTTTATTGCCTTTTAAAACACTTTAAAATCAATTTTAAACGATTTTTATATTTAAGTGTATAATCTTATAGGTTATATATAAAAATGGTTTATTTTTATCTTTATTTTAAAATAAAAGGTATATTATAATATTAAAACATAAAAAAACAAGAAAAACCATTCAAACATTGCACAAAATGTTAATTTTGCGTAATTTACATAAAACATAATACAAACGCCTCAAAATCAAATTTAAGGCGTTTTTTATTTTTAGGTATATAAGAATATTACTTTTTATATAAAACAGCTTAAAAGCGTCAAATTTTTTAAAATTTGTAGTAATATTTTTATTTTATTATACGCATTTTTATTTTTATATATTAATACCGAACAAACGTTTGGCAAAACACACGCACAAACATTTCCACAAAAAAACTTTTTTTAAAAAAAATTATTTTGTTTCCCCGCTTTCATTTCCCGCTTCAAATTGGTCTGGAATTTGTTCCAAAATTTCAGAAACATTCTCAGGTTCTAAATCCGTTTTTGGAGATACAGTTACTTCTTGAACATCTTTCATTCCATAAAAATTCTTTGCACGGAACTGATAAACGCTCGCTGGAATCATTCCGATTAGCTGCCATTGCTGCGTCATATTGCTTAATGACTTCCTTAGCATCTTTCACGATGTCGGCAAATTGCGAGTTTCTACGACCCGTTTCAAAATCCCATAATGTAGTTCTATCATAATGTGTAGCAAGCGAAAGTCCGTTCTACTGTTGGTATCATGTCATATTTATTGCAAATATCAAAAAAAGAAGAAAGTGTGTCTATCATTTCTTCTCGAGTTTTAGGTTTATCTTTTCTAATTTTCATGATTTCCATGCTAGATTTAAGCACTTTTCTTGAAAAATCTGGGTCAATAGAGCCATAAGCCTGAGGAACACGCCCATGAGATTTTCTTTTAGTAGGTGTCTTTTCCTGAGCCAAAAAAATCGCCTCATTTCTTTTTAAAAATTGGGGGTAGGGTTAAGCTAAGGGGCGAAACCTACCCTCATTGAATTGAGTATGACAAGTAAGCTACTTAGAACATCACTAAAGTAAGTATACAACAAAAGTAAATAAAAGTCAATAGTTAAGATAAAAAACAGAAAGCAAATAAACAACAGCAAAGCTGTTGGCATTATATGGGGGTATGCTGCGAAGGGTGGCAAAAAGGCAGAATAGCAAATATTATGTAACCCACGTTTAGGTAAGAGGTAAGATAGAAAGTAAGACATAGGTAAGATATATCAAAGTATTGGTATTACTATATTATATATATATTATCTTACCTTCTTACCTTTTTTTAAATAGAGGGGTCGTAAGGAACAAAAAAAAATTAAAAAATTTACAGAAATTAGGAAAATTTTTTTTTTTTTTTTATGCTCTATAGACCCCCCCTATTCAGAACTAGGTAAGACATTTGGTAAGACATCTGGAACCCCTACAGTTTCAAGGGGTCTAGAGCCTCTTACCCTCTTACCTAACTTTTTAAAAAGCAAAAAAAAGGGCAAAAAAACGGTAAAATTCGTTTAAAAAAAATCGAAAAATTTTTTTATAAAAAACCCAAATTTTTATCAAATTTTTTAAAATTTTTTTAAAATTTAATTAACATAATATTTCTCTATATTTTTACCATTTAATACCAAATTAATTACTTGTCTTTTTTTTAGAAAAATATTTTTGCAAAAATTAATTTTATAAGATGGGGTAGGGTTTACAAGCTAATTATATTAGTTCACATAATTGTGTAAAAGAAAAAAGAAAAATTTATTTCCACAAAAGCTTGACACAGACAAATAGTTGTGATACTATTGGAGTACAAAATAAAAAGGAGGTAGAAAATGTATAGATTAAAAGAAGAATTTGTGGATTTTTTTAAAGAATTTAGAACTAATGCTTATGCAAAATATATGGGTTGCGATGCAACTTATGTTAGCTCTATTATAAATGCAAGTAAATCTTGCACAACTTTATTTGCACAATCTATAATAAGTGTTAGATTTGATGTGTCAGTTAGACATATTGTGGAAAATGATTTATTAGAAAAATATTTTACGAAGGAGAAGTAAGATGGATATTGACTGGGAAAAAATTAAAAAAGAACACTTAGAAGATGAAAGACTTTATGATAAAATATTAAGTATTCCTAATGAAAAAAATAGGCAAGAACAAGAGAAAAAATTGCTAGAGTGTGCTAAACATTTTAAAGTATTAACTTCTATTAAATCAAAATATAATTCTTTTAAATCGAAATTTTTGAAAGAACAAAAACAACAACAACAAACAATTAGAGAGCAAGAATTAATGTCCTCTGTAATTGATTTCGGTGAAAAAGCACCTATTAGAGAAATGAAAGCTCCTATGTTTTATAAGGATAAAATGGGATGTATTAGAAAATTTGATAATGGGAAAACTACTCTCGTAACTTCTACTTTGATTCAACCTATTTGTATATTGAGAAATAATGAAACAAATGAAGAACTTGTTAAATGTGCTTTTTTAAATCGCGGAAAATGGAATTGCTTTATCGTAAGTAGAGAAGTTCTTTCTCATACTGGAAAAATCACTAGACTTGCAAATAAAGGTGTTGACGTTACTACTGATAGTGCTAGATTGCTGGTTAGCTTTATTAGGGATTTGATTAATAATAATAATATCCCTGAAAATGTTAGCACTAGTAAAATGGGTTGGTTTGGTAATAAGTTTTTACCTTATGATGAAGGCGTTGAATTTGATGGTGAAGATGCTTTTAGACCTATTTTTGAAAGTATTACTTCTAAAGGTAAATTTGAAGATTGGAGAGATGAAATTCATAAATTAAGAATTGATAATACGGTCCTTAAATTGGTTATGGCTACAAGTTTTGCAAGCCCTTTACTTCATTTACTACATAGACAATCTTTTATTACTCATTTATGGGGTGCAACTGGTGGTAAAAAATCTGTCGCTGGTAGAATTGCTATGTCTATCTGGGGTGATAACGGTAACGGGAAACTTATGTTTAAAATGGATAGTACAGTTAACTTTTATTTGCGTGTCGCTGCTTTTATGAACCATTTGCCTTGTTTCTTTGATGAACTTCAAACATATACTAGAAATGTTAATCACTTAATTATGACTATTACTGAAGGTATCGACAGGGGAAAAGCTAGAGCTGATGGCGGAATTGAGGGTGTTAAAACTTGGAACAATACTTTCATTTTTACTGGTGAAGAAGCTGCAAGTAATTATAACTCTGGTGGTGGTACTATGAATAGATTAATTGAAATTTATATTACTAAAGATATTGTTGAAGATGGTATGGGTGTATGTAATTTTTTAGCGGACCATTATGGTACTGCTGGAAAAGTTTTTATTGATTATATTCAACAAATTAGTAAAGAAGAATTAAATGCTCTATTCTATGAAAAATATAATCAGTTGATGGCTTATAATAAAACGGAAGAAAAACAAGCTATTAATATGGCTATGCTTTTATTAGCTGATGATTTGGCTTGTAAATGTATTTTTAAAAATGAAAAACCGCTTCAGTCTAAAGATGTTTTACCTTATATGTTTACTAAAGATGAGATTGATAACTCTCAAAGAGCTTATGAAATGTTTTTGGATGAATGTGAAATTAATAATGCAAGATTTAGAGCCGACCAAGACCGTGGAGGTTTTTGGGGAGTTAAAGATGATTTTGAAATTGCTATTATTAGTAGCCAATTAAGAAAAATATTACAAGATAACGGCTTTGATTATAAGAAAATACAAAAAGATTGGGCTAGAAAAGGCTATATTCAAAAAAATTCGGCTGGTAAGTATTCTACTTGTTTAAGTAAAGAAGGACATAGAGCAAATTATACTATCGTAAAAATTGTAGAAAAAAAAGAACCATATCAGGAACAAAAAAAAGAACAAATTACAGAGAATTTGAATAATATTACGAATCAAGATTTAGATTATGACGATTATTTTATGAATTTATAAAATAATTTTAAAAAACCTATTGACAAAATTAACATTTTAATATATAATCATATTGATAAAAAAAGAAAGGAGAAAAGAATATGGGAGAAGAACTTGAAACTACTTATATTTCAATAGATGGGATAACAGCACGAGAATGGAGACCAACATGGGTTCGTAGTGATGTTTATGTTAGTCCTACTCAGCAATTTTATAATGATTTATGTACTATTGACGTTACTAGTATTAATGGAATGCAAGATTTTTTAAAGCAAGAAAAGAAAGAAGAAGAAAAACGTCAAATAGAAGAAAATTTTTATAAATTAACAGAGATGTTGGAGAAACAATTTTTTAATCGAGGGAATATACCTTTTTAAATGAAAAGGAGATGATAAAATGAGAATTAAAAAAGCTAAATTAGAATGGAATGTATTACTACATGATTTTAATAGAGACGAAATAAGAAATTATAATATATTCGGAAGTAAATCTCCTGAGGAAATAGCAAATAGGATTAAAAAGAATAAAATAATAACATACGAAGACTTCAAAGAAAGTATGAAAAGAAATTTTATGGCTCAATATTGGAGCAGGTCAGAATATGAAATAATAGTATCTGGTTTTTCTCAAAACGCAAAACAATATAAAATAGATGTATGGCGACAAATAGAGATGAACTTAGATAGAATATTAGAATATATTATTAATGAAATGAAAATAGAATTTAAAAAATAAGGAGAGATTAATATGTTAAGAAAATTTGAATATGTAAATAGAATTAAAAGTAATGGTTATCAAATGAATGAGATTAAATTTGATTTACCTAAAAGAAGTACAAAAAATAGTATGGCTTATGATTTCTGTAGCCCTGAAAATTTCGAACTAAAACCTAAAGAAACATATATGTTAAAAACAGGAATAAAAGCATATATGCAAGACGATGAAGCTTTAATATTGAATGTAAGAAGCTCAATGGGCAAAAAACATATTATGCTTGCAAATTCTTCAGCTTGGATAGATAGTGATTTTGCAGACAACGAAGATAACGAAGGCGAAATAGGATTATTATTTTATAATTATGGTGAAGAAACATGGAAAGTAAATAAAAATGAAAGAGTTGCTCAAGGAATGTTTATTAAGTATTTAAAAACAGATAATGATGATACTGAAAGTCAAAGAAAAGGTGGTTGGGGAAGTACAAATAAACAGAATTAAAACAACAAATTATAATGTAGGTAAAACTAGAATACAGAAAAAAGATTATTGTGATACTTTATGTGCTAGAGATTGGAAAGACCCTAAATGCGTACAAGTAGGAAATTTAAAAGGCGGAAATAGACAACCAAAAATAGAAACAATAGGAAACTCTATGCCTAGCAATCATGATGCTAGCAGAATTGTAGACAGCAAAGGTTTAGCTCCTACTGTAAAAGAAAATCATGGAACAGTTACAGCTACAAATGTTTCTTATATTGAAAAAAAATATGATGAATTTGTGCAAGAAAAAGGGTATATTCCAGAAATGTTTAATCCTTACAATAAAACAGAAATAAAAGATATTGCTCCGTCGCAAACAACGCAATGTGGAAGTGTTACTTCAAGTGCAACTGTTTTAAGGAATGAAAGAATTAGAATAAGAAAGCTAACACCTAAAGAATGTTGGAGACTTATGCGGATTTAGTGATGAAGACTTTGAAAAAGCAAAAAACATTCCGACAAGCAATACCCAGCTTTATAAACAAGCGGGAAATTCAATTGTAGTAAATGTACTAGAAAAAATATTTATTAATTTATTTAAGGAGGAAATATAATGTGGTACTTTTTATTTGGGTTTATTATAGGATGTATAACTGGATATTTTTCAAATAAACAAATAAATATACAAATTACATATAATAAAAGTAAAAAAAAGGAGAAGTGATAAAAAATGAGAGATAAAAAAAGAATTAAGCCTTTTTTAGATAGGTTAGGTAAAGTTTGGGAAGAAAACGCAAGTGATTGGCGTTTTGGTCAACTTATGGTAAATATATCAAGAAGTATGGACCGAGATATGTTTTTTTCTGAAGATGATGAAATGATAGAATTTATTGAAAATTATTTTAATAAGAAAAATAAATAAAATATAGGAGGAAACAATTATGAAAAATTATACCATAAAATTATTAGTTATTTTAGCAATAGAGAATGTTTTTTTATTAATTCATATTGTTAGTCCTATTATTGCAGAATATTTTGTAAATTCAAAAATAGAGTGGTTAGGTAATGTAATATTTTTTATATTATCAATAGTAGCTATATATTTTATTTTTTTACAAACAATAAATAAAGGGGAAAAAAATGATAGTTGGTAAATGGAATTATAAAAAGCATGATTATGAACCATATAAAATACCAGATGACTGGAATTGTAAAACTTATTCAGAAGATATGGATGAAATAATAAATTGTGCTAGATGTGGAAGAACTGTTAAATTTGGCGATTGTTACACTTCATTAGAAATACATAAAGAATCAGGATTTGGTTATGGAGTGTGTGAAAATTGTTATAATGCAGAATTTTTAAGAAAAATAAATAAAAAGTAAGGATATAAAAACTATGAACTGTAAACAATGTAGCAAGCAATATACTTGCAATAAAGAAAAATGTAAGCCA
>AUXO015402866.1_pt1 | contig 11611 bp, 8 predicted proteins | sample 768731 | NCBI WGS metagenome assembly AUXO01 (sample SAMN02715735, study PRJNA202380) | gut metagenome | biome: sheep rumen | host: Ovis aries | place: New Zealand: Palmerston North | reverse complement strand
TTTCCATATTAACTCCGGTATGCATGATCGGAGAAGTAATCTGCGAGATGATCATTCCGATTCTGATGGGCAGAATCGTCGATTATGGTGTCATGGCGGGGAATACTTCCTATATTCTGGAAACCGGTGCCAGGATGATCGTGGTCGCCCTGTGCGGGCTGGCGGCGGGCCTTCTCGGCGGCTTTTTCGCGGCGAGGGCAGGCGCAGGCCTGGCCAGGAACCTGCGCAAGGCCATGTTTGACAATATCCAGACATTTTCCTTCGCCAATATTGACAAGTTCTCAACATCCAGTCTGGTCACAAGACTCACGACGGATGTCACCAATATTCAGAATGCCTATATGATGATGCTCAGGATGGCCATGCGCGCGCCCGCGACAATGGCCGTCGCCCTGTTCATGTCCTTTACCATCAGCGCCAGGCTCTCGAGCATTTACCTGGTTGCCGTAGCTGTGCTGGCTGTGTTTATGGGCACTATGATGCGGTCGACCACCCGCTATTTCAAGCAGGTGTTTGAACGGTATGACGCCATGAACGAAAGCGTACAGGAAAATGTTTCCGCGATCCGGGTCGTCAAGGCTTATGTCCGCGAGGATTATGAGATCGGACGCTTCAACAGGGCGGCCGCGAATATCTATGAGATGTTTATCAGGGCGGAGCTCCGACTCGCGGCGATCGGCCCGGTCATGATGGGAATCGTCTATTCCTGCATCCTGCTGATCAGCTGGTTCGGCGCCAACATGATCGTCGGCAGCGAGCTGTCCACCGGAAACCTGATGAGTCTGCTGACCTACTGCATGAATATCCTGATGAGCCTGATGATGCTTTCCATGGTCGTGATCATGATCACGATGTCCGAGGCCAGTGCCAGGCGTATCACAGAGGTCATCACAGAAAAGACCAGCCTCACGAACCCTGAGAATCCTCTCATGGAGGTCCCGGACGGCAGCATCCGCTTCGAAAATGTATACTTTTCCTACAGCCCGGGATCTTCGGAGCCCGTTCTCAAAAACATTGATCTGGAGATCCGGTCGGGCGAAAGCATCGGAGTGATCGGGGGAACAGGCTCCTCCAAGTCCAGCCTGGTCAATCTGGTCAGCCGCCTTTATGACGTCACGGAAGGGCGGATCCTTGTCGGAGGGCATGACGTCAGAGAATACGATCTGGACGTTCTGCGCGGACAGGTCGCTGTTGTTCTGCAAAAGAACGTGCTCTTCTCCGGCACCATTTACGACAATCTGCGCTGGGGCGATCCCGACGCCACAGAGGAGGAGTGCCGGCATGCATGCGAGCTGGCCTGCGCGGATGAATTTATCCGGAAAATGCCCGAAGGTTACAATACATACATCGAGCAGGGTGGAACCAATGTCTCCGGCGGCCAGAAACAGCGCCTGTGCATCGCCAGAGCCCTTCTGAGGAAGCCCAGGATCCTGATACTGGATGACAGTACCAGCGCCGTAGACACGGCGACAGACGCCAAAATCAGGCGTGCCTTTGCCGAGGAGATTCCGGACACCACGCGTCTGATCATCGCGCAGAGGATCGCCAGTGTACAGGGGTGCGACAGGATCATTGTCATGGATGACGGGCAGGTCAACGGATTCGGCACCCACGAGGAACTGCTCCGCGGAAATACTATTTACAGAGAGGTCTACGAATCCCAGACCGGAGCCGGCGCCAATGCGGACTTTGACAGACAGGAGTGATTGCGGCCGTAAGCGGGGCGCAGGACCCTCGGGCGTGCTCTGAATCCTGAATCTGACTGGTCTGTCAGCGACCGGCCATAGCCGCAGGGCAGAAAAAACAGAAGACAGAAAAAACAGAAGACAGAAAAAGCAGAAGACAGAAAAAGCAGAAGACAGAAAAAGCAACAGACAGAAAAAGCAGAAGACAGAAAAAGCAACAGACAGAAAAAGCAGAAGACAGAAAAAGCAACAGACAGAAAAGGCAACAGACAGATAAGGCAATAGACAGAAAAGCACAAGATAGTGAGAGGACTCAGATGGCTGAAAAAGAAAAAGTCAAGGTGGTCGGAGGCGGCCCCAGAGGGATGAGGGGCAGACCCCGTCCCAAAGTGGAGAATCCCGGAAAGCTCCTGCGGAGAATTTTTTCTTATGTATTTCGCTATTACGGACTGCACCTGATTTTGGTGGCAGTCTGTATTGTCGTGTCTGTTTTCGCAAATGTGCAGGGTACCATGTTTACCCGGACTTTGATCGACAAATATATCCTTCCCATGGTGGAGCAGGTGAAAGCGGGCCAGGGATCTCCCGATTTTTCGCCATTGCTGAGGGCGATGGCCCGGGTTGCGTGTTTTTACCTGGTGGGCATCGGATCGGCCTACCTGCAGGCGCGCACGATGGCTTTTGTCACTCAGGGGACGATGAAGCACATGCGCACGGAGCTCTTTGACCATATGGAGAGCCTGCCGATCAAGTATTTCGACACGCATGCCCACGGCGACATTATGTCAGTCTACACAAACGATATTGATACACTGAGGCAGATGATCAGCCAGAGTATGCCCCAGCTGTTGAACAGTACGATCACCATTGTCAGTATTTTTTCCATGATGCTGGTGCTCAGCCCTCCTCTGACCGCTGTCTCAATGGTGATGGTTATCGTGATGCTTTTGAGCTCCGGCAAAGTGACCTCCCTGTCCGGCAGAAATTTTGTCGCCCAGCAGAGGAATCTGGGTAAGCTCAATGGCTTTATCGAAGAGACCATGACAGGCGAGAAGGTGGTCAAGGTTTTTTCCCATGAGCAGCAGGTCATCAGGGAGTTCGATCAGCTCAATGAGGAACTGTATCAGAGTTCGGCCAGAGCCAACGGCTTCGCCAATATCATCGGTCCGGTCAACGGCCAGCTGGGCAACACGAATTATGTCATCTGTGCCATCGTGGGCGGTGTTCTCGCCGTCAATTCCTACGCGGGTTTTACCGTCGGTGCCCTGGCCAGTTTTCTCACGCTGAACAGGGGCTTCTCCATGCCCATCAATCAGGTGAGTATGCAGTTTAACAGTATCATTATGGCTCTGGCGGGCGCGGAACGTATCTTCCGCCTCATGGACGAAAAGCCGGAGACGGACGAAGGCTACGTCATGCTGGTAAACTGCAGACAGGATGAGAACGGGGAAATCGTAGAGGCCGGGGAGCACACCGGGCAGTGGGCGTGGAAACACTATCACAAGGCGGAAGACACTACCACTTATCAGAGGCTGGAAGGGGATATCACCTTCAACGGCGTAGACTTCGGTTACCGGGACGACAAGATGGTGCTGCATGATATCTGGATCCACGCAAAACCGGGCATGAAGATAGCCCTGGTGGGCTCGACAGGCGCCGGCAAAACTACGATTACCAACCTGATCAACCGTTTTTATGATATTCAGGACGGAAAGATCCGCTACGACAATATCAATGTCAATAAGATTAAAAAAGGCGATCTGCGCCGCTCCCTGGGAATTGTGCTTCAGGATACACATCTGTTCACCGGCACTGTGAGCGAGAATATCCGCTTCGGCAAACTGGATGCCACCGAGGAGGAAATCGTCCGCGCGGCAAAGCTGGCCAATGCGGACGGATTCATCCGCAGGCTTCCTAAGGGATATGACACTATGCTCACCGGCGACGGAGCAAACCTCTCTCAGGGACAGCGTCAGCTCCTGGCTATTGCCCGCGCGGCGATCGCGGATCCCCCGGCGCTCATTCTGGACGAGGCGACCAGTTCGATCGATACCCGCACAGAGAAGATCGTTCAGGCGGGAATGGATCAGCTGATGAAAGGCAGGACGACGTTTGTGATCGCGCATCGTCTTTCCACCATCCGGAACAGCGACCTGATCATTGTTCTGGAGCAGGGCAGGATCGTTGAGCAGGGAACCCATGAGGAGCTGCTCGCCCTCGGCAAGCGATACTACCAGCTGTATACCGGAAAGAAGCCGGAACTGGCATCGTAACAGGAAATACTGAGGACGGGTTTTTCGGATCCCCGCTTCAGAAGCGCTTCGTTCCCATTCACAGTCGAATTTGAATTTATGATTATTATCAGGAAAGTCTTTGAGATCAATCGCTTCAGATTCTGCAGGCCGGAGGTTTTTGTTTCACTCCCATGTTATGTTATAATAGCTGCGGGACAGATGACGGCAGTTTGAGTTTTTTTCAGATACCGGATTTCTGTCTATAGAATCTGCCGGGAAACGGGAGCCCGGATTATTATGGATACAGAAAGAAAGATCGCCAGAGAGGACTTGTTCCCCTTTGTGCATTATGAATATGGAGAAGCCTATTTCGGAAGCAGCGGGAAAATGCGGTTCCGCATAGCCCGGGAACCTCTGAAAAATGTTCATTTTACCCCGCCAGATAAGCGGGGCGACGCTTCTCTTCTTGTAACGACATGGAAGGGACCTTTTGGCTATGCGGCCACAGAGGAAGAACAGAGAACGGAAAAGCTGTTTCCTTTTTCCGAAGAAGGAATGCAGCAGGCAGCGGACTGGCTGGATGAACTTGCCCGGCAGATCGGGTGATGGAGAGATTTGAATGGATAAAGTGAACGTGTCTGAGCCGCAGGAATCTGTCGAAGAGACTGTAGATTCCACGGAAAAGATTTCGGCTTCTGCACTGATCAAAAAGAAAAAAGGGCGCATTTACGGATATTTCAGGATCGCGCTGATCATGGGAATCATCCTGTGGGTCACGGATCTTCTGATCCTGTTTCTGGACGGAAAGTCTTTTGCTGCGCTTTCTCTGGTCTGCCTGGTATATACAGTCGTCATGGCAGCGGCCTTTTTTAACAGCCGTGTTATTTACAGAAAAGAAATGGCGGAGTACGTCCGTGAATTCCTGGGCCTGGAGGATCTTCTGCTCAAAGAGATGGATATGCCTTATGCTCTTCTGGATGAGGGCGGACACCTGCTGTGGATGAACCCGGCCTTCGAGGAGGCAATTCACAGGGACATCAACTACAGGAGACCCGTCTCCACTATCCTTCCTGCCCTGACCAGAGATTCTTTTCCCAGGGACTACGACAAGACAGTCAAGGTCCAGGCGGAACTGGTGGGGAACAGCTATGTCGCCCAGATGCGCAGAATCAGGGCAGCCCATCTGTCAGGAAGCGCAATGATGTTCGGAGACAGTGTCGAGGGCGATGTCATCGCATTGTGCCTGGTGGACAACACGGCAGTGCAGCTTGCCCTCAGGGAGATTGATGACCAGAGTCTGGCGGTAGGCCTCTTTTATATCGACAACTATGACGAGGTCATAGACACGGTTGAAGAGGTCCGTAAGGCTCTCCTGATCGCCTTGATCGACCGTAAAGTAAACCAGTATATCAGCTCCATGGACGGCATCTGCAGCAAGATCGAGAAGGACAAGTATCTGGTCATTATCAGGAAGAAATCGCTGCAGGGCCTTTTGGATACGCACTTTGATATCCTGGAGGATGTCAAAAAGGTAAATATCGGAAATGAGATGGCGGTCACGCTCAGCCTCGGGTTCGGCCTGGATGGTCTGGCTTACACGCAGAATTATGAATTCGCGCGCAACGCCGTCGATCTCGCCCTGGGGCGCGGCGGCGACCAGGCTGTCGTGAAGTACCCCGATAATATCGTTTACTACGGGGGCAAAACCAGACAGGTGGAAAAGAATACCCGTGTCAAGGCAAGGGTCAAGGCGCAGGCTCTCAAGGAGATCATACGGGCCAGGGACGATGTGTTCATTATGGGACACAAGCTGGGAGATCCCGACAGCTTCGGCGCGGCGGTCGGTATTTACAGGATCGCCCGTACTCTCAATAAGAGGGCGCATATCGTCATCAACGAGCGCACGATTTCCCTTGTGCAGATTCTGGGGCTGTTTGAAAACAATCCGGAGTATGAAAAGGACTTCATCGTTACCAGCGCCCAGGCAATCGAAATGGTGAGCGACAATTCCTGTGTTGTGGTTGTCGATGTCAACAATCCCGCCAGGACGGAGTGCCCGGAGCTTCTGGTCCGGTGCAAGTCAGTCGTGGTTTTTGACCATCACCGCGCAGGAAAGGATGTCATCGATGGAGCCACCCTGTCCTATGTCGAGGGCTATGCATCCTCGGCCTGTGAGATGGTTGCCGAGATCGTCCAGTACACAGGCGAGAATATCCGCCTGCGTCCTGAAGAGGCGGACGCCATATACGGCGGAATCGTCGTGGATACAGACAGCTTTGTCAAAAATGCCGGTGTGCGCACATTTGAAGCGGCTGCGTTCCTGCGCCGCAGCGGTGCTGATGTGGTGCGTGTCAGAAAACTCTTCCGCGAGGAGGCAGTGGAGTATAAAGCCCGGGCTGACGCCGTCTCCCAGGCAGAGATTTACAGGGACGCCTTTGCGATTTCGGTCTGCAACGGCGAGGGACTGCGCAGTCCCACAGTAGTCGGCGCCCAGGCCGCGAATGAGATGCTCAATATTGACGGGATCAAGGCGAGCTTTGTCATGACAGAGTACAATGGACTGATCTTTGTCAGTGCCCGCTCGATCGACGAGGTCAATGTGCAGCTTGTCATGGAGCACATGGGAGGCGGCGGACACATCAATATGGCGGGCAGCCAGATGTCAAACGCCACCGTCGAAGAAGCGATCGCAAGGGTCAAGGAAGTCATAGACCAGATGATCGAGGATGGGGAGATCGAGATCTGAGGATACCCTTCAAAGACCGGCCGGCATAGAAAAAGCGGCAGACCGGATGGAAGACCATTGCCATCTTGAAGATGCCAACCGGCATAGAAAAGGCGGCATAGAAAAGGCGGTATAGAAAAGGCGGCATAGAAAAGGCGGCAGTCTGAGGGAAAGATCCATTGTTTTCTCAGAACTCGATCAGAAGGAAAATACAGAAATTCAGGACAGAAAGAGAGGAAAAATATGAAGGTCATTCTTTTGCAGGATGTGAAATCACTCGGCAAAGAGGGAGATATTGTCAACGTCAGCGACGGATACGCAAGGAACTTTGTCATTCCCAAGAAGCTGGGAGTAGAGGCCACTGACAAGAACAAAAACGATCTCAAGCTGAAGAAACAGCGCGAGGCGAAAGAAGCTGCCGCAAAACTTGCGGACGCTCAGAAGCTGGCACAGGAACTCGAAAAGGTCACAGTTGAGGTCAAGATGAAAGCGGGCGGCAACGGAAAAGTGTTCGGCTCTGTCAGCGCCAAGGAAATCGCCCAGGAAGCAAAGAAACAGCACAATCTCGACCTTGACAAGAAAAAGATCCAGCTCGCCGAGCCGATCAAGTCTTTCGGCGATTTTGAAATCCCGATCCGCCTTCATCCCCAGGTGACCGGCAAATTCATGCTGAAGGTAACTGAGGCCTGACGGACAGCACAGGCGGATATCATACGGAGGCCCTATTTATGGCACAGGAAGACCTGATCGGCAGAGTAATGCCGCACAGTCTGGAGGCTGAGCGCTCTGTACTGGGTTCTATGCTGATCGATCCCGACGCAGTCGAAATTGCCTCGGAAATAGTAAAAGAAGAAGACTTTTACGCGAGGCAGAACGGGATTCTTTACCAGACTATGCTGGAAATGAACAGGAAAGGCATGGCGATTGACCCCGTCACGCTGCAGGCGAAGCTGCGTGAAAAGAATCTTCCCCCGGAACTGTATTCGGATGAGCTGATCCGGGAGCTGATCACCATGGTCCCTTCCTCCGCGAACATTAAATCCTATGCGAATATTGTCGCGGAAAAATCCCTTCTGAGGAGCATGATCCGGGCGAATGAAGAAATCGCCGGGAACTGCTATGCGGAGCAGGAGGAGATGGAAACTCTGCTGGACAAGGCAGAGAAGAGAATATTTGAAATATCGCAGAGGCGCACAGCCTCCAATTTCGTTCCGATCAGGCAGATCGTCCTCAACGCGATGGACAGGATCGATCAGGCCTCGAGAATCAAGGGAAATGTCACCGGTCTTTCCACCGGATTCACGGATCTGGACAGCAGGACCGCCGGCCTTCAGCCTGCGGATTTCATTCTGGTCGCAGCCCGTCCCTCCATGGGAAAAACCGCCCTGGTCCTCAATATTGCCGAGTATCTGACACTTCGCGAGGATAAATGTGTTGCGATTTTTTCGCTGGAAATGTCCAAGGAACAGCTTGTCAACAGGATGTTTGCCATGCAGTCCCATGTAGAGGCCCAGAAGATCCGCACAGGTGAACTGAACGAGTCCGAGTGGGCAGAGGTCATTGACAGCGCGCAGAAAATCGGCGAGAGCCGGCTGATCATAGATGACACACCCGCGATCACGGTTGCGGAAATGCGCTCGAAATGCCGGAAATACAAGATTGAATTCGGGCTGGATATCGTCATCATTGACTATCTCCAGCTTATGAGCGGTTCAGGCAGAGGAGGCGATTCACGCCAGCAGGAGATCTCGGACATTTCCCGCTCCCTCAAAGCGCTTGCCAGAGAATTGAATGTGCCTGTCGTGGCGCTCTCCCAGCTCTCCAGAGCCGTGGAATCAAGGCCAAACCACCGGCCTATGCTCTCTGACCTTCGTGAATCCGGCGCGATCGAGCAGGACGCGGACCTGGTCATGTTTATATACCGCGATGATTATTATAATGAGGACTCCGAGAAAAAAGGAATCGCTGAGATCATAATCGCCAAGCAGAGAAACGGCCCGATCGGCACAGTTGAACTCAGCTGGCAGCCGCAGCTGACGAAATTCGCGAATCTTGCCAGATGATGCCGGAAACAGATACAGGAGGAATAAGACACTATGGAAAATTACTTTAATCCTGAGATTGAATGCGCTTCCCGGGAGCAGATCACCAAATGGCAGGACGAGCGTCTGGCAGCGACCGTGAAGCGCGTCTATGAGAACGTGGAGTGTTACAGGGAGAAAATGGATGCCGCCGGTATTAAACCGGAGGATATCAAGGGGGTGAAAGACCTTCACAAGCTTCCTTTTCTGAGCAAGGAAGATCTCAGGAAACAATATCCGTTCGGGCTTCTTGCAGTCCCGATGTCTGACTGTGTGCGGATCCATTCCACCAGCGGAACTACGGGAAGGAGAGTAGTCGCATTTTATACCCAGAACGATATAGATCTGTGGGAGGAATGCTGTGCAAGAGCCATCACGGCAGCGGGCGGCACAAAGGACGACGTAGTACAGGTCTGCTATGGTTACGGTCTGTTCACAGGAGGCGCCGGTCTCCACGGCGGTTCTCACAAGGTGGGTTCTCTGACACTCCCTATGTCCTCGGGAAACACCGACAGGCAGATCCAGTTTATGACAGACCTGGGTTCTACCATCATCTGCTGTACACCTTCTTACGCGGCTTATCTGGCGGAGTCCATCAACGAGCGCGGAATGCGCGACCAGATCAAACTGAAAGCGGGCATTTTCGGCGCTGAGGCCTGGACAGAAGAGATGCGCCATGACATTGAGGAGAAACTCGGTATCAAGGCATTTGATATTTACGGACTTACGGAGATTTCCGGACCCGGCGTCGCCTTTGAATGCTCTCAGAAGAACGGGATGCATATCAATGAGGATCACTTTATTGCCGAGATCATTAACCCCGATACAGGAGAGGTGCTTCCCTACGGAGAAAAGGGAGAGCTTGTGTTCACCAGCATCACCAAGGAGGCATTCCCGCTTCTGCGCTATCGGACCAAGGACATCTGCGTCCTCAACGCAGAACCCTGTACATGCGGCAGGACGCACGTCAGAATGGCCAAGCCTATGGGCCGCAGCGACGATATGCTGATCGTCAAGGGAGTCAATGTATTCCCGAGCCAGATCGAGACAGTCCTGATGAACAATGGATATCCGGCAAACTATCAGATCATTGTGACGAGAGAGAACAACAGCGACCGCATCGAAGTTCAGGTCGAGATGACCCCCGAGATGTTCTCCGACTCTCTGAAAGACATCACAAAGCGCGAGAAGCAGCTTGTCAGCGACCTTAAGGCCATGCTCGGTATTTACTGCGTTGTCAAGCTTGTCGCTCCCAAGACCATCACCAGGAGTGAGGGAAAAGCCAAGAGAGTGATCGACAAGAGAAATCTCTACGGCAGCCACTGAACCGCAGCCGGTTGTCCTGATCGAAGTCTCCGCGGCGGATGCTGACCGCAGCCGGTTGTCCTGATTGAAGTCTCCGCGGCGGATGCTGACCGCAGCCGGTTGTCCTGATTGGAATCTTCGCGGCGGATGCTGACCGCCATTGGTTCACGCAAACATGATATGATGCAAAATGCTTTTAAAACAGGAGGGAGAAAATGACAGTAAAACAGATTTCGGCTTTCCTTGAAAACAAACCGGGTGCATTGGCTGCCTTTGCAAAGATTCTGCAAAGCAGCGGAATCGATCTGCGCGCGCTCTCCCTGGCAGAGACCGAAGACTTCGGCATTGTGCGCGTCATCGTCGACGACGCCTATAAGACCGTGCAGATCCTGAAGGAAGAGGGGTACGTGTGCTCAGTAACACCGGTGCTGGCGGTAGTGTTTGAAGATAAACCCGGCGCACTCGTGAATGTTCTGAATCTGCTGGGGGACAACGGAATCAATCTCGAGTATTCCTATGCCTTCCTGGCCAAGAGAGCAAACAGTGCCTGCATGATCTTCCGCGTCGCCGACAATGACGCTGCGATTAAGGTCCTCACCGCAAACGGCCTCAAACCGATCTGCCAGGATGATCTTGAGAGTATGTTTAAATAAGAAAAATTCATGACTCGCGGGTGAGCTTTGCACCCATGCAAATTGCGGATCGCGGGAAGCGCGAAGGGCACTTCGTGTTTTTGAAGGACAATTCGAATTTATATTTGCGGACATAAAAAAACCGCCTGTGGCAAGATAGTTTGCCGCAGGCGGTTTCTTTTTTTGATTTTCCTTTCTGTACAGGCGGAAGCCCTGCTGATGCGGCCGGAACCGGCCTTCAGTAGACTGACAGGCTGAAACATCAAAAATGATGTCAGTCGGTCAAAATCATTGGGAAAACATTCCGTCTGTAACAGATTCAGGGATCACATATCTGCGCGATTATATGCGGGAACTAAGATCAGAATATCAGATCAATTAACCCTCGGAGATCGCGCCGACAGGACATGAACCCTCGCAAGCGCCGCAATCGATGCAAGCATCGGCATCGATCTCGTACTGAGAATCGCCCTGGGAGATAGCTTCGACGGGGCAGGAAGCAGCGCAAGTGCCGCAGCTGATGCAGGAATCATTAATAACACGTGCCATTATTGTGTCTCCTTTCAATATAAAACAAGCTTAAGCAGTTAGTTCAAAGTTAGGAAAGACTAAATGCTTTTATCCGAATACAAGCCACAGATCGCAGGATGTGCGAATCTGTGGCTTGTGTGCTTATCATAGCGCTATTTTGAATTGACGTCAAGATAGTATCTTAACAATCCGTCCGTATGGAGCCAAACTTTTGCGGTTCAGGTCCTGCGAATGTACACTTTCGGAAATGATTACCCCGGTCTGTCAGACCGGCCCAGGGAAAGAGCATCCCTCCGGTATCCGGATTGTGGATCCGTCCTGACGATTCCGCTGTTTAAGCTGAAAATTACTCGTTGTACAGAGCGCCGAGCTTGCTCAGGTACTCATAGTGAGCCTTTGCGTTAGCTTCGTTCTCAGC
>AUXO010761855.1_pt1 | contig 11611 bp, 15 predicted proteins | sample 768731 | NCBI WGS metagenome assembly AUXO01 (sample SAMN02715735, study PRJNA202380) | gut metagenome | biome: sheep rumen | host: Ovis aries | place: New Zealand: Palmerston North | reverse complement strand
ATTATCCGAGAGATAACGGAAAATTGAGGGGGTATGGGATAATGAAAGAAAACACAAAATGGCTGACGATAAATCGCAAACACCGAACCTATTGGGTATCGGAAGAGGAAGACAAATATATCCGCCAGTATTTAGAAGAACAGCGGGGAAAAGAAAAAGGTCAAACAGCTAAAAAAGAAAACCCGGCATCCTAAGATGTCGGGTTATTTTTATGGCGGAGACAGAATATATCTGCTCCGCCTCGGCGCAGTCCGAAAACATACGCCTCACTCAAATGACCAAAACGATTACAATTCCGATTGGATTGCTCTGTTCTCTTTATTCTTTTCACTCTGCTTGTTGTTTTCCGCTCGCAGACTCTTCTTTTTCGTAACAGGCGAAAGCCCGTTTTCCGTAATATAAAAAGCCGTGGGCAAATCAATGGAGTCGAACTCAATATTGTCTTTCTTTCCCCGTTGCAACGCATATTGCAAATTCTCATACACATGCATATATTTATGACCTGGGGGGAATACGCATTCCGCCATTTCCGTCCCATCCTTTTTGCAGATAGAAAACTTACCCTGTCCCGGCTCTTTTTCGTTTTGAGACTCGGTTAACCGCAGGAAAAATTCCTTTTTATCCATACGGATAGGCATAAATGCTTCCTTTCCGTCCTTTGTATTTCGGCATCCCGCTGTCCCTGTAATAATAATAGCCATCCAATACACCGCCTCTCGACTTATCTTTCCCATAGTATATCACATATCGCAGGACCATCCAATACACCGCCTCTCGACTTATCTTTCCCATAGTATATCACATATCGCAGGACATCTCCCCTGTTTTTCGCAAATCATGGGAATGGTGTTTAGCCAACGAATGCGTCTTATGGAATACAGGCGTTACGGCGTCAGTTTCCCGCCCCATAACGTCGCCTTCAAATTTATGGTACGATTCCAACCGATAGCGTTTACAAAGGATATCCGCATGTAATTGTTGCGCCATACCGTCCATTGCCGCGACCGTCTTATTTACTGTTTCCCTTAATTCGTTACGGGCAGGCTTATGGAAGTGTTCGGCTAAAAAAAGGGCTTTTTCCCCAAAGGGATAAGTTTTAAAGCGACGGGGAATCACAGGCGTAGAACACGCCGCCAAATAGGTATGCACATCTTCCCTGTTGCACATATTACGATACCACTCTTCTATCTGCTGGCAATGTTTTTTGACGGACGGAAGGATACGAGCAAGGATTTTCTCTTCGATTTTAAATTCCGTATCCATCATCCATATCTCCTGGTCTATATTCAATCCCACATATTGCCCGTTACGGAATCGTTTCTCTTTATAGAATTTCTCCTGTTCCGCAACAACAGGACGGATAGATTCAATATATTCTTTACGGGCTTGGGCATCAAAAGAAATATTCGCCTTGACTGTAGCCTTTTCTAAAGCTATCGCCCGTTCCACGATAGTTGGTTCTAATTTAAATATATCTATTGCGCTATGTATATCGCGCTGGTAGGGCGATTTTTTATTGAAATGGGAAAGGAATCCAAAGGATTTAGGCCTTTCAATCCCGGCCTTATCCAATAATGCCAAACTGATTGAATCCTCTTCAAATACATGCTCGCGAACCAACGCATGATAAAATCGGTTTATATAATCTTTAGGAACTTGTGTGTTCGCCACGATTCTCCCAAACAGCTCCTGTTCCTCTTTATGATGGTACATTTGTGCGACAATTTTAGTTCCCACCACAAACGCAAGCTCATTATCCGTCAAATGTTTCGTAACGGAAAAATCCAATATAATATCCTGTTTCGTATCACCATGTTCCAACAACAGCTTTTGGAAATTACCATCATCATTCTTGATTAACCATACAGCAGATTTTTCCATATTTTCCGATTCGGTCAATTTATTATAAACGGAAACAATACGGCTCATTTCCCCATCCAATTTTGCTTTCTCTTCTTCGGAGACAACCATTGTATTTGTTTCAGGATTTGCGGAAATGAAGAAATCAGCAAGTTCCCATGGTTTTAAAGCGGGATGTTTTAAAATCTCCTGAATATCGTTTGCTTCTTTATCTTCTTTTGCCTGTGGGTTAAGCTCGGAAGGGTTTTCTGCATCATTCTCTGCTATAGTATTTTCTGTTTTAAATGGCGCAGTATGATTATCCTGCGATACAGGAATAGTGTCCGATTGGGCAACCGTGTTATTATCTTTTACTTCAACATCCTGCGCAATACCCGCAAATTTTTTCAGTTTCGCAAAAAAAGTTTCTAACATAATATGACTCCTTATGGGATACCAAAACGCAAATTTTTGAATGATGTTAGATAAAAAACAACAAAATCTGATAAAGTACATCTTGGAGTCCTGATTGCGGCTCCTACCCTTCCGTGGCATCCGCTAAACCCTTGGCGGGTGCCGTTTTTATTGTGATAAATAGAGAAAACCCGACTCCGAAGAATCGGGCTTTTCGTAAAATCACTTATTTTTATTGGTATCATCCGGTGACCCGATAATCCCGAACATTCGCAAGAAGACATATATAATAACAACGCCAAACAATAATTCAAACATAAGGATAACTCCTTTCAAAAAATCAAACTCTAACTATCCAAGCTAACGAAAGCATCATACAAAGTATTACAAATGCGCTTTCCCCAAAACTGCCCACATAGAACAGACGCGGGCAGACATACATCCGTTTATGCGGATGCCATACAGGAATTTTCCCGCATACCGCATCTTCGGCAATATGAAAAAGACAGCCGACCAAAAACCATCCAATAACAGTAAGCGGGGAAAAATAAAATGATGTAAATAATAGCGGTCTTCCGTAAAAATAACGCATAGCAAGATATACGACTCCCAATAAGACCGCATACATCACCCACCAATGGGATGTTTTACGATGATGGCATTGCCATCCGCCCGGCATCCAATACTCCACTTTATCAGGGAATGTACTGCCAACAGTAGCAAAGACAGCGAACCACACATTTTGCGTCCCAGCCAGTACAGTCATTGCAGTAACGACCCGATGAGACAGCCATGTCATGATAGTTACTCAGCGTTTCTTTTAGCGCCGTAGATATCGTCCAACTGTTCATCATCAAAACAGATGATATCACCGACTTCATCAACGGCGAATCCAAGGACGTTTACAATAATCGCCGCCTGTTTTGCCGTAAGGTCAACAACGGATACCTGTTTATTGGGGAATAACAACCCAACCTGCATACCTTCCAGTTCTTCAATGTTCTTTACTTTCAATTTCTTTTCAGCCATAGTTTTACTCCTTCCGCAAATAAAAAAATATAAAAAGAATCTTTAACTTCCCATATTATAGAAAAACGCCCTGTTTTTTATGAAACAAAACAAGGCATAAAAAGAAAAAAGCCGGGCAACCGTAAAATACGATTACCCGGACTTTTTGTTTGAATCATCCCCACAAGAAGCGGGGTTACCCTTCTTAATTTTTCTGTTTATTCCGTTGCAAAGCGTTGATATATTCATCCAATGCGGCAAGGACTATTTCTGCCGTTTCAGGATAAGGTAAATTCCGTCCCCTGCCATTCAAGGCAATTAAAAGGGTACGGGCAATCCCGCTTTTTTCTTTGAACGCAGTCTGCAACTCTTTGGTCGCCCGAATTTGGATATAAACGTTCTTTATCGAACGCTCACCTTCCCTATGCATGAAAATCACCCCCTGCCTTTCATTTTACATGAAAACGTATTGACAGTCAAGGCTGTCTCAACTTTTCGGCTTACGGGGCGGCGCTGCAACCGCAATAACAGACATGACGTTTGCGATATCTGCGCTGGAAATGACCACGGTATCAGCCACAGAACGGGTCTTCGGGTCATACTTCGTAAACGTGTAATCCCACTGAGCGGTAGGAATGTAGCCCAAACTCAACAGATTAGGGTCTGCGGAAACATCACGCGCCGTTTTCTTAGGCCAGATGGTAGAATACCCTGCATACGGACCGTCCGGAAGCGTGATACGATAGCATTCATTACCTGCTTTTGACGTAAATTCTTTCGCATGTTCTTTAGGAATATAGATGTTTTTCCAAGGGGAACTTGCTTTACCCTGTCCAGCATTGTAAGCCATACTCTTTTTCTCCTTTTCCAATAAAAAATTTTCAAGACAAAACTATCTGTCAATACCATTATAAGTAATATAAAAGTTTTTGTCAATACCGAAACGCATCGTCAACGCTCCATCCCCTTATCTTCTTTCCTGCTGACAGAAATTGTTTTTTCCCTTGACTTGACACGGGTCATATAAATATAATTACCTACAATTTTATCTAACAGCTTCTTCCCCTCTTCAGATAACTTTGGGTCTTTCAAGGCGGTTTCCCTAAGATATTCAGGGGCGTCTTTTTGAGAACGGAAGATAGCGACCGAACGGCTGATTATGCTTTCCAAATGCTTCTTATCAGTTCCGTGATACAACATTCTTACGTCCCGAACTGTCTTACCGACTTCATATACATGACGGGTACTGTTAACAGTAAACGCAAGTGTTTTAGTAACATCTAACGGGATACCTTTATATCTCTCATACCGATGGTATTCCATGGCGGGAAGAATATCATGCAGAATCGGATTACCCCGTTTTGTATAAGAATGCCCATTCTTCCAAGCGGAAAATAAATCCTTATCATAAATTTTTGATTTGAATTCACCAAAAGACAATCCTTCCAATTGCGGGTAATTTGCAAGTTTTGTCTGTGCCTGCTGATAATACTGATATGCTTTCCTTTGAAATTCAATCTCTCCCTGTGTGGAAAATTCACGATACTCTTCCAACATATGTTCGGATTTTAATGTTTCTTTTATATCCATAGCTAACGTTTCATCCATGCGGAAGTTTTTCAGCCGACCAATATGGGTAGCATGGAATACATCTTTTGCTTTATCTTTCAATGGGAAATCAACAACATCAAGCAGTTCATCCGCATCCTTAAACCGCTGTCCCGTAAGTTTACTGTAATCATATTCCGAAAGATACCGAACGGTAAGCTGCATAGGTGATATCCCCGTTTCTTTCCCCGATAATTCCATTACCGTAATATCCTGTTCCAAATTAGACACAACGGAACGGAAACGATGTAAGGTCGGCTCATCTAACGAAAAATCTTTCTCACCGCCCAAAGACGACTGGTTTAAAAGATTTATGCTCTCAACATGGAATAAAGCTTTGGCATAATCATCAGGGGTATTTATATTAGCGAACCCGTCACTGTTACGAACAGCATTCATAGCGGCTGACAAACCTTCCTCATTTACATTAAAATATTTCTGTACTGCCTTTATATCAGTACCGATAATCGGTCGGTTACTTTCCGCATCAAAATTACGGAACATGGTATCAACCAAATCAGAAACATCTTTAAATTTTCCCGATTGGATGGTCGAATCCCTTTTTAATTCATCCAGTAAAAATTTCTGCACATCTTGTTGAAACTGATTAAATTTCATAATATCTTCTCCTTTTTTATCATCTTCCCGCAACATCCGCCATAGCATTATCCATCATCCGAACAGAAGGCACAGCCTTCTTAACATGCTGTTTGGTACGATGTTGTGGTATAACCATTAACACGGATTTTGTTTTCAGGAAATTACACATCGTCTTTAAAGGATAGACGGAATGTTCTATCTTTTGGCATCCGCCTGCTTTGGCCATATTCAGAACAAAAGATTTCTTTTGTAATAAAACAGGATGGACAGGACGATAAGGACTATGTGTATCCCCTGTTTTTTCCACTTCCGCAAATTTACCTTCCAAAGTACATATATATGTTTTTTCTTTAGGGATACTCACATGCAGAACATCTCCTGCACAGATTTTCTCGACTGTTTTTTCCAATGAATCTTTTATCAACATTTCTGCTTCCTTATGAGATATGGATACAATCTGTTTTCCATAAGAAATCCGATACATTTTTTCGGGATTGAACGCATGATATTTATCCAATTTCATTTCCGTTAACGCCAAATCGTTGAGTGGAATTATTGCTTTTTTTCCTTCCTTGACCATAATCAGGAATTCTTCATGTGCGTTCAGGCAATCTATATTATTAGTTTGTTCTTCAATCCCATTGAGGGCGAATATCGTATGAATTGTCTTTCGGATACCCTGTTTCTTTAATAATCCGGACAATGCTGCATCAGCCCATGCTTTCCCATCGCCCAGTCCTAATTCATTGTCTTTCAGTAATATTTTAGAAAATTCATTATCCTGATATGCAAGATTAGCAACCATTTCCCGAACAGATTTCTTGTCTTTTCCATTAAGGAGCGAAGATAATGTAAGCTCATCAGAATCAGCCAATCCCGCATATTTAGAGATGCGCACTCCCTGTTTTAATAACGATACGACCTTAGAAGCTTTTGCTTCCACAGTACACAATACATTGCTATGCACGATGCCGTCCCTGTCCAGCTCCTGCAACTCTTTACGAACGGGCTGTTCCAACGCCATAGACAACGGCACAGGCTCATAAGGATACCCAAATAAAGCGCCTTCTGGTCCAATATCCAAAAAACGGACAGGTCCCTGCACATACATAGCAGTATTATCTTTCGTACCGCCATATCCGCCGTCCTGAAATTCGCCCATGACCACATGTTTATCAGCCAGCCAAAGAGCATATTTTATATGTTGCCCTGTTTCTTCATTAACTGCTTCCAATACTTTTTCTATAAAATTACGGGATGTAAGAGATTTATAACCAAGCGGGAAATGGGATGGCGAAAACGGGGTGTCCTGTTCGTCCATTGATTCCAAGACTTTGCCAAGAACACGCCCCATCTCTGTATTTTTTATTATGTTGTAACAACCTTCCAGACAGTCGCGGTTTCCTAAATCTACCGTTTCATACAAAAGCACAGAAGCAGCGTCCCGTACCTTACTACCTGAATAGGATTCTGTCCGATATCCCACCTGTATATCTTTCATGGCACACCTCAACAACCCAATTTCTCTATAAAAGTATGCCGCGAAAACACTAAATACTCCCTATCTCACAAAAAGAAAAAGACCTTCGGTAAACACCAAAGGTCTTTCTTATCTTTAAAGGGAAAAGTCCTGTCCGACTGCCATAGCTTTTGGACTGGAACGCCGCCTTACATTTTGCTGGCGCACAGGTTCATTGACGATTTTATCCAATTCTTTCTGTGTCATCCTGTTTTCTTTAAAATCCTCTTCCAAATGTAAATTTCGGATAGAATCTAAAACTTCATCAGCATTCTCTATTGTATTTAATTTAGCGCCAGTACGTTCTTCAATTGTTTCCAAGCCGTTATACAAATCGTCTTTTATATCCTCTATATAAGAATCCAGCATAACCTTATACTCACAGCGTTCATATAATGTCTCATCATCAATTTCCACTTCATCGGGCTGGTAATAATTGCCGGGATAGGTTGTAAACGTCCCCCCGTTATCTTCATAAAGACGATTAGTTGCATCTTCGTCCAAATCACAAAAATTAAAAGACGCTTCTTTCGGAATACCTAAATGCTTAAAACATGATTCAATAAGGTCAATCCGCTCATCCACTTCCCGAATAGGAACATCATTATCCAAAAGGTCTTCACGGATATCATCCAACGAATCAATTTGGTTTTTACAGGAAAGAGCGGTCAAGAAAGAAGAAGAATCAAAAGAACCCAATTGCACTTCCTGCAATGTCTTTTTCCAATCTTGCATAGTCTTTTTCATTGTGCCATCCCCTCATCCAACCCCATATCGTTTGACCGTTGTACAGACGGGGTACGACGGGCAAGCTTACTTTTACGATTCGCTATCTGCGATACCAATTCCATATTGACCTTACCTGTTTCCCGTTCGATAATCCCCTTTTCCAAAAAACGGTCATAAACGACCTGAGAAACCATATTCAGCAACAAATCCCCTTTTTCTTCTGTCTGCTGGATATATTCTTTGGCTTTATCCTGTTTACCGTACCAGTCATAATAAAAAGCTTTTTCCAAAGAAGCAACGCATTCATCCATCTGCTCAATACAAGGGCGATGGGATTGCAATACCATTGCCGTTTCTTTACGCAGGACAGACGACATATCCGCATTACCCTGTGCCAACATACCCATATCATGCTGCAGTTTCTTTTCTATTTCCTTACGGGCGGCAACGATATGTTCCCGTTTATCATATCCGCCATACAGGACATTATATATAGCCTGTCTGCTTTTAGATACGCCCGTATCTTCTTCTATTCCCAAAAAATCACGAAAGGGCTTGTCATATAATTCTTCAAACCGCTTACGGTCTTTTTCTTCTTGTGTCATAGTCAGTGTTCCATATATCTCCTTAAACATGTCAATTACCTCGCTTACTAAAACAATAAAATACATTCCTACCCATAATGTACTATAAAAATTTTATATACTCCCTAACAGAAGTCATGATAAACCCGCAATTAGAGAAAAATTAAAACCCTCTGCGACAAAACGCAAAGGGCTTAAATTACAGAGTTTAACAGATTACAGAGTTTAACGGGCAAGTCCTTCTGTATTTACCTGTCGAAAAATAGACTGCAACCCAACATCTTTTACAGGTACGCCTTTTCTTTTAGCGTAATATTACCTGCCCTTTTCAAATGTGTTACGCATTTTAAATCCCCGTTCCTGCGCCTGTTTTATCAACAACCTAAAGCTTGCTAACACTTTTTCAGCATTACGGTTATACGAAAGCAGATACCCTTTATTATTCCGTACATTATTATCAAAAGCCCATTTTTCAATCGCATAAGCAAGTTTATTTTGTTTATCGGTCAATACAGGACTGCGCTTAAAATGAAAAACTTTAGTATTTTCATTTTGTCCTACATTCATTGATTTATCTGCTTTATCCTGCGCCTTTTCTTTAAGAGGAATAACAAATTTTTCCAATGGCATATCCTCTCGGGTCTTTCCAGCGAACAATATCGTTCGCTCATTCTCAAACTTTTTCAAAGCATACTCCTGCGTTAACAAAGTTTCCATGTACATTTTATTTTCACGACGTAACGCGTCCAATGCTTTTAAAAAAGTTTTGCTGTTTTCTTCTTCAAGACAAGTTTCAATGGATAATCTAAACTCATCCCGATAATTTTCGTCTACTGCATGATGCACAGACACTAAATATTCCTCTGCGCCAGAAGCAATACATAAAGTACGTTTATCCCAATATGGTCCTTCAACGCGACAGTCGGCAACAGTTCCTTCTTTCTTATTACCTGCCATCAATCGAAACAAGTCTTGCACGATTTCAGGCTCTTTATCCATCTTATCCAAACTGACATTATAAACCTTGTCCGCAAGACCTTCCGGACTGTCCCATGAAAACTCAAAATGTGCATACTGTAACATAATATATTCAACCCCTTTCTTTGGGGCATATTGTACAACAAAACTGCAAAAAACTTCCTACAAGAAAAATCCCCTGCGCTGTTTTACAAACACAGGGGAAACACCAATTTAACTTTTTATATTAACTACTTCAATTATCAAAGCTCTATATTATGGTCAATATGTTTTACATTATCTTTCTTTGTACGGGGACGAGACAATGGACGGGATGCATATTCCCTAACCGTTGCCAAATTAACATCCATAACAAAACCATTGATGCGCTCCATATTCGGCTTATTGGGCAATACGCTATGTTCTGCAGCATACTTGAATTTTGTTTCCAAGTCATCTACCATTTCAAAGAATTCCGACTGGAATGTATGGTCATCCTTTTGATATTTACCCATACGGATATCCATCAAAAGGTCATGTTCCTTTTCCCGATAAGTATGCATCTTCCCTGTTTCCAACAATTCTGTACCCGTAAACAACAAACGGACTAAATGCATGGCATGTTTATTAAGATGGGCATCATCTTTCTTCCGATTCCGATGATTCAGTTTATCATACTGACGGATAACAGATTTCAATTCAGAAAACATACCATACGCATCATTTAACGGATAATCTTTCAGGTTCATGGAAGTAACCAAGCCGTTATCAGACAAAGCCACGGTAACGCCATACTGTTCTTTATATCGTTCATTGAAAGTAGACAGCGCGTTTTCCAAAGAACCCAAAATATGCCTGTCTTTTTCCTGTTTCGGGTAGGCATCATGCGCCAAAGCATTCTGCAAGCGACGAAGTTGTGCTGTAGCATACCCGCCAAAAGAGAACTGCGCCTTACGGGAATAAAACATATCCTGTTCAGCGATAAGACGCCGACCGATAGTATCCAAAAACAGATAATCCTGTTCCCGTAACCCTAACATTTCCACCATGTTAGGATTACAATTAGCCAGCAATGGTACAGCCCGATTTAATGCGTATACAACGGTATCCGTTTCATTATCTGTCCGTTGGCGGAAGCTTTCCAAACCCAACATATCCTCCACATTATTTTTAGCAATCCCGCGGATATCTACATCACTGGAAGGGATGTTTGTGCCATACGAATGACTGCCACCCAATCCTAACAGGACAATCCCTTTCATCCGTTCTTCCGTTTTTAAAAATGCGTATTCCGGCAAATCTAAAATCCGTTTACGTTCTTTTTCTTCCATAATAAATCACCTTCCAAAAATTCAATCAAAAAGCACAACTTGATTGTCATCTTCCGCAACGGCAGACAATATGCTTTCCCGATACGAATCAACTTTTCCGATATGAAGGCAAAGACCGCCAAATCCACGCATATTTTCATTTTGTTGTGGATAAACAGACTGGTACTTATTATCCTGCTCATTCTTTCCATCCATCCATTTTGCGCTATATTCATCCATCGTATCATCTTCGTAATGAATAACTACACTAACTACATCAGAAAAGAGAATAAGCCGGTCCGAAAATGGCATATAAGGTCGCTCATTCCCAACTAAAGCATCAAAAGAAGAAATTGCCTGCTTATCGACACCCTTCTTGAAGATAATGAAAATATCATTTGCCGTTTTCGTACAGGATGCGACATTCCCTTCGTAGGCACACACATTTTCCGTAATGTCTGTAATATTTAAAAAAACAATATAATCTGCAGGAATCGTAAAATCTTCCAAGTTTTCAAAATTCAATTGAATGTCTTTAATTCTTTTATTTTCATTCATTCCCTTAATTCCTTTCTTTATTGACCCTTTTTATCTTTCTAACGATTGCCCGTTCTTATTCCGTTCTGCCCATCTCTGCAAAGAAGAAGTAAGCATATTGCTTGAATTAAGCAACTGTCCCAGTTGCACTTTATCTATCAACATACGATATGCCTTTTTAATAAGGTTCTTATCATTTCCGACAATTTCTTTTACAACATCGCCCCGTATTTCCAAATCACTGGAATGGACAGGCATTTGATGTTTAGCCATATCACGGGCAACAAGCATATTGTTTCTCAGATTTGATAAACGGAGCATATTTACAGGAGATAGTCCTTTTGCTTTTAAATCGGCTTGAAACACAAAAGAAAGGTTATTGACTCTTTCTACCAGTTCTTTTTGTGTACGGCATTGAAGCGCCTTACGACGAAGCCAACGCCGAATCTGCGTTTTATTTGCTGTTTCCAAGTACTGCTCGTCCCCATGATTCTTAATGCAAAAAA
>AUXO018279499.1_pt1 | contig 11612 bp, 7 predicted proteins | sample 768731 | NCBI WGS metagenome assembly AUXO01 (sample SAMN02715735, study PRJNA202380) | gut metagenome | biome: sheep rumen | host: Ovis aries | place: New Zealand: Palmerston North | reverse complement strand
TTAGTGCTGAAGAACGGCACGGTACTTCATGGATATATCCAGAAGCAGAATGGTGATTTGTGTACGTTTCTTTCGGACAATGCCTTGGTCATTCTCAATAACAAGGATGTGGTGGGCATCAGCAATGAGCGAGCCTACAGGATTTCGGAACTGAATGATGCCTGGAAACAATGGGCTGAAAAGAACGATGCCTTTGAAGGACTGGGCGACAACCGCACGCTGACACTCTGCGACGTAACTACCAAAGACCGTACAGCTGGCATGGTGAAAGTGCTGGAGCGCGGTGCCACCATCAAGTATTTAGAGATGACTCCTACCACCTATATCGTGTCGTGGGAGAAGGAAGTCAGGATGAAGCGTGGCGAACGCCGCAAGAAGACGGCCCTGTCGGGCATCAACGTGAAGTATCAGCTCAAGTCGGGCATGGAGTATCAGGGCCAGTTTGCCGAGGATGCCGACTCCACACTGAGTGTTTATTTGGAAAATGGTGTGATGCAGACCTTCAAGACGGGCGACGTGGTGAAGTACAGCTACTATCCTGTGAATCCCAATCAGACCATCTTTGAGCAGAGTCCGCTGCTCGACGTGGTGCGCACTAAGCATGGCGAGAACGTGGGTGTCATCATCGAAGAGAACTATGCTTCGAACAAGGATGAGGAGAATTACCTGCTGCTGCAACAGCAGACGGGAGCCATTCAGAGCATTAAGATCTCAGAGCTGGTGGAGACGCGCAAGCAGGTGAACCCTGCCTACGATCCGAAGTTCGACATACTGCTGAAGGACGGCGATGTAGTCATAGACCGTCAGGAGGTGGCAAAGGTGAAAATCAAGGAGAAGAACGACGATCTTGTACTCGATTCTTTGCCTTCGAAGCTCATGGAGGTGAAAGCCGCTGCCGACAATGCCACTCATATCACGGTGGAATATCGCAACGACCGTCAGGCCAGTGGCACTACGGCATTCCAGTTAGTGAGAGTGCAGACTCGGAAAGTGAAGAAGGAGAATGAATGTTTCTTCACCTATAAGGATTTGGTCAATGCGCTCTATCGCCCGCAACGTGTGGAGACCAGTGTCAACCACACCACCAAGATGGAGTATGTAGTGGGTGGAAAAGGGCTCTTCGTGCTCTACGATGCCGAGCACAAGCGGGGTGTGCCTTTCAGAGTGAAATGACCGATACGACAAACGACAACTAAGCACGCACACGACATGGCTATACAATTCTCATCGCAGCGGTTGAAGGTGGCAGGCGTGGCCAATAGCATGATTGGCGGTCGGCCTGACAATCAGGATTCGTGGGGCTATGCCGATACGCCTGTCGGCTTTCTGCTGGCGGTGTGCGACGGTATGGGTGGCGGTCCTGGCGGCAAGCAGGCCTCTCAGACGGTGGTAGCCGAGGTAATCAAGAGTCTTGCGGCCTGCAGTTCGCAATCGTCGCCAACAGAGGCACTGAAGCGGGCTGTAGCGCAGGCTGAACAGGCTCTTGACAACATGATGGAGGCTCATGCCGAACTGCGCGGCATGGGATCGACACTCGTTGCTGTGCTCATTAGCGAACAGTCGGCCCACATTGCCCATCTGGGTGACAGTCGCTGCTATCAGATTAGCCGGGGCAAAGCGGTCTTCCGTACCGATGACCACTCACTGGTGGGCGAGTTGGTGCGCAACAAAGCCATGACCGAAGAGCAGGCACGCATGTCGCCGCAATCGAATGTCATCACCCGTGCGTTAGGGAATACGAGCAATCATGTGGCTCAAATCGATGAAGTGTGCTTCCGTCAGGGCGACCGCTTTATTCTCTGCACCGACGGCGTGTGGGGAGTGATGCCCCATGAACAGCTCTTGCAACGGCTTACAGCCCCTATTGGTGTGGGCGACTTGGCTGATGGTCTCTCAATGGAGGTTGACCGTCTGGGACGTGCCGGCAGTGACCATTTCGATAATCACACGATTGCCGTGCTCGAGATAAATATGAACTCAATTCAACAACAGCGCATGACTAATACTGCTAAAATTATTATTGTCCTACTGGCAGGCTTGCTTGTTGTCAGCTTGCTTTTCAATGTGTTTGGGCGGTCAGATACCAATGCCGTTTCAACAGACGTTCGGGCACAGTTGGACCAGTTACAACTTGAGGTCAGCCAGCTGAGTCGAGCTAATAGCGATTTAGAGGGCTACAAACTGCGCTATGAGCAGTTGACCCGTGAGCGTGCCGGCAACTATTCGTATGAACTCGACTGGCTCATGGCCAAGAACGATTCGCTCAGCAATCTCATTGTGGAACTGGAAGAGCGCATCGCCGAACTTCAGCAGCAGTTGCAAACAGCTAAGACTGGTAGTAAAGGCCAATCAGAGGAACAAGCTGTGGCCGACAAGACCTCACTTTCTGCCGGAAAGAAGGGCGCTGCTGGTAAGACGCATCCGGCAAAGAGTATTGACTATGGCCGTCTGACGGCTTACGAGTGTACTAAGGCTATGCTGCAAGAACTACAGAACATGCGTGATGTGAAGAGCAAGAATATGAAAGACGTGACTGCGACTAAAGCCCGTGGAAAGGACATTGTTGAGAATCTCATGATTCAGCTGGATCAGAAAACCTCACGCCGCTATAGCGGAAAGATTGACGGCATGCGTCGCCTTCTCATGTCTAATGACGCCGCCTGCCTGAAGGCCGATCGTCCAGATGCCAAAGGCTTCTATGGCAGCACCAAAGTTGGTGTCAGGGATTTAGATAAACTCATTGAAAAAACTCGGGAGATTCAGAAAGAACTAAAAAGATAAGATAGATATGATTTTCCTATTCTTAATCGGCGAAACATCTAAATAAGTAGAACCAGAATAGTTAGATAAGAATAATGGCATTTGTAAAATTACAAGGAGAACAAGAACGACGTGAACATATATACTATCAAGTAGATTCCTCGGCCCAGCCTATCGGAGTGGGCGGCATGGGACAGGTGTTCAAAGGCGTGCGTGTCGATGAGACTACGGGCACAACCCGTCCGGTAGCCATCAAGTTCATGTTCAGCGACCTGCCGCCGCAGGCCATTGAGCGTGCCCGCCGTGAATCTTCAATTCGGTTGCGCAATGACAATCTTATTGAGATGCTCGGCTTCATTGAAACTCAGGAACAGCAGTCTTCCGGTAATGTAATCAGTCACTTCCATGTGGTGAGCGAACTGCTTGACGGTGTGTCGCTTTCTGATATTCTTGAAGGTAAGACTACCGGGCGCGACGGGCAGGATGTGCCGTTTGCCGTGAAAATGTTGCAGGACTATCGCAGCGATTCCGAGCATTTCGCCCGCTTCATTGTGATGAACATTCTCTCGGGACTGATGGCTCTCCATGATGCCGGCTACATTCATCGCGACATAGACCCCTCGAACATCATGGTTACTGCCGATGGCCACATCAAGCTGATCGACTTTGGCATTGCCAAGCAGATGAACACACTGACCACGAGCGACAAGCAGTTGACCGTGGCCGGCAAGTTCATGGGCAAGCCTGAATATGCCGCACCCGAGCTGGCACTGGGCGACGTGCAGCACCAGAACCAGACAACCGACATCTATGCCGTGGGTATATTGTTGTATCAGCTCATCGTGGGTCATACCCCCTTTGAGGGAGCCCGTTATGAAATTTTAGAAAAGCAGTTAAAGTCGAACCTGCCATTGGCTGTCATCAAGAACAAAGCCTTGCGCAAGATTGTGCAGAAAGCCTGTGAGAAGAAGCAGGAACTGCGCTACCAGTCGTCGGCACAGATGCGCGTGGCTCTCGAAACGATGCAGGAAGACAGTGGAGCATCAACCTTGACATTGCCGGGCCGGAAGACGATGATGGGCATCGCTATTGCTTTGGGATTACTGGTTGTGGGCGGAGCCATCGCGTTCTTCGTGGGCAGCGATAATGCCGAGCAACAGGCACAAGCCCAGCGGCTTGCTTATGAACGAGACTCACTGAACAGGCTTGTTGACGACCAGATGGCTCTGGCCAAACAATTATTTGAATCAGCCCAGTCGGTCGAAGGCAGCAGTGATAGTGAGCAACGGCTTATGAAAGCATTTCTTGCTTACCAGCAGGCAGAACAGATAGCATCGTCGGCAGACAGCGCCTATCAGGTTGCAATACCAGATGTAGCTGTGGGCATGAAGAACATAGTGAATGCTCTCAATCAGGCTTTGGAGGCTCTGCGCGAGCAGGCCTCTGGCTTACAGGCACTGGGCGAAGCGGAGCGTGCATCGGCCTGTCAGGAGCGCATGGCGGCCATAGAGCAGTTCCTCAGTCAGTATGCGCCCGAAGCATCGAAGGAAGGTGAAGAAACTGTTGAGGCATCAGACAGCATTGATGCCTTGTCAGACAGCAATAGTCTTTTCCAGGAGGGAAAGACATTACAGCAGAAGCGCACTATAGCCAAGCAGCAGGCCGCCATCAAGAAGTTTCAGGCAGCTAAGCTCATGTTTGCCACCGAACAGGAAAAGGCGCAATGTGATAAAGAGATAGCAGCTTGCAACGAGACTATAGCCGAACTGCGCAAAGCACAGAGCGAATCGAAACAGGCAACCAACAGCAAAGCCGAAGAGCCTGATGCGAAAGGTGCTGACCAGCCTGCCCCCCCTGTGCAGGAAGCAACACTCTCGCTTTCGGTAAGTGAAATGACGTTTAAGGCAAAGCCAAAGGAAGCTAAGAGCGTGATAGTGACATGCAGTACGGACGATTGGACAGCATCGTCGAATGCATCATGGATTCATATCAGCAAAATGGGTAATCAGGTGTTTGTTGCGGTTGACAAAAATGATACAGGCGACAATCGTACAGGTACTGTGGTGGTGAGAGCTGGAGCCAAGTCGGCTACGCTCACGGTGACACAATCGAAGAAGAAAGGTCTCGGCTCACTCTTGGGAATCTAAAGGAAAAGAAATTGTAATCATCAAAACGGATTTATGGCATTCATCAGACTACAAGGCGAACAAGAGCGTCGCAATCATATATACTATCAAGTTGACTCGTCAGAACAGCCCATCGGAGTGGGCGGCATGGGTCAGGTGTTCAAAGGCTTTCGGGTCGATGAGCGTAATGGCAACACAAGGCCGGTAGCTATTAAGTTCATGTTCAACGACCTGCCTCCACAGGCCATTGAACGAGCCCGGCGTGAGGCATCTATCCAGCTGAGAAACGATAACTTGGTTGAAATGCTGGGATTTCTTGAAATCGATGAGCGCAATGCTATTGGTGATACGGTGAAGCACTATCATGTAGTAAGTGAATTACTTTCTGGAGTATCTCTTGACAGTCTGCTTGAAGGCAATGTTAAAGATCGTGATGGGCATGAGGTGCCATACGCAGTAAAATTATTGCAAGACTATCGCAACGATCCTGAACACTTTGCCCGCCATGTGGTCATGAATATTCTTTCTGGACTGATGGCTCTTCACGATGCCGGCTACATTCACCGCGACATTGATCCCTCGAACATTATGGTGACGACCGACGGCCATATCAAGCTCATTGACTTTGGCATTGCCAAGCAAATGACGTCGCTGACCACCAGTGACAAGCAGCTGACCGTGGCTGGCAAGTTCATGGGCAAGCCAGAGTATGCCGCGCCTGAGCTGGCCTTGGGCGACGTTCAGCACCAGAACCAGACAACCGACATCTATGCTGTGGGCATACTGCTCTTTCAGCTCATTGTGGGTCATACACCTTTTGAGGGTCCCCGTCATGAGATTCTGGAGAAGCAGCTCAAGTCACGTTTGCCGCTGAATGTCATTAAAAACAAGGCTTTGCGTAAGATTGTGCAGAAAGCTTGTGAGAAGAAGCAGGAATTGCGTTATCAGACTTCGGCCCAGATGCGAGTGGCTCTTGAGACGATGAAGGACGACGGGGCATCGGCTATGTCATTGTCGGCAGATGTCGTGAAAAAAATCATGATGGGAGGCTTGGCAGCTGTAGCCGTGATTGGCGTGGTCATAGCCATCATGCAGTGGCCAAAGTCTCCGGCAGACGACCCCACCCTCGCACCGGTTACGGTCTTGGCCCAGGAAAAGCCAAAAGACGAATACCAGCAAATCACTGACCTGTTGCAGACGTCTGAGGGAGCTCAGGAAGGATTGTCGAAGCTTGAAGAAATTCTGAAGCAAGACCCTTCCGCCCTGTCGGGTGAAGAGCGAGCCCGATATGCTTCGGCTGCCTATCTGATGAGTCGTCTCTGCTTCAAGAGCAAGGCCTCCCACGATTATATTCCCGACTCTATTCTTTTGATGCAGCAGAACCTCTCCATTGCCGTGGATTATAACCGGGCTCACCAGTTACTGTTCGCCACTTTGCAGGCCGATTCAACTGACTATCATGCCCTCTACGAGTTGGGGTGCGACTATCTTGGTGGCGATGCACGCACTGAGGCAGTAGAAAGAAACATTCCTGAAGCCGACAAATACTTGAAGAAGGCACTAAGGCAGGCACAGGAAAAGAATGACACACACTATGTGGACCTCATCCAGGAGCAAATCTCCCGATATGCCGATGATAATACGACTGAATAAATTTAGATAGAATATGAAAAAGAACCAATTCCTACTACTATTTGCAGTCTTTGTACTATGCTTGGATGCAACTGCACAGACGGTGATGTGGTCGGTGCGTCCAGAAGGATTTGCTGATAAGCAGACCCTCTTCCGCTCAGGTGACAAGGTGGGACTGCTCAACTCACAGGGCCAGCAGGTGCTCAGTGCGCAGTATGACAGCATCACGCCTTTTCATGGAGGCTATGCGTTGGCATTGCAGAATGTGGGTCGTCGCGGACAGATTAAGGCCATTATTCGCGAGGGCGACTACGATGTGACCGAGGTGGCCGAGGAACTGTATGCCAACAAGTATTCATATTTTTCTGAAGGGAAGATGTGTGTCAGCAATGCCATGCGCCAGCAGGGATTCCTTTCCACAGACGGCAACCTGGTCATTCCCTGCCAGTATAAGACAGTACACCCCTTCTTCGAGGGACTGGCCTCGGTCACTTACCAGTCGGACAATGGGAAGGAAAACGTCTATTACATCAATGAATCGATGAATGAGATCAGTGTGGAGCCTGGCTATGGTGAAGTGATTTTCGGTTCGTCGTTCGTCAACGGTCAGGCAGTGGTGTTCACCATCAATCGCAAGGGTTATGTCATTAATCGTAACGGACGGACACTGGGGCGCTACCACTACTCGGTTGAGGATGCCTATCAGGCTGCGCGAAAGTCGGCTGAATATGCCCTTGCCGAACGGAACACCCCCATACGGCAAGAGCAGACGGTGGAGCTGAGCGACGATCCTGGCTATACCGTTTATGAGGAAGGCGGGAAATACGGCTATATGACTACTGGTGGCAAGATCGTCATTCCGGCACAGTTTCAGAAGGCAGAACCCTTCAGGGGAGGATATGCCAATGTGGTGCTTGGCAATAAGACTGGCGTGCTGCGACTGATAGAGAACGGCTCGTTCAGCGGCAATATGGAAAAGAACCTCCTAAAGGTGGGCAGCAACGGCAAGGCCGAGAAAGCAAGCTATGCACTCTCTGTTCCTGAAGGGCTGAAGGATGCCAATATCGTGCTCCGGGTGTTCGATGAGAAAGGTGTTGAGCAGAAGAATGTGGTGGCACATAGTGCTTCGGGTACAAGTCGCTCGTTCGAGTTCTTTCCTGAAATAGCGGCAGGTCAATCAGCAGGTCATTACGACCTGTATGTTGGTACCAGCGATGGACTGTTACTGTGGAGCAATCGTGCCGACCTGGCTTTTGAACACACGAAGGAGAGCATTGAGCATCATGACAACTTGGTGGCTCAACGCAAGCCTGCGGGCAAGCCCAGGTTCAAAGTAGCGCCTCCTAAGAATCCTCGTAAGAAAGCCGATCAGAACGATAACTTCCCTATTTCAGTGACCATCACCAATACCGGCGATGCCAATGGAATGGTTACGGTCACGCTGCGTGTGAACAATCAAGACGTGGGCCGGCAGCGGGTCAACGTGAAAGCCGGCAGCAGCAGTCAGGCCACCATTTCGTTTAAGGTGAAGAAAGAACGACTGGCAGCACTTGTTGAAGCCATACTTGACAATGGTACGAAGAGCGAAAGCCATATTGACCTCAAAGCGTTCTATTGATGTGCTGTTTCTCACTGATTTTTTAATTAAAAATATTCTTTTTATTATTAACATTAACTTAATCAACTTTTTGTGTATGAAGAAGAAATTTTTATTTATGCTTTTGGCACTCTCGTGTGCTTTCAGTTCTTCAGCATTCGCCTATGACGATGATGAAGATTCCAACGGAGTGCAAGATCGTCGCAGTTCAGTGTTTAAGCTCGGTCCAAAGGTTGGAGTAAACTTTTCCCACATGAGCAAGTTCCAGGATGCCGACTTGGGACAGGGTATGGGTGTCGGGTTTGAGGTCGGTTTGGCAGCACAGCTTCACTTTGGCCGCAAGCGTGGTGCCGATGCTGGTACAGGTCCGCTGGGTGTTCAGCTGGAGGCATTCTATGCTGCAAACGCGGTGAAAACCAGTGACAAGAATATTTCGCTGAAGTATTTGCAGGTACCAGTGCTTTTGAAATATTTCGTCATTCCGAATCTCAGTATTGAGGCCGGTCCTACCATCTGCTTCCCATTGTCGGCTTCGCCCGATATGATCAGCGACAAGGCCAACCTGGTAAACATTCCCACTGGAAACCTAAAGGCTAAAGACGTGAAGATCACCCTTGGCGTGAGCTTCGAGAGCAAAGCGGGATTCTACGCAAGCGCTCGTTACAATATAGGACTGAGCAAGATGGCTGAGGACTTCCCCTGCAAGATGAGTGTCATCAGTCTGAACGTAGGCTGGCTGTTCAACATAGCTAAATTTTAGTTTTTCAACAGAGAGATTATCAAGCAACCTAAATGAAACAGATTATGAAAAAAATACTATTCTTAGCAGTGATGACAGTGGTAGCCTTCTTTGCATCCTGCTCAAATAAAGAAATCGAAGTGGGCTATTCGCTGAACGTGAAGGTGGATCCCTCTGAAGTAGTGGCACCGTTTGTTCCCATGAATGCCGGTGACTTGGATGCCTGTCCTAAAGGCTATATGCTTCGTGTGCATGTGTTTGCCTATAACGCCGAAGGGGTGCTGAAAGGCTCAGCAGTGAGCTATATCAACAACTATGGAAGCAAAGCCAGTGTTGACTTACACCTGCCTATAGGTAAATATACGCTCATTACTGTAACCGATGTCATAAAGGGAACAGCTCAGAACGTAACTTTGGAGTACTGGAAAATTTCCGGTGAAGAAAATATTTCGAGCCTTAAAGTGTCGGAGACCGATTATATCTCACATCAGCGTGGCATTTTGGGCATTGCCAACGGCCAGTATAATGTGACCACACAGAATGCCACTTACACCATGACCCCCAAGGCTGCCGGTGCATTGATAGTTAGTTTGATACGTAATATTCATCAATATAGCAGTGTTACCTATTATGAATTGGATGTAAACAGAAATTCTGACTATCTTTCTTTCAATTCTGATGGTGACTACCTCGTGGCAGTAAAGAATAATAACAACTCTTTCGACTGGAGACTTTCAACGTTAGAGCCGGCCGATTACCCGGATTATAATGGTATTTATGACTATATCTTCCTTTTGCCAGTCAGCAACATAAGTTTCCACTATTCTTACAAGCAGAGAGTGAGTGGATCTGACAAATGGTATAAGACGAGTGACCGGATCTATACGTTGAAAGCTGGTGAAGAGCATATGTTTGTGCTTGACATGTATGACAGTGAGAATAGTAACAAGATTACATTCACTACGTATAACAATGTTAACACTACCTCTTCTTCTCGCCAGGCAGGTGGCTTTGTAGAGCAGTACAATGCTGGCAATGTGTTGTTAAACAAGCAGGATGCTGACATTGACACTCATTCGGCTTCTTCGGCCAATATCGTCGATCTGATTGAAACACTTGAACAGTAATGGCTTACAGAAATCTTATAAAAGTCTTTACGATTATTCTCTTTGCAGGCTGCTCCGCTGACGACGACCCGTTCGTTCCGGAGCAGCCTGCTCCTGTAGAGGAGGGGGCATACGTGGCAGAGTGCCGCTGGATATACGGAACGATGCATCACTATTATTACTGGAATGAGGACCTGCCCGACTCGCTGGACTGTGACTATACGTTGGCACCGGTCGATTTCTTTAAGTCTCTGCTTTCCAAGAAAGACCGTTTTTCATATTGCGAGCAGCGGCAAAGCGGCACGCGCTCGACTATTGATACAGAGTGGCCCAAAGTGCCGCAGTTCGATGCCTGGGCAGGTGGGTTAGCTGCCAATCCGTTCGACAGGAGTGGAAGCAACGTGTTGCTCGACTCGGTCTATCACATTGCAGGCCACACTGTGGGCTATTTATGCTATAGCAGGTTTGATAAGGAGCAGGAGTTAGAGCCAGTGATGCGGCATTTCCATGAAGAACACATTGACGAATTGGTGCTTGATCTGCGTTACAATCCAGGTGGCTATCTCTCCACAAGCCAGTATTTGGCTACCTCTGTTGTGCCTGACAGTGTCTATGGACGGGTGTTCCAATTACTGCGCTACAACCACCGTGTTTCGCAGGAGCTTTATGCTGAGAGAGGCGACAGTCTCAGCAGCTATAGTTTCCTATGGCCCACTGATCCGGATAATCATTTGGACACACCGCTCTATGGACTTAGCTTGAATCGTGTCTTCATTCTTGTTTCCAACCATACCGCTTCGGCCAGCGAAGTCATGATTACATGCATGCGTCCGTTCATCAATGTCACTGTTGTGGGGGAACGCACCGTGGGGAAGGGAGTAGGCATGAATACATTCTCAGACTCAAAATATAAATATGAATTGGTTCCTATCACTTTCCGCTATTATAATGTTAACATGGAAACAACCCCAGACGAGGGAATAGAACCTGATCTTGAAGTTCCGAATGGCTATAATACAGCGAAAGCTGAGATAGGAAAAGAAGAAGAGCCATTGTTTGCCAAAGTAATTGAGCTGCTCCAGGCAGAAGCTGCAAAATAGAATAGCTCATAAAGCGAATGTGCCAAGTCGTTTTTTTAATGATTACTAAAATAGAATAATTTCTTTACCTTTTTCTTTAATATGATTATTGTTTTTGCTATTTTTGCGCCATTATAATTGAAATTTAGCTACCGTGAAACGATTTTTTTCTGTATTCTTGTTTTGTGCTGTTACCGTTGCTACATCTACAGCCCAAAAGAGTGACTCAGGTAAATCAGGCTATCCCATCGAGCCTGTGCCGTTTACGAGTGTAAAGGTGGTGCCTCACACGTTCTGGGGACAGCGACTGGACGTGAGCCGTCGGGTGATGGTGCCCCTGGCTTTCCGGAAGTGTGAGGAGACCGGGCGATATACTAACTTTGAGAATGCTGCCGAGCATCTGAAAGACCCGCAGAAGGTCTTTGAGATTAAGCCCGGCACTTTTTCGTTTGACGATACCGATCCTTACAAGACCATCGAGGGAGCCAGCTATCTGCTGCAGACCTATCCCGACATGACGCTCCCGATGGGGGCCGACGGGCGGATAGCCCTGAACGGCGGTGCTGTGAGAGA